>ERZ1740065.3011-NODE-3011-length-10520-cov-11.860105_pt1 | contig 10520 bp, 13 predicted proteins | sample MGYA00581738_ERZ1740065 | MGnify/ENA primary metagenome ERZ1740065 (study PRJEB43018, sample SAMN04849749) | marine metagenome | isolation source: floating plastic debris | place: Pacific Ocean | collected 2008-09-01 | study: EMG produced TPA metagenomics...
CGATACATGGAGTGATGGTGGATGAGTTGAGATGTCTATGGAATGATGGTGGATGCAGATGTCTATGGCCTCACTTAGTCATGCGTAATGAGATATCGTCAGTGAGCAGGGAGTTCCAGTCATGCCTCATGTTGAACTCATCGTTAGATTTCCCAGTGTGTCTCTTGTTGATACTGATCAGTCGACCATGCCGCGGATATTTGGAGAAAAATGTTCCTGTCAAGTTCAAGGTCAGAATCAGGCCGCCGAGGTGGATTCAGCAGACGCTTATGTGCAATGAACACAACAAGGGAATTCACTAGTAAGATACAAAGAGATATTAGTGGAGGAAGAGAATGCTAGGGTACTTCCTGATTCAAAACAAGGAAGGTGAGATGTTAGCAGTGAAGAGAGCAACGGCAGTGAAACGAAGTGAGTTACACGCAACTAGCCAGGCTTCACATTGGAATTATTTTGAATCAGTGAATATTCTAGTTGTCTACATGTAGTTGTTTTTTTTCTGTTTTTTTTCCAGCACTTTTGCAACTGGAAGATGAAAAAAACTACAACACTTGATCAACACAAGTTTTTTACCACTTGTCAACAGAGTAGTGCGATGGCTTACGTCATGTATGCATGAATGATCAGCTTTAGTGGTGGGGTAATCCCATTCTCGGTTATAGTCTGCTATATCTGGCTACACTGGGAGCGAGGCCAATGGGCTTATGTTTATTCGTATCTACCGGCAGAAAAGTATCTCAGTGCCTATGTACACGTCTTAGGTGGTGTCTGACGCCATTATCAGACCAGCACTGGCTGGAAATAGAGCTAACAACCTTCCAAAAGGGAAACTTAGATTTACTCATGGGGAACATAACGTAGTTTCCATCATATCGACTTGATGAGCAGTGGTTCCTTGGGAAGATGGGGACAGCGTCTCCCAGATGATCTCAATCCGATTGCAGTAGTAGACAGTCGAGGCTGCCAACTGCTGTAGTCAGTCAGTTTGATGGTTGTATGCACATTCATCATACACACGTACATCTACACACGTACATCTACACACGTACATCTACACAGTGTACATTCAACACATCTGACCAGCAGTACTGGAGATGCAATACCTTCCTCTGTAACTACTCCATTTGTGACATATCCGACTGAGCCTCAGCTCTATACCACAGAGACAGAGATAAGCTGCCAGTGTCATTATCATGATGCTTAGAGGAGCTGTAGCACCTGTTCGGGTTCCATAGCTCATATGTAGGTCAATAAGCTGATCCAGTGAGAACCCTGTTTACTACCACATTCAAACCATTCAAACATGTATCTCTATTAGTATGACATTGAGTCCATCATGTACATTTCAACCCAGTCATCAATGATGGGAAATCTGAAAGGTTTTTCAGCGTGATAGTATCTATCTACAGTAGCTATAGTAGCTATAGCAGCCGCAGTACCTGCAGTACATATAGTACATACAGTACCTACAGTAGCTACAGCAGACACAGTCCCTGCAGTACATACAGTACCTATAGTAGCTATAGTAACTACAGTAGCTACAGCAGCCACAGTACCTGCAGTACATACAGTACCCGCAGTACCTACAGTAGCTATAGTACCTGCAGTACATACAGTACCTGCAGTACCTACAGTAGTTACAGTATATAGAGTACTAGTACCTATGGATCTATTGTCACATTCCAGGTTTTCTGAATGCCAGTAAGCAGTATATACAGTATGTAACCATCGTTACCTAACAACTAAGTTTCTGACACTGGAGGAGATGTTGGTTGGGATGTGGACCATATTACCCATACCTATACCAATGCTGTCACTACCAACTGGTCAGCTCATTACAGATCTACAGATATATGCCATCCTTCATGTGACATGCCTTCGTGTGACATGCTTTCTTGTGGCATGCCTTCAAGTGACAGTCTCGATTTTACATGCCTTCATGTGACATGCCTTCATATGACATGCTCTCATGTGACAGTCTCTACGAGAGCAGCGTGTACTAAGTACACATTCGATGTAACAAAGCACAAGTGTTCAACTTCCCAGCCGTGGTAACTCAAGGAGCTTTACCTCATTCATACAGCATCCTGTTGCACAAGTTGCGTCATAAAAAATTTTGATGATGGAAATGGGGTTCATTCAGCAAAAGATGTGACATTTCTCATGGTGCTGTGCCATACAGGTTGTTTACATTGGTCGCTTTTTATTCAACACTGGCAAAAACCATCTGATTACCGATCAATACAGTAATGACGATGCAAGAGGCAATAATACTCTCATGTCAACTCACTGCTAGTAATTCTAGCAGGGTGTGTACACACAGGAAGAGAGAATTAAATCATTCGATCCCAATTTCGTTGGGTAAAAGAGCTTGTCATCATGGTGATAATAACTTACCAGAAGCAGATCCTCTCTCAAATATGACGTAATCTCGGTTAGCCTCCTGGAGGAAAGAGCCGAGTTGAAGGCCTGCTGGTCCAGCTCCAACAATGCAATAATCTTTAGTCAATGCGGCACTGATACTGGTCCAAGCTCCCAACACAAGAACCATGGCAATATGCTGCCAGGAGTCCGTTCTTGAAAACATCATCCTACCCCTCTCAGATCTGGTCAGGGTAAATAGGTGCCCAGACAGTGTAGAGCTTCTTGTGTGAACTCCGACCTATAATGGTAGTGGTCCTCCTCAGTACAGTGATAAGTGAAAAAATGAGAATGAAATACTCTGATGCTACACGAAAATGCCGACATGACTACAACGGTGCAACTGATAGGGTAACATGGAGGCACTCTGTTAGAGATAACACTAATATGTCACTCGTACAGTATACCATGGCAGCAACAAAGTCTCACTAACTAATTGTATATTCCCGAATAGACCTTACTGTTTAAATGATAAAGCAGTTGGAGGAGATTCAATTATCCGCGGTGATCAAGTGAGAGTCCAGTGGAAGAGGAGACGGTAGGTAGTATCGGCTCTTCGCGTGCCCAACGCAAAAGTGAAACTACACGCGGGCGTCACCGAAGGTAAAGTAGGCGGGGCTGACCTTTCATCCATCCAATAAGAGTGTGCAAAGTGTAAATTCTGACGACGCATTGAGCTCTCATACTTTCTTGCTCGATTACACTATTCTCTCTTTCTCGTTATAAGTTACACATCAAGAACACCTAATCATGGCGACGTCCGTAAAGTTCCTTCTATGTTCAATTTTTATGAGTTATCTAATGGTTTTTGTGCTTGCCGGGTAAGTAAATCTATTGAAATATCACATATTTAGATTATGAAAGCGCTGAACTATTTCGAGGTTTAATATTGGCTCTGACTGTCCACGTTCTGGACCTCAAATTGTTCTCAAAGTTATGGAGCATGGAACAAGCTATTCATTTTTATCGGTTCTTTCTCGCTTATTTAGCACTATCCTTTCACATATAGTTCGGTTTGCTCCAGGTAGACTACCAAGTACCAAATAGTTTCAGTTTTCAGTGACCTAGTGCGGTTATCATATTACGAAGTATGAAAAGCATGATCTTGTCATTGCCATGAGCACCAAGTTTATCCACATGTACAACGATGGGCCTACTGATGTAGTGTAGTTGATCATACTATACTAGTAGTGTTCCTACATTGAATTGCTTTTCTATATATAACATTTTATTCCAATAGACGTGATTTCTACAAGATCTTGGGAGTCAGTAAGAGTGCTAACACAAACCAGATCAAAAAGGCATATAGGAAACTGGCTCGGGAAATGCACCCAGACAAGAATAAAGATGATCCTGATGCGACGAACAAGTTTCAGGATCTAGGAGCTGCTTACGAGGTCCTTGTAGATGAGGATAAAAGGAAGAAGTACGATCGCTGTGGGGAAGAGTGCCTGAAAGAGGGAGATGTCGGCGGCGGAGACCCTTTCTCCAGGTAAATTGTGGTTGATCTTCTGGCAATGACTAGTCACTGACCAAGGCAGGTTAAGTCGAGTTGAAGAACTTGATGCTCAGAGTGACTTGGTAATCCTGTTAGAACAACAGAAAGCTTTCAAGGTTTAAATTTAAACAAGCAGTAAAGGAAAATCATGCAAGTGAACTGAGAAGAGATTCTCCCATGATTCAAAAGACATAAAAGTACGAGCCACTGGTAAGATGTAATGCAGGACCTGTTTGAATACAGGAAAATTATAAATGAAGGCAAATCAGCAAAATGACAAATATCGTGCTAAAACAACAACTTACTCCAAGCCCAAGAGAAGCCTAAAGTATGTCCCGCATCAAGAGGTGCATTAGGCTAGTGAGGACTATACCATATGCAGTAGATTGTATGCAGTGAGTGATAGCTACAATTGAAAGCTGGTGTTTCAACTAAGAAAAAAACAACGAGAAGCAATAACGCAGAACGCAAGAGAGCAACTGCAAGCTCTCCTCTGCTGCAGTAATTTATTTATATCGCCTGTCCAACTATGTAGCATATATGATAACCATTTGTAATTTTTCAGCTTTTTTGGTGACTTTGGTTTCTTTGGCGGAGGCCAACGGCAGGGAGAACGAGAGGTACCTCGCGGCGGTGATGTCGTTGTTGACCTCCTCGTAAGCTTGGAGGAAATGTATAACGGCAACTTCATTGAGGTCTGTCTTCTGCTGAATTATAATCTCGAAGCGTTAGTGAGCTTTGGATGTATGAAAGCAATTGGAATATCCAGGTTGTACGGAATAAACGCGTTCCAAAACCTGCCAAAGGCACGCGGAAGTGCAACTGCAGGCAGGAAATGGTCACGCAGCAGATGGGACCAGGAAGGTTTACCATGACTCAGCAGAACGTCTGCGATGAATGTCCCAATGTTAAGTATGTATCTTACTATTAGCAGTTGTAGTAACTTAACTTTACTTCAACTTTTTTTTAACATAGTTGACTAGTTTTACTGCTAGCAGTACGTGACTTGTGGTGGTGATAGTCAGCGACTGAATTGAGGGACGTGTCGTGGCTCGGTGCTGTAGGCTCATCACTGAGGAGAGAGTTCTGGAGGTGGAGATAGAGTCCGGAGTGAGGGACGGTCAGGAGTATCCGTTCGTTGCAGAAGGCGAACCTCATATTGACGGAGAGCCAGGAGATCTCAGGTAACGTCTGTCTACTTCATAGACCCGCTCTACTAGCAACCATTTCATTGTGTCTGCCCTACCATACAGTACTGTAAAAGTGGGAACATTAGTGTGGAAAAAACATGTAGTGAATATGGCGATTTGCAGGAGATTGCTAACAATAGTCACATCAAAGTTCTCTGTTGGAGTTGTCACATCATGAAAACTTTTGGGAGTTATCATCTCATTATCAATAGAAACCCTGCGATCATTGTAGGAGCGTTAGTGGTTTTATAGTTCCTGATTATTTCGGCGGAGAGGTACTTCTAGTACATATTGGCTCCATCCACAATCACTAACATTTCTTCTCCCTACCGTACTACTGCCGTACTACCACTGTACTCATTGTGGGAAAGTGTAGAAATAGTTCGCTCGCCAAAACATCCAGTTCTACAGCTTAGTATCACGATTGATACTCAAACGCAATATCAAAATCTGGTTCTACACTGTAACCAATCCGGTGGAATTCTGATTGAAAGGAACCACCTTTCCAAGGGACAGCACTCTGTATACTAAAAGTGTCGTATTGATTGTGGCATCAATTCTAACAGTTTTGAGTGAGAGCAGAAGATACCAGTTGTAACTGTAACGGACTGGGATGACTGACATATAGGCTTACTAAACTCCATACAACTAAAACTGAATGTTTCGATAACGTTGCTGAGCCACTTGTTATAAACGCTATAAATAGAACATTGTTATAATTACCACGTTTACAGTACCTTGATGTACTTGAATAGGTAGAATGTCATTTAGGGTCACCGTTACTATGATGAGTTTTTATATGATAGCCTGAAACACGAAGCTGCTGAACCTAGAACATAACACCTATATTGACTAATCGATTGATTGATGTCAGTTAAATGAGGAATAGACGTATATACATTGCAGCCTAGACTGGAACGATTTTGAGTGAATGAAAAAGATGTGGAAATAATAATATTCGATCAATAACGCAAGAGAAGATGAATCCGAATAACTATAGTGAATTATTTGATAGCATTGCTGAGGAACTCGTTATATACGCTATAAATAGAACCTCGCTATAAATAGAACCTCGCTATAAATAGACTGGTCACAGGTTGTTGATTGCTATAAATATATTTTTATTTCTCAGGTTCCGCATAATCCAGCAGAAGCACAGCCGGTTTGAGCGGAGAGACGACGATCTGTTTACTAACGTAACTATATCACTGGAACAGGCCCTCAACGGGTTCGAAATCCGCATACCACATCTCGACGGCAGGGAGGTACGTTTTCAGTAACCGTAGTATAGTATAGGAGAGTGGCAGTAACTTTCTACGGTGACGTTTTGTCAACTGGAAATATTTGCCAACTCGTACTGGTTTAATCGCGAGCGGAACATGAACGATTAATTTATTTTTTGTGAATTTTAATTTCGAGTTTCTCATAGACTCTGGTAGCTGTGTACTAGTGGACGAGGCCTGTGTACTAGTGGACGAGGCCTGTGTACTAGTGGACAATGCCTGTTCCTACTGGTATTGATGACGCTGTCTGCTTGTCAAGATTACAGTAGCGTTTTATCTTGCTGTAGGTCAAGGTCGTCAGAGAGAAGGTGACCTGGCCTGGAGCCAAGATCCGTAAGACGGGCGAGGGTATGCCCAACTTTGAGAATAACAATGTTAAAGGATCTCTGTATATCACATTTGACGTAGAATTCCCTAAAGTCGCTCTGACACCCGAGGAGAGGACAGGTAAGTTTACCCGCGTTACCTAGGTTACTAATACACGGCAGGTGTTCGCTGACGATTGCTCTCTTTGTATTTTCCAGCCATATCAGAAGTGCTCGGGTCAAAATTCTCATCGTTCAAGAGTAAAGCCTACAACGGACTGCAAGGCTATTGATGAATTATTGGTGATAGAAATATGCTGTTGCAAGTCATAATTAAAGACTGTAAATACCTCTCTGTCGATGTGTTGGATAGGAACTTATGTAGAACTGTTTCTTTGACTTTCATTCAGTGTTTCCAGTGTAGCGGGCTATCGTCTCTATCTGCTCAAACCAGTCGCACTGAGGCCACATTTCTCCAACGTATCTACTGTACTACGTGTACTAGTGATATTTATTCTTCATGGAAATAGAACTATTTTGATCCAATATGGACTCATAAAATGAAAAACATAAATTTCCAATGTCCAACATGATAGCAGTTCTTGTTGCCATGGTTACTGACCATGGGTGTTTTGTAAGTAGGTAAGTTATATGGATGTGTTCAGAAAAATAAAAGGAATGACAGCGGGGAGGAATGTGGGTCAGATCTGGAGGCAGCGCTGATGGAGTTAGTTGAGGAACGAGTTCGGTATATTCTCACACTCCTGGATGATATTGTTGATATCGTGAGAATTCATGCCGTACCTAGAAATAGCAGCAGATCTGTTGTTGTTGTTGTTGTTGTGGACGAATTAAATTAGAAGATTTATGGTAAAACAAGAACTTTTTACATTGGCTTAATTTTTGCATTTTCAGCCGATTGCGAAAATCTAACTCGCAAATACTTCACTATTGCATTGATGCTCCATACAGCAGATGCAAGAAATATACAGCATGTTCCTAAATCGCTTCCGTTATACAGAAACAATAACATTCTGCTCGCAAGTAAATCGTGTTTTAGAGTAGAGCTGAAAATATCTCAGAAGCGCTTCATCTCGCAGTAGATGACGTCATCGACAGTCTGAACAATGAGACGAGATTTCAGCTTACCAGAAGACGTGGTAGTAGCCAATTTTGACAATCCCGTCGCTCCTCGCCTCGTACCAGTTGTTGAAGACATTACTATGCTTGGATCTCCAGAAGAGGTTGTTGAAGTCTTTTCTCAGTTGCTGCCAGAGAACGTCTATGCTGAAGTTACCTCTCTCCTCGCGGCAGACGGCGAACTTGTCGAGATAGTAGAGCCCGGGCAGGTTTGGACAGTTCATAACGATGGCGCAGGCTTTAAAATCATCCGTAACGTAGACAGCCTCCAACCTCTCGGGTAGCGTATTCCAGTATGACTTTGTGGTGGGTCGACTGAACGCCCTGTAATAAAATAAACTACTGTAAATCCTAAATATAAGGCTCAACTAAAACCTTCAAAACTAACAAATATTTCCGTGGGATGTTTTCTCTACTCATGAACAGCACTCATCTGTCGTGAGATTCGCCGGTGGATGGAAACTTCAGTACTTGGAAAAAACTTAGAATTCTCGCAGAACATTAAGTCTGACAGGAAACAGTGTGACAGAGCGGCTGGCCAATCAGAGCGAGTCTCGCTCAAACATTGACATTGCTTACTGACTAGAATCCCAGTCACCCGGGAACACAAAACCCAGACTAAGAGATGACAACTCACGAATTTACTAGATCTGACAGCATGTCGCTAAGCTTCATCTCTGTATCGCCAACCATCACTTCCTCATCGAGGCTGCTGTACTTCAGCACGGGAACAACTTTTTTAAATATCGTTCCAAAACCTGAAGTAGATAACGAGATCAATATATGACGGAGGACGAAGGCGGCGACAAACAGACCAATCAGATGGCTGTGTTTCGCAGACAATGATGAAGAACTCGCCAACTAATTACATCAATTCAACACGATAGACATTGGATATACGTACCTCTCTGAGTTAGAAGTTCTGTTAGGACGTCTCTGGCGGATGTGATGACGAATGAACTCTGTTTCGGCAGGACTTTGAGAACGTGGAATGCTTTGCAAAACTAAATGAAAAATAGTTCCATGTTGATAAAAAAAGAAATGCGAAGCATCAAATAAAATCAATGAGCCCAAGCGTTAGCCATGCACCTGAGTCTCCATTTCGGGATTCCACCACGACTCCTCGGAAAACTTCTGAAGCTCAGCTTTGTGAGGCAAAAATATGGTAGTTATTTTCTGAAATAGTTTCATCAATGAGCCAGTAAGATCCACAACCTCAATGCAATGTATTTGACTATCTCACTGACCTCTCCATCTTCATCCATGATGCCTCCCTGGGAGTTTACTAGTAATACCTTGAGAGGTTTAGCGTAGGCGGAGATATGATAGGTACCACTGTCTACAGAGATGGGGCCGAGCCTACAGTCCCCCGTCTCACCGATGCATCCAATGATGGGAATGTTGCTATGGTTGATCAGCCAGTTCAGGTTGTCTGTATTTAACGACTTCACCCTGTAAGAAATCGATAGACAAGATTCTCAGGTGGCAAGTTGGAATTTGGAGTTGTCTTCTCCATGTCATAAGAGGTGGGGGGGGGGGCATTTTCATGCAGCATTTTTCATTGAGTTCCCAAGTGGGTAAATGAGATTTTTTAGTGCGTTCTTAAGTAATGGTGTACCTCAGAATCAGAGCCTCAACACCTCACAGTTTAAAATCTCATATGGAAAATCTATCAGGAGTACACAACTTCAAAGTGTTGAACAAGTGCTCAAAGATGGTCACAAATTCTTACCATCGGACAGTACCAGGCTACATGATATATTTGTGGGCATAGACCTAGAGTTTACAGACATTAAACAATTATATATAAGGTACCAAGTCCTACGATAAATGTATGGACATAGACATAGAGTTAAATCTAGCAGAAACTGAAGTGCCAACCTGAACTGGCTGTCAGTCATAAATATCTGTCCTCCGTCAAATATCGGCGAGGCAGTGGTGCCACTCTCCTCCATCTTGTCTACGAGAGTCTTAATATTCTGGTGAATTCTCTCCCTCAAGCCCTACAAGTCAATACGTACCAATGAACATTCCTGCAGCGAGGCGAGCCTACAGATCTCTATGTGTGTGGCTGAGTGACAGTAAGATGATCTTCACACCTCAGAAAGTACAACTGAGGAATGATCATGATAGCTGGTAGAGCAAAGACTAGCAGAAAGAGCTGGAAATAGATGGGAGTTGCCCTACCCTGCTGTCGCCATTCGCGTTGTTGTTTTCTCCACTGATAAGCAGAACAACGTTCATCTTGTTCTGTTGTAAGAAGTACAAACTCAGACAAAAGGTTTCCAGAATTGACCGCTTCATTTTGTTGCTGTTTGATTTTGCTGCCTGGAAATAACAACGGAAATAATTAAAACAGTAAAGACTGTGTTACAGATGCTGTTTGGAGAGAGAGAGGGAAGGAGGGAGGGAGGGGGGAGGGAGGGAGGGAGAGAGGGAGGGAAGGAGCAGGGAGAGAAAAATGCATGAGGGGAGAGGAATGATAGAGGGGAGCTATAGATGGCTGGGAGGATATGGAGAATGGAGAAGACGGAGAACAAAGATAGGGAGGGAGAGACAGGGGTGTGTATTGGGGAGCGGTAGTGAGGAGGTAGTGAGGGGGTAGTGAGGGGGAGGTAGTGAGGTGGTGGGAGAGAGGGGATGGAAGAGAGGGGGAGGAAAGAAGAGGAAAAGAAAAGGAGGT
>ERZ1740065.3012-NODE-3012-length-10516-cov-13.324252_pt1 | contig 10516 bp, 4 predicted proteins | sample MGYA00581738_ERZ1740065 | MGnify/ENA primary metagenome ERZ1740065 (study PRJEB43018, sample SAMN04849749) | marine metagenome | isolation source: floating plastic debris | place: Pacific Ocean | collected 2008-09-01 | study: EMG produced TPA metagenomics...
AATCTCCCAGAACACATCCCTTTATAGAAAAGTAGTTGATAAGATTTGTGTTGACAGCCTTCATTCATCAGTGTACTAGTACAAGCTTTCTGCATGGTCAATCCAATGCACACTATGAGGTTGATTGTAGTTAGAGAACTTAAGCCATTCTAAAGAAATAGGGCAACTAGTCCAACCTAGACCACCTGAGATAAGGAATCACAGGCTTAATTGTGACCTTGACAGTTGTTATCACGGCGACATCGTCTTGCATTACGGCAAAACAGCACCGAAGTCGAAATACTGCTGACTACTCAATATAGTGGTGTCATATCCTTACCAAAAAACCTCAAATCGATCATCGAAAATTTTGTTGCACCTGTGGAATGGGTGTCGCGCCAATAGCTGACGACGCCCCTGCTAACGTCAAAGATCTGACATGGAATTAGCGGATTATTCTGCGAAAGAGTTTCGGAAGCACTTTCGTATTCATAAAAGTTGGTTACCCCTACTGCATTAGTGCAGCAATCAGCTATCATTGACATACACTTCCATCTTGACAGCTTTTTCACTCAATCTTTAGTGCTTTATTACATTTCGGAGCTATTTATTCTACTTCGTCATGAGGTATTGGGCTTTCGTGGTTTCAGATTCATAGAACAACCGATATTTATTACATCAAATACGCTCAGAAATATTAAGCAGACTCCTAAAAGTTACAAGTTATGATTTAGGAAGCGGATAACAAACCGGTTCTGCCATATTCGCACAGAATTAAAAGAGTCGTAAGTTCTTCTGGATAGTAGACAGTTGACGCTGTGATGATCATTTACTCAGGAAATGACGTATTCCACTGATGACAGCGAGTATAGAAATGAAAAATATTCGCTCGAATATTTTTCGAGATGGGTTCGCTTGTCTCACCATTTTGTCACATATTTATTTGAAAAATATTCGGCTCGGAATATTTTTGAATATTTTTTATTCCGCCTTGTGACATGGTATAGAGTCGCGAACTCGCTTATATATACTGTAAACTTGGTATTGATTGCGGGCTAAAGTATAACGGTTTTAGGTGAGAGCAAATGATCCCGTTTTAACAATAACGGATTGGGATGAGTCACATACAGGCTTACTAAGCTCCATATAACTAAAACAATCATTTTGATGTTGCTGAGCAACCACGTATCAACGCTATAAATAGAACCTCGCTATAGTTACCACGGTTACAGTAATCGAAACAGAATATTGAAAACTGGGAATTTCTTAGGATCAAAATATTTTTGGTAATATTTAAAATTCACAGGAATTGAATAATTCTACCATCTCGTTTCAGTTTTTACGCAAAAATGTTGCAAAAGCTTTTTCCTATTGCGCGGCGTCGTAAAACAGCGCATTTAGAGTCATTATTATCACAGAATTTGGGAATTTGTTAGCGTCGAAATGTTTGTTGCAACATTAAAAATTCACGATAATTTAATATATTCTGCCGTTTTAGGTTTCGCTTAAGTAATGTAGTTTTACAGCAAAATATTGCCAAAATTTTTCGCAATTGAGTGACCTCGCAAAATAATACATTCAAAGCCACGCTGTGGAAATGTCATGGTTTGCAGTAAATGGGTGGAGTTATCTGTATTGGTTGTCAACTATCGCATGGGTAGAATCGTCGCTAACATGAATATAACTTCAGACTGGCGTGGGTACACTTGACCTTGACCCTGCTCTACTCGATGTTCTATTATCTCTCATAATTCACCTCAACTTACTCCTCTCATTCATAGCAGTTACTGTGTGTCGAGAAACTAATGCCAAACCAGATTCAATAGCGATGCTCTAACCTTACTTACAATAGAGGCAAAAAATTTTCCCTCTCACTAGATTTCGCTACAACCATTACCTGATTTTAGAAGTTGTCTTCACTACCATTATTTTCCCATTGCTATCAGTTTTAGTCCATGAAGGTTTTGAAAAAATCGCTAACCTTCTAGCTGCTATATAATCCGGTCGCACAGCATGTCATGTGTAAGCTGAGTGCTGCGTCACGGCCACCTAGATACCGCTCTCCATTGACCTTAAGGTCGCACAGAGGCGTTAGAAGGGAAATATATATAACATGGAGAAGGATTTCCTAAACCTGCATACTCTAGCTGAAGCCTGTAAATATTTGAACACTGTTAGCTCATTCGTACACAGATTTCGGATCTGATTTCAGAGTTCAACCATGTCAAAACTCACCCATCTGATGACCGCTATAAAGAACGCTTGAAATGGCTGCGAGATATAATAGACCATCCATCGCTACCTTTCGATGCATCCAAGATCATGGAAGAACAACTCCAAAGGTTTGAGCAAATCGATAAGGTGAACATATCTAATTAACACATTTGGTTACGAGGCGCTTGCAGACAGCATAGATGTAGATGAATCTAGAGATACTTTCATTTCCACAGATTTGCTTTAATATGACGAAATGGTTCACCAGCGCTTTCACCGGCCACACAGGAGCATTCAGTTTTCGCAGTGGTGTCTTCGTAGTCATGCCGAAATCTGGGTCTACAAACCTACTGCGTCAAATCTGTATCATCCTTGGTTCTGCTTGCACAGCCGAAATTATGAAAGATCCACACCGTCTCATGCTTGGGTAAGCTGCGTTGTCGCCTTGTGTACGTAGGGCTTGAAGCACAAGTAGAACATCAGCTCATAGGAAAAATTACAATGATTTAGCACTTTAACTCACAGGAGAAATTTTAAATTTGTTTCCGTCTTCTTTTGGTCAAATAGTCTTACTATGATTAGATGAAACGAGCGCTTATTGACCATCAGGTATCGCGTTGCGTAATTTACAGGCGGTTAGTAAAGAGATTCCAAACCAGTGATCTTGCACGAGTCCAGTCAAAGTATTTCTACTTTATAACTGTGAGGAACCCATGGAGGAGGCTGGTCAGTGCCTATCTAGACAAGATTGTCAGGGTAAAAAGCTACGCCAAGCTTTGCTCAGTTCAGAACTATCATGCAGAGTTTGACAGGTGAGTGGAAGCTGAATTTGGTTTGCAGTTCAGGCCTTAGAAATAACCACTGTCAAGCCGTACCACGTTCCATGACCTGCCGTACCATAATCCATGTCCTGCTGTACCACCCCACTCCACCCTACTCTGCCCCATTCCACCCTGCTCTGTCCCCTCCACCCTGCTCTGTCCCACTCTGCCCTGATCTGTCCCCCTCCACCTTGCTCTGCCTTTATCTGAAAGATACAGCAAAATAATTAATATGTAGGTGTAATATTACATATTATTTCATGTTACATGGTTTTGAAATTCTTAAATAATATTTGCCTTTGTTCACTTCCCCTTAAAAACTCAACCTATAGCTTCGAAAATGATGTTGTCTGCAGGGTTAACATCTTGAAATATTGCCACAATTCATGATTAAAGGCTCGCCTATGGACACACTTGACTCTTGTCATTTCAAGTAAACTAAGGAGCCTTTCCTAACGTATTTCCTAACGTACGTGTTTCATGGTCGATCTATAATCACTCTCCATTCCTGTAATTTCAAGAGACATGATGAGGCCGAACAGGAATTGGTCATTCCTTGATTTTCTGGAGCGGTGCGTCATAAGGCAGCATAGGAGAGGAGTTCTAGAGATGAATGAACATTGGAGACCTCAATACATCAGTGGCTCGTTCTGCGCAGCGAGGTTTAACTTTATAGGTAACTCTCGCAGCCAGGTCACTCCTACTGACAGCGTATTGTACCAAACGCGTTGACAGCGTATCTAGAGGTTGAATGTACTTTTCTAGTTCTCATACCCGTCATTCGTTCAGGCTCGAAATACTGGAGATTCAGTTCTTCTGAACGTTGAAACATCATAGCTCAAACCTGTAACCTTGCAGCAATGATTATGTCATATTTGAGCTCAGCTCGGCAAGATCCAACCGCTGAGCCACACAAAAACATTAGGAAACCAACAATAGCAATTTTTACACCAGATTTTGGCAACTAAAATACATGAGGTTACCTGTAATACTAGAAACTTGTCAGGTACGCTGGAGTCAGCAAGCGATAGGTAACCAGGGGCGGATCGATGAATTTCTTTCACTGACGCTCAAGTCATCAACTAGTAGCTGTTCAAAGGGCTACTTGTATCTGTTAACTGTATAACTGTCAGTTGACTGCATAACCGATTGTTTAGTGATGCCAGCTGAGGTTTGTGTGGCTGTGCGATGAGCACAGCCGTGGTTTCCTCTGTCTTTCTACTAGTTGACAAAAAATAGTTTGAGCGCCAGTCACTTTAGCCTGAATCCGCTCTTGGTAACAGTTTTGAGATGTCGTGGGTGTACGTGCACTGCTCTGTATGCGAGCATGAATTGGCAATATCAAATTTGTTTAGCGGTTGTTGAAGCTCCTTGGTATCAGCATCAAATATCAAGTTTCTGCACTTTGATATTGATATCTTGACTGCTGGTGGTATTGGTCAAGCACTAATGAATGGAGGCCCATGAAATCGCAGAACCACACACGCGTATACCCGTATACCCGAGGCTCCGTGACTTAGGATGAATCACATTGATCATGTATACCCATGGTGAATAATTGTGCTGATTGTTGCTTATCAAGCTCTCTTACTGTTGTTTATTATTGCAGGAAAGCTGGAGACGTTTGAGACAGATGAGAGCGTTGTTCTGCATCAGTTAGCAGTAAAAAACATCACTAATCTGAAGGAAAAAGTTTATATATATCGGAGACCCAACGAGAAATCTCACGCTACGTCACACTCATACGCTGATCTTTGGAATTCAGTTCCCTCTCATTACTTAGAGGAGCTGCAAAATATATACAAGTATGACTGCCTCATGTTTGACTATCCGACCGATCCGTTTCAATAATGATTGCAACTGTGATGGAAAGTTTTTATATCGATTATATTTGATACATTCGCATAATAAAGCTCTTTATTTTTTATACTTTAGTCACTTGAGATGCCAATATTAGGCATTGTTCGAGTTGTGAAATAGCGTATATGCTAGCTATTACGGTAGTAAATAGGGCGTACGCCGAGGAAACGTGATCTGCTATTTTTGAGAGTTTGATGTATCAGATATATTTGAGGACCCAAGTCGACTTTCAAACTGTTTTTTTTCTGAGCACAACACTGCTGGCACAGCAAGATACTAGCTAGGCACTAGCCGGATACTAGCCAGATACTAGCCGGGCACTAGCCGGATACTAGCTGGGCACTAGCCGGATACAAGCCGGATACTAGCCGGATACTAGTACTCAGTCACAGAGATAAGATCACAGGTGCTGTTCAGCTCTTCACATCCAAATTTTTAACATCCGGTAAAAATTTGCGTGAGAGCATGCAGTCAGTGAACACGTCTAACTACGAAGGTGCTTATTGCATTGCGGGTTATATCCTACTGCTCTATGCTAGGGCAGTCAGCTGCCTCAGCCTTACACAGGGAGTTGTCTTCTATATACCAGGGTTTTCCATTGAGTGTTCCAGCTATAGGCTATAGCACACCTGGCTTAATGACCCCATACATGACCTATGACATGACCTATGACATTACCTATGACATGAGAAGTTTCCTTCATTAACAGGTCAGCCTCTGGTACTTGATACTTGCTGGAAATGCAATCATTTCGATGCCTGCTGACCACAAATATGCAGTCTGCCCTAGAAATGGCTCTGCATGCTAGCAAGAATCGACAGTATCGAATGGATTTAGCAGATATCAAAGCTCCATGGTATCGGTATGAGTATCGAAAGTATCGAATCTCTGAGCTTCGGTATCGATATCGTTTCTACTCCCAGTGTCAGCCAGGCACTACCTGTGACAAAAAAGCAAGTATTTTTTAATATTCTGTTTCAAAAACTTAACCACTAGGAGTTCAGTTATGTAATCACGTTGCGCCCCTTTGGATTACAATTGTTTTCAAGCCATTGTAAATTTAAGGCTTAAGTCGCCCACACTAGCAGACAATGTACTTAAACTGAATAGGATTAATTCTGCCCTTAGACTGGGCACATGAACTCCTAGTGTTGCAAGATTGCAAACTCGCTTATATACTTATAAACGAACATAAAATATTAATATGTAAAATAAAATGAAATAAAATATGAAATAGAAATATAAAATCTTGTCAGCAGCACCACGATCATGACAGAAACGGATCGGTAGGATAGTCAAACATTAGAAAGTCATATTCGTATATTTCTAGTAGCTTCGCTATGTAATGAGAAGGAACAGATTTCCATGTTTCCGTGTATGAATGCGAAGAAGTGTGCGTCTTCTCGTGAGGCCTTCGAAGTGTGTAGGCTTTCTCCATCACATTGGTTATGTTTTCTACTCCTAGCTGATGCAGAATGACAAACTCATCCGTGTCAAACGTCTCCAGCTTGCCTGTAGTAAAAATTAGCAGTAAAGGAACTAAAATAATTAACAGGTATCATAACGAGGTTAGGGAAATTTATCCACTATGCGGAAATCACATATATGTGCATCGCGGCAATGTAAATGGACTCAGCTTTTGTCCACGGATTTTAGACAGCGAAGCAACTTTTGTCTCATCCTTGATTAAAACATGATATTACATCTGTGAGTAGCATGTCTGTGACTATGAAAATAGAGTAACAACGTGAAATATTGCCATCAAGCGTTCTAAAATGGACCTGATTGCTCGCAGCACTGAACACAACTACAATTGGCATGTTTAGGTGATATGTTTCAGACAGTGGTGTTTATGTAATCAAGCTTTCCCATATAATTTTTCAGTGAACCAGTCCAGCCTCATATAACTAGACTCCAACCTTGACCTAGCTGCAAGAGTTACCTATAAAGTTAAACTTTGCAGCGCAGAACGAGCCACTGATGTATTGAGGTCTCCAATGTCTATTCATCGTTAGAACTCCTCTCTTATACTGTCCAATGACGCACCGCTCCAGAAAGTCGAGGAATGACCATTTCCTGTTCAGGTTCCTCAGTTTCCTTGAAATTACAGAAATGGAGAGCGGCTATAGATGGACTGTGAAACATGTACACTATGGGATGTTAAAGAAGTAAGTACTAGAAATGTAAGAAACTAAACGCAGTGTGTAATCCAACGGTAATTGTAGTAAGTTCTACAGATGTAAGTATTAGAGACTTGATAACTATGGATGTAAGTAAGTAAGTACTAGGGATGTAAGTAAATAAGTACGTAAGTAAGTAAGTAAGTACTAGGGATGTAAGTAAATAAGTACGTAAGTAAGTAAGTAAGTACTAGGGATGTAAGTAAATAAGTAAGTAAGTAAGTACTAGGGATGTAAGTAAATAAGTAAGTAGGGATGCAATTATTTGACAATTCTGTATCCTCAATATGTTCTTTTAGACATTTTTTAATATTTTTGTCTTTGATTCTGTGATACCACCCATAATTGTCCTCCTATTAACGCACTATTATCTAAATACTAAATCCCTGCAAGTATTAGATACTAGTAAGGTACTAACTAGTACTACATACTACTCTGGCACTAGTGAAGACTGGGCCACCCTAGATGTATTTCCAAGTGTCAGTGCGGTACTGCCAGCAGCGTGTACACTAGATGTTAGTTGTGCTAACAACCGGTGATAAAAATATGCAGAACTGATCAGCAATTTTCTTGGAATTTTACGGGTGGGCTCATGCAGCTGTATGTAAGTGCTAACTAGGACTGTGTATTTCCTGCGCTAGCTACAAAGCCAACCAAATAGAGCTTTGTTGCAGTGTTGCTTAAAAGTTCAAACAAGCAGGAAGTAGCCAGTGACGGTCAAAGTCAATGCTCACAAGCTAAAAATAGAAAATAATTTGTCGCGAGTGTGACTATCAGCGAAATCATGTCTAGTGTGACTCAGCCTTAACAAATACTAGGTATTAGTAAGGTACCAGCACCTAGTACTAGGTACTAGGTACTAGGTACCAGCACCTAGTACTAGGAGCCACGCAATACAAGTATGTCTCTAATCCCTACAGCAATTGATAGTAAGTTAGTTTCTACTTACTTATCAAACATCTCGTGATGTTTCTCAACTGAGCAAGCCTTGACATAACCATCGCTTTTTAAGAACTTGTCTACATAAGCACTGACTAGCCTCCTCCATGCGTTCCTCACAGTTACAAAGTAGAACTGCTTCGACTGGACTTGTGCAAGACCACTGGCTCGAAATCTCTTTACAAACCGTCTGCAAATATTTCACACCTTCATAAGGGACCAATGTCCAATGTTATTGGTCCAACAAAAGAGGTATGCATCCCCCTTCTCACGCTCCTCTGAATCTACCTCCACTGATCAGAATTCCTAGTGCACAGTAGATTCTAAAAAGAGCACCAGCCCAGTATAGGGGGCGTATCAGGAGTGGGCTCGGCTATTGGTATTTTTTGTGAAGTCGAGCAAATTAGGCAATTTTTATTCTCCTACCGACAAATGCTGGTATTATCCCGGGGCTACACTGGTACTATCCCGGGGCTACACTAGTACTATCCCGGGGCTACACTGGTATTATCCCGGGGCTACACTGGTACTATTGCCAGTAGTAGCATGCTAAGTTTGGACTAAACCCAGCGTAATACCAGCGCCTGTGTATGAAACCGGTGCGCCTGTCAATAGGAAAGTATAAGATGTCGAGGATAACAGGAGTGTTTCTATACAATTACAATACTATTTTTACTCGCCTGTCAAAAGGCGTGCTGTTTTCGTAAGTGCCGGTGTTAAGCCGTCGCTATGCTGGTGTTACGCTCGTACTAAAGCCGGCGATAGCGTGCTAGCTGCTGACTAAACCTGGTATAACACCAGCGTATCAAGTCAGTGTGTCTACCAGTCGGAGAGTAGGAAATGTCCCAACGCTAACTCCTGCAGGTCAGGCGTCATGATGCTTGCTGAGCTTACCCGAGCATGAAGTGGTGAGGATCTTTCCTCTGAGTGATGGCCATGCACGCCGGGCCGATCAGCGTACAGATTTCAATCAGCAGGTTTGTAGATCCTGCTTTGGGCATGATGGTGAAGACACCATTGCGGAAACTGTAGACTTCTTGATGTCCAGCAAAAGCATTTCGAACTTTGGGCCTAATGCTGAGGCAGATCTGTGGGAGTGGAAATACCACTAGCGCCATCCATGCAGCTTACAAGCACAACAAGATCTGATGTAAAATATAGATAAATTCACCTTATCAACTTGCTCAAGTCTTTGGAGTTGTTCTTCCATGACCTGTGACGCATTGAAAGGTAGAGATGAGTGATTCGTTTTATCTAACAGCCATTTCAAGCGCTCCTTATAGCGGTCATCGGGGAGATGAGTTTCTATCCGGTTGAATTCTGAAATCAATGGAGACATCAGTTGGAGGCAGAGCTTACGGCTAACGTCTCTGGCTGGCCTCACTGGACAGCAATATCTAGGTGGGTTTGAGATGGTTCTCAGCCTGGCAGTGACATACCATGCAGCAGGATGCAATGGCGTCAGAGACTTTACTGCTTCCAGTTTCCTCAATGACTGAAAGCTATAGTAATGCAAACCTGGTGATTCCAAACGAGAAGACAACTCCTAAAATCAAGTATTTTATGTAGCAAAATCTAATGACAGCGACAATTTTTCGCTGCTATTGTAAGTAAGGGTAGACTATTGCTATCAAATCCAGCTTTATAGTAGCTTCTCTATTCGTAGTAGCTGCCACAAATGTGAGGAAGAAGTTCAGACCTAGGTAATATCCACTTAAATCATGTCAGAGAATAGAACGTTGAGTAGAACAGTTCCATGCGAATGCACCGTAGTTTGAAAGTACACCCACATCATAGATTACTCTATTTACACTATGGTCGTACGTACTATGGATAAGTCCACATATTTACTGCAAAATATGAAATTTTGAAGTGTGTCATAACCCTTGATGTCTTACAAGGTTGCACAACTGCAGAAGATTTTGAAAACTTATTTCCATAGAACTACACTACTGAAGTGTAAGTAAAAATGGCAAAGCTTTTTCCATCTTATGAATTTGAAATCTTATCATGACATGAACGCGCAAACATTCCTATGTAAAAATGAAGTCCCAGGGTAAAGTATTCTGCTTCACTTATACCCATCTCACTTTGACCATACTTCAACAACTGGCTACTTAATGACACACTGTGACATGAGGATTGAGGGAAGGTTGCTCAGTGGAGCAGCATCATTATGGGTGGTCGTGTATGCGCCAGTATTCTGTGTCAGAACCGACACAGCTGTGGGACTCGGATCATCAGATTCCTTACTTGCTGAGTAAAAGACCTGTGGAGACTGTCTACAAGTGAAAGATATGACTAATACACCTGCTGCATATCAATTCATACGTCGTACCGTCTGTGACCAGTCCATCTTTGTGAGATATTAGGATATGTGCCCTTGCCAGTAACCTGTCAAGGCTTGTACGTTAGCGCTAACACAGGTACCTTACGCCTTACAATAGTAAGTGAGAGAGGGTGAGAGTGAGAGAGGGAGAGAGAGAGAGAGGGAGAGAGAGAGAGAGGGAGAGAGAGAGAGAG
>ERZ1740065.3013-NODE-3013-length-10516-cov-12.639518_pt1 | contig 10516 bp, 10 predicted proteins | sample MGYA00581738_ERZ1740065 | MGnify/ENA primary metagenome ERZ1740065 (study PRJEB43018, sample SAMN04849749) | marine metagenome | isolation source: floating plastic debris | place: Pacific Ocean | collected 2008-09-01 | study: EMG produced TPA metagenomics...
ACTAAGTACTATAGTGATACTAAGTACTATAGTGATACTAAGTACTATAGTGATATTGAGCTGGTATCACAGTTCCAACTCACAAGTAAAGCTCCCTCTTGAAGTCATCATGAACCTTATCATCTTCTTGGACTTCATCAGTATCTTCAGGTGACACGTATGGCTCAGCAACCAGGTCTAACCTCTCTATCCACGGATCCTTTGATGTAGAGAACAAGCCAAGTTTGGCTTCCATACCAGCCTGGCAAATACAAGAACATAATCAAAGCCAACTGTCAGGCAACACGAAATCTGGGAGAGAGGTGGAAAGGATGGGGCGAGAGATGAAGTTATACATTACCACATCATTCGTACTTTTCTCCCTAGGCGTTATCTCTTTATACACGCCTGGCTGTAGTAGACCTTTGGAGAAAGCCTTTTGCAGCTATAGAACATGAAAGAATTCCTAGAGCACTAGTAACTGTCACGTGTCATTCATGTACGACCTATAACCCTTTTATGCAATGTAGTTCCATTGAACAAGATATGTACCCTCATGATATCAAAGCTCTCCAATCCCGGTACCGCCTATTTACTTACTTTTACATGGCGGTATACATGGTTATGCTACATAGATAGAGCAAGAATCGTGTACAGAATGATATTGAGATTTTGCTGTGGCAGAATCCACACGAATTGAACAATTCGAGACACAATTATCGCCGAAACAATATGTTAATATGTCTGGTTTGACAACTACTATTAGGTATGGTGCGGCAAGTCGTAAAACCAACCTCCTCGTCGGAGTCTAATATCTCATCCTCGTCATCCGAGAAATCAGATTCTTCTCTTTCAATCATCTTCGCATTTACAGTCATGGCAATATAGGAAGGAAGGAAACCGCTACAGGCAAAATCTCTCTAAACCTGCCGTCTATCAGTACTCGTCACTCTGTCAATATAATGTAACCTCCTCTACATCTACAAGAAATAAACGAATCTAACGCTTCAGAAAGATTATCCGGTCAAATAACATGCGGTACTCATGAATACGACAACTGTGTAGCAATGACGCAAAATTGGGGGCGGGGTATTTTACTGGGTCTATGGGCGGGCCACTCGTAGATCGTATGGGGTGGATAATTCCTGTAGGTAACTTTTATGGCAATGGATTACGCCAGAGCGGCATATAAAATATGTATCGCTCTGGAGCTGGAGTACGACAAGAATCTGTGGCGCAAACCAGTTGAATAAGAGTTTAGCAAACATATTAACCAGATATGTCAGGTCGAGGTCGATAAGGTACCCTGCAGACCCTGTTTATGGGTTCCAGAAGCAATGGTACTCCGGGCTTAAATTGTAATTTTCTTTACAAGGGAACTCTAGCGGCCATTGATAATGGTGTCAAGATGATTGCCATGCGTAGGTGCATAGTCAGTCCGAAGTATGGCACTGAAGTAGAGAAATTTGGATTCACATATGGCAGACAGCGAGCTGCTGTAGTTGCTACACACAGATGAAACTGTGAGCAGAAAGCGCCTGATGTTGAAATTCCTTTTGACAGAGATTGTCGTCAGTGGGTTTTAAAGGGACTGAGCGTTCCCTCTAGATGTGGCTGTAATTTTCTTGCAGGAACTGCGTTCCCTCTAGTTCCCCCTGATGGTACTATCCTATATGCATTATGGATGGATAGTATAATTTAGATTTGGAAGGACCCCTGATACAGGACAATATCTCAAATATTTATTCACTATCAATTAAGACTGATCTGGCCCATCAACTGATGACACAGACAGAGGCAGATCAGATGACATAAACGCATGTCGATAGAGTAATCTATAAACTGTAACTATAGATGTACTTCCTCCAAGACTGTAATACAAGCTAGATGGATCAGTCCCTGGATAAGTGAACTCATATTGCTTAGTTGACTTGCCTGCCATCAAGCATTAGCAGTTAGCAAGAGATGTGAGGAAACTTCAGTCTGAGGATGGCAGTCTGACCTTCATACTGCTTGACCTCAGCCTAAACAATAAAACGATGTCTATAAGGCACCGCGTTGTTGAGTATCTGCAAACTATATACAAGCGATGTACTGGCATGCGGAACTGGAACTCACAAAGAATAGTCGCCCAAGCAGTGTACGTCTGCTGTAAGCAGTGTACGTCTGCTGTAAGTAGGCTTACCACTCTAACGTACATATGTATGTACAGGGTCTTACTGCTATCATGACATTAATAAGTTACAGCCACTTGATCATCTACATGTACTGGTGCGCCATATTGAATGGGAGTTAACTCCCCCCACAAGTAGCATTACTTGAAGCTCCTTCCTCATCACACTCTATCGTTGTGCACCACTCGTAAGGTAGGATTACATGAGGTCAGGAACTCCCAGACGCCTTGCAGCATTGGTCAGGCGTCCAGCGCAGAGGCTAGGGGCAGTGGAGGTCTGGGGAGCAATAGAACGCATGGATAGTGATGTATTTCTTTACTGCTACTTATAGATCCTCCTTTACCAGGTGTCTCAACAAACGAACACAGGCTGGTATCATACTGGCCCCTACTCCTTCAGTAGAGTCAAAGACCTTCACCTTCTGAAGGCGAAGGTCTTTGGTAGAGTGTTAGGGGGAGTACAAGCATAGAAAGGAGGCTGAACACAGCTCTGTCTCTCTACCAAATACTTTCATCAGATGATAAACATAACATGCCTTGAAACATAGGGGGAGGTCGGATAACCAGCCAATCACAGCTCCAGCCTAACCTAGTATGGTACTAGGTTAGTGCTTAGTATTACAGGTTCACGATACATGGAGCACACAACCGTGCATACTGTAATCGCAGCATTATCTGCCATGACTTATAGCAGTAGGTACTCGTACAGGTTGGTGATGGTGAGATTAAGGGTGCAGATAGCAGACTTTTATCTCTATGCTAAATCTATTAAAATGGTTAGGATTAGGGTTGGTAGCCAGATTATCGTGGTATTCGGCCATTATTATGATCACTCGCTAACTCAGTCAGAGACAGACGACAGACGACAGACAGACGCTCAGACTCAGATAATAGCCTCAGTCCTGTAAAGGCTGATTGAGAAAACCTTGGGGTTCTGCCGCACCTCAATCTAATAACCATGACCAATACAGGGAAACCTGAATGTTGAAGACCCTTGTGGATATATGTAATGGATTTAACCAATCTTTAACTTATGCCTGTAACGCGTCTGCCCTAGACTAAACCCTACACGACATCAACACGCGTCTGCCCTAGACTAGACCCTACACGACATCAACACACGACTGCCCTAGACTAGACCCTACACGACATCAACAAATTTCTAGTTCTTGGTGAGACCAAACGTGACATCATTATCAACACGAAGCTTCTGTCTCATGGGAATGTGGAGGAGATGGACAGAGTAAACAAGTTTTGCTATCACCTGGGACCAGCCCCAAGTCTAAATAGACAAGTACATGTGACAATTGTATTGAGTTTAGAAATTGTTCTGTTTCATAGTATGTCAATGTCAATAGAAAAGGTCATGATTCAATCAGGTGTAGCACTTCCTGAACGCGCAGCTTGTAAAAAAAATAAAATTGTGAGCAATCAACTCTGTCATCGCACGAAGCAAGAGATTACTGGTTTGGTACAGAGGAGGGAGAGAGCTGTACTGTCAGCGCGAACTCGAGGAAATATTTACTCACTCTCTCCTCTCTCTCTCTCTCTCAGTACCTACGGCACATAGATGTTACCTACATAGAATGTGCACTGAGGCACCCCTGTACAATGAAATCATATTTACACCCACATAGTGAGGTTTAAAACCCGTCATCAAGGACGACTTCATTCCATGAATGTTCCTGTATACACTTCTGGATTTCCTTCAGTATAATTTTTACCCTCCTGTCAGCAGCGATGAGGTGACCTTCAGTTAGAATCGGATAGAGAGGGTCTCGGGACGTCGACGCGTCGAGAAGCTTGCTCAATTTCAGCGGACCCATATCAAACAGCAACAGTTTCTGTAGCGTTGAGTATCTAACGATACAGCACTGGTACAGAGGAGCCAGTATATCTATCTCATCTCGAGCTATCTTGCCCCATCTGGTGGAGAGGAAGTGGGTGTTAGTAAACATCATATATAATAACTACTCATGGAGACTTCTTTATATGGATATACCCTCTGCCGTTGTCAAGAATGACAGGGGTGGTATCGTTCTTCCAGTCATCCGGAAAGTCATAAACTTCATAATGGTGCCGATCCATGTTACCTGCAATAGATAGTTCATAGGCTATATGCTATCTCACTAAATCAGAGATGATGTCACGAGTAAAATGGAGTGTGGGATTAGCGGTGAGATATGCATCAGTTTAATTGCGGCACTGTGTCCACGCTCACAGATGAGTATCCATGTTACCTTGGATGAAGTCAAAGATGTGGAGATCGATCAGGTCGGTGAGCACTCGTCCCTGATTAAACGGCGCACGATTCTTCTTCACATTGTCGCAGTAGTGCTTGTGCGTTTCCCAGTCGGCTTTACTTGTACGGCTGGAAGTGCACAGAAACGTGAGTAGTGCGTCTGAGAGCACAGTCAGTCCAGTCACCACTGACGGCATTACCTGTAGGAACGTCTCCAGGGATTTCGACGATGCTCCCTGGGTGCGATGTCGTCAGGAGGGAGAAACGCAGCCACAGACCCCTCGATCCAGTCTGGATGGCCGCAGACGGCGTGGTTTGAGTCACAGTAGTACGAGCATTTCCCGTAGAAACACATGTTGCCTACTGGCGACTTGGACATGGTCTTGAGAAATCGTGGGCTGGCGTGTCGCTGAATATCTTCTGTGATGTTCAGTATGCGGCCGGACACAGGAGGGTTTCTTCTGAACCCCAGCACCCTAAACATGCAGCAGTGAGATAAAATCAAACATCGGAGGGTATATACAGGATCAGTCAGTGATTGGCAGAGTGGGTGCAGTGCCCTAGCAGGTCAGGGCCAGTCTAAGTTTACTCTAATCCAGCTATTGCTCAATAATATATCAAAGTGTCAGCATGACCTCTCCTCTCCTCATCCTGTTTTTACACCAACATTGCGCATTCAACTGTCCTTTCCACAGTTCAGTATACTACAAGGAAAATGCTGTCTTAGACTGCACTGAGCTCTCACCGGTCCAAATGAAATCCAGCTATCTCCGCTGTGTGTCGCTCGTAATCACTGAAGTAGTAATGATCGAGCTGAGTCTCCGTTTCACGAGTGAATCTATGGGGCAAATAGATAGACTAAGTTCCTGATAGCTCACACTGAAATGAGGAAAGGGTGCTGGTTACCTCATAGGCTTCCAGAGTCCTTCCAGATCATCGGAGAATGTCAGTTTGAGCTTAATCTGAGTTCCTCCGGAAAGCTGCTCTAAAATCGATGGGATCAACTGAGTGAGAGGCGGAACTTACGCAGCGTCTGACTAGAGGAAAGAGATCATTAATCCAGAACTAGACAGGTGGCTGTGAGACAAACAATAGAACAAAGGAAAGCTGGAAGGGCTGTGACAGGCCGTGTATGGTTAGCTTGTGGTATGGCATGGTACAAACTAGGAGTACTTACTTGAGAAATTTACTGGCAGTGTGGCAAGGCCTTTCAATATCCTATCAATCCCAGGGTCGTCATGGCGATACACTTCGTACTGTGATAGGTTGAGGTACCATTTTTCCCAATCCTTGAGTGTGTGTCCCCTTTCCCTACGAAAAATATGATTTATCCCTGCATTAGTGACAATTTTCAAGGGAGCAAACATTCAATAAATCACTTACTTCACCACGTCGGGATCGAATATATCCATTTTACGTCCAGCCAGCCTGGCTTTGGCTCTGAAGTCGTTGATGTGATAGATCATCTCCTCCGGAGAGTATCTGATGATGTCTTTTTTAAACAGTTGCTGATCAAGCCGTCTGGGAGAGAACACTACGTTCTGGTAACCCTGCGACTCGTCATGTTCAACAACGGGCTTCTGCTTGAATATGAACTTCCTTCTTATCTCGTCAGGCACGTTGTTCACCTGAAACGTTTGTTTATTCACATAATCAGCATCTATGACCTGTTAACTGATGTTACTGCGAGAGATTTCTATACTGACCCGTCTTCCAGAGGGCGTATCAGCTATCATTGCCTGCTGCTCTGGACTGGAGAAGTTTGAACTTGTCCATGAACTCTTGTCAGCAAGGTTTCGTGGCATGACTAGATGACCGGACCTGGCTTTGAACACGCTGGACGAGTCATCAGTGGCGGGACTGAGCAGAGCCATGTACGACAGGAAGACAAGCGTCACAAATCCGACAGACGTGACAAGTATCACACGCCATTTGAGCTTCATTGGAGTCATTTTGTGTCAGTTAGATGGTGGAGAGAGGAGCAGATCAGGAAATGTCAAGCCAAGGCGTCTGCAAAAACCAGCAGAACGTGACAACTAGTCACATCCAGTGAATTGCATCTGCAATATTCCACCAGCTATGATGGAGATGGCAAACACGAACCTTCAATGTAGAACAGCATCTTGTGAAAGTTAAAGTTCCCTACTACTGATTGCGAATGGTTGGCCTTCCTTACAGACACTGCGGGACGCTGCAGATAATGCCAAGATTGAGCAGTTAGATCAAACCAAATCTAGTTATCAGTCTATGGACGCCCAATCAGTGCCTTAACTCACTACACTAGCCAACTCAAACTCATACCAGTATCTACGGACACTAGTGTATATAATCAAGGGGTTTCTGGCAAACGCTGCACAGCTCTAGTTGATTTCATGAATGTGTTGGCATTTTGATAATTAATCTATGTTATGCTGGCACTGCGCTGCTTGTCATGACTATGCAGGCCAGTAGTAAATAAGACGGAGAACTGTACTCACCACACGATGATAGTATATATGATATCTGGTCTGGCTGGCACTGCCCTGCCACACGTCTCAGAGGGGCTGCCGGAGACAGCTGTAGCCAACTGAAGTAACTGTGACAATGGTAACTCTACTATTGAAGAAAGGCTACTATTCAACAACGCCAGATTAATGGTATCAGTATTTTGACAGATGGCTAAGCTTAGAGGCAGTTATTTATTACCTTACAGCTATGCCGGTCCAGTAGAGGAAACTCTGGCAGTCATTGTCAGCTGTCACTGAGATCGCATCGACATTAGCATTTCTATGCGCATCAACCAAGCACCTGCAGATACCTGTCACTTGCTATTAAGTGATAACCTCACACCACCTCTCCGTAATATGTAGCCAACAGAGACAATAGTAACTGTAAACTCCTGTGGCTTGACGGGTCACGCTTTGTATCAACAAGATTTATGATCGACCAATCACGGTTCGATAAGATAATTGTCATGATGACCCAGTCGATCAGTAGCCAATCACTGGTAAGAGAGGTCTCGAGGAAACGGAACGCAGGCTTTATATGTAATTTCATTATAACTAATGGCAGCTGCCGAGTGGAGACTGGAGAGTGGGCTTAACACCATGGCAAGGTAAACACAAATACGCCTACAGATGGAAATAGACAACAATACTAATCTGTAGCATAGTGTGAATAGGCCCACTATAGAAGCAGGAACAGCTAGTGGGTCTATGGCTATGACATGAATCATCTAAACCAGCCTGACTTTCGTTAGCGCAATGAGGGGTTTGACATCACCACTACAGGTTTTTAGTAGTTAGGAGGGCCTACTGTCTCCTGGATAGAGATGGATGATACGGTCGACTGATCACATGTGTAACGCTAGACAGCCAATAATACTTATACAATGAAATACATAAGTCATTTACACAAGTCGATACTCATAGCACAGATATTTGTATACAGGTCGCAGACCAAGGCTGCGGGCACTTCCTATTCGACTCTAGTTGGAGTTCCAGTGATAAGATTTCAGAACCAGAGGCTAGATACTGAACTCTACAGACTTTTGATTTAAACAATAAAGATTTATTATGAATACCATAACAGGGTGAGACTAGATATTGATTGTCTTGTCAAAGCCAGCCGAGCAGACAGAGCAGACGGCGAGACAAACCGTCCGTGTGTATTATAGCTGCTTGACCGTCTGCCTCATGTGGTTCTTGTACTGGTGACTCAATCCTGTCATCCAAAACTTAAGAGCTCGTTTGTCATCATCGCTCGCACCAAACACCTTAAAGCAGACCAGCTGTGAGCATACTGTGGGTAGGGAGAGGTAGAGGGGGAGGGAGAGGGAGAGGGGGAGGGGGAGGCAGAGGCAGAGGCAGAGGGAGGGTGAAAAATGATTTCAGTCTCACAAAGCATTTATGCACAGTTTAAACTATTTAGCAGAACGCCTGTCTAGTTGCGTTCTCAGACTATCCGTAGGCGATTCAAAAGGCTATGAATCGGAGCAGAATTGATGACCGACTGTTTCAGGCTGTAGTGAACATATCACATGATTGCTGATAGCACTGCAGCTGTAATGCCACATCGCAATCTTGCAATATAGTCGAAAAGTTGTAGGATACAAAATACTTGAGATTCCGTTTTTCTCAACTTTGAAAAGCCACAGCTCAGCAGTCCTGCCCATACAGCTGATGCTATGCCATATTTGAGCTCAGCTCAGCCAGATCTAAGCAGGTCACAGGAAACCGTTATGAAACAATTAGTAACGATTTTAGCCCTAATTTTTGTTGCAAAGATAAGGGAGGCTCCAGGGTCGATGTTGAAGACTTGCCATCCATCCATGTCTTGGAACTAGTTTTTGAGCTTCTGCAATAAATAGTTTTTCTAACAATTTCCTACTTGAAAACTTTCTGACAGGCAGTGGCTATCAGGATATGATGTAGGTCAAAGAAAGATGTTCTGCAGAGGAGGAGCGGAGACAGCTGGTTGGTCTACGTAGAAACTGTTGTGCTTTCATGCAACTTAACATTGAATGTGTCCGCCATACATCATCTAAGAGATGACACATCATGTGTGGCGGTATCACAATAAATTGTTGTCCGTTTTGCTTTCCAATCATACTTGGAAATATATAAACTTCCACGTGTAGGCAGTTCAATGTACATTGTGAAGTTTGACAAATCATCAATTATGACCTTAACCTTGAGGAATTCATACCGGTATCTAGAGTAGATGATCCCATCACAGCATGTTGGGATCCTTTGTTACTGTACCCAGACTGAGCCGTCTGGACACGGCATCGGCTGCGAATACGGCAGATATCAGGCAGCGGCTAGTAAACATCCAGCGCGTGGGACTCAAACCTGACATGTGATCGATCAGACGGAGGAGCGATATTGTCACTTCACATAGACATATGGATATTGTGTCTTTGATCTTTATTAAGGTCAAAAATTCATGTAAATAATATAGAATATTGAGGAGGTACAGCCTTTCACTGGATATTCTACGTCTGTGTATACATAATCCCACTACCATCATCTTCCTGTTCATCCCCACATAATTTCTTCCTACCAGCCTGGTTTCAGCGGCGCCATCAATACTAACTCGATCACGAGAAAGGAGCTGCTTTCTCACGACCTGCGATTCGTGTCACAAGTACCTGCTGACACAGCTCCAGTATACAGGGAGGAGAGACAACTCTGACGCGGATGCCTCATGAGTTGATGCCGACAGACTGTCTGTTGGCCATATTGAGTCTCTTGCAGCCTCTAAAGTAAGCACATCATGCAGGAGAACAGCAGATATCAATGATGTCGATATAAACGACCAGTTAACTTACAATTTGGTTGCGTGACGTTACTGAGGAGGTCAATGCAAGACTGCTTGTTGCATCCTATTGCCACATCCAGAGCTGAAATATGTGTGATCGAAATGGAACACTGCAATCCTAGTCTTAGTACAAGGATAGAGCACAGCGGGCAGAAATAAACACTGTAGAACTGGATTTGATAGCAGAGGAAAAATAGCGACCAATTAATCATCGTTATCTTTAGATTACACTATAGAAATTATACCCGTTAGGAGTTGTCTTCCCAGTTTTGGGATCGCCATCATTTTGATTTTTTTATGAGTTGAAGGAAACACTAACATTTCTGTTGCTTTCAAATTCGGTTCTACAGTAGCCGCTATCAGCGGATGGACATATCGGTTCTACAGTAGCCGCTATCGGCGGATGGACATACCGGTTCTGCCTTTGAAGTCTGTGAGGCTGGGATCTGCACCATAAGATATGAGACTTTCAACCATCGCGCTGTGACCTTCCTATGTGGTATGTAAGAAACCAAGGCTATCAGAGAGAAAACTGGGTAACCATACAATCGCCCCCACAATTACAACACCCCGAATACTCAGTGCAAAGATCAGAATGAGTTAGGCTGCATTCATCAAGGAAAATGCTTACAATGATTCCCATCATTTATTTCTCACTGCTGCATTTGCATATACCCATATTGTAAGAGATGACAACTCCAAAAAAGACTACTACATTGAATAAATGCACTGCAGGGTATAGAGGGAGGGGGGAGGGAGGGAGGGAGGGGGAGTGAGATCGGAAGGCACAAGTCTGAACTCCAGTCACGTCCGCACAGCGC
>ERZ1740065.3015-NODE-3015-length-10514-cov-11.513911_pt1 | contig 10514 bp, 14 predicted proteins | sample MGYA00581738_ERZ1740065 | MGnify/ENA primary metagenome ERZ1740065 (study PRJEB43018, sample SAMN04849749) | marine metagenome | isolation source: floating plastic debris | place: Pacific Ocean | collected 2008-09-01 | study: EMG produced TPA metagenomics...
GCCTACTCTACCCCAGCCTACTCTACCCTAGCCCACCCTACTCTACCCGTGTCTGAGTGTCTTAGCAGTTCTCTGTGTAACCTATTGGTCGATAACCGTCTTGGATAAATATGGAGAGTAGCTCCAAGCATAGCAGATATTGACCAATCGGAGAGCTGTTTCTAGCGAGTCTAGTGTGAAGAAGTCACACTAGACTCGTTGTGTTAAACCTGACCTTGACCTGTAGGTTAATTCGGACACAGTCCATGATTGGCTATTAGTCTGCCCCTCATGTTATAATGAGGTGGAGTTAGTATAAATGAAATAAAGTCAGTTTAGTTCACACCAGCCAGCCAGCTGTCCTGTTTGGGAGAGAGTAATTTATGTTGTGTTGCAGGTAACATCATGTTCGGTAACCAGGGCGCTCATGGCATAGACATCTGGTCTGACGACGACATCACCACCTCGCAGCAGATCGTCTACCGCAACTTTTTCTATGCTAACTGGGCTGGCGACAAGTTCAAGGTGAGTAGACTTGTCTCTCCCAGCAGTTCACCGTTGAGATGACACTGTGTCGTATCCATTACAGGACGCGCAACATGGTGGCAATAACACAATGCTCTACGTGGCCGGCCTGAACAAGAATAAAAACATCAGCTACAACTGGTTCGAGAACAAGTTTCACTTCGAATTATCTACACACAACAGAACCAGGTATGACACCATGGTTGTGTTATGTGACGAGTGTGCTTGTCACGTCACAACTGCTTTTATATCACCTATGGCTCATTGTATCACAGTCAACGTATCATGTCACACTTGGTGTCTTGCTGTCATCTTGTCACAGCGCAGTCAGTCATGTCTCAATCAGACTGGTCATATCCTAATAAACTTATCACACATCCGGTCATGTCACAGCCAGCTAGTGCTACATCCAGTCATGTCACAGCCAGCCAGTGTGATGATGGCTGTTATCTGTTCTGTTGAGAAGATATGCATGTTCTCTCCCTCTCACCTTTCACTGTCATTGTTGTGTCTGAGATATGGTATACAGAGTGTATTCAGTTATGGTCTGGGTTCTATTTATAGCGCTGAGAAGCCGTGGTTGTACCCATCGATGGCTGTGTCTGCCCAATACAACTACTGGGGGCACAGGATCGGAGTCGATAACACAGCGCAGACCGTACAGGCCCGGATGTACGACTATCGCGATGATGTCAACGTCAGCAAAGTCGACTTCTCCTACTTCTTCCCAAATAACATCTCTCTGCTGGAGGGAACGTATGAATCAGGTAACCACTTAGACTACAGCTAATCTCATATTGACCAATCAGACTCCAGCTGATCCAATACTGCCCAATCAGACTACAGCTAATCGTACGTCCACCAACCAGACTCTAGCTGATTGTACATTTACCAATCAGACTGGAGCTGATTGCACATCAGCCAATCAGACTCCATGTAATCTCACATCAGCCAATCAGACTCCATTTAATCTCACATCAGCCAATCAGACTCCATTTAATCTCACATCAGCCAATCAGCCTATAGAGCATGCCACTTGTGATTGGATGATTGTCTCATGCATTGGTTTCTGATTATTTTAGGTTTCTGTTTGCCTGGTTGGCAGTTGACTGAGGCTAAAAAGTGTTATCGATATTACGGGGGTATCAGCACCTACTCGCAGGCGCGGACCATCTGCTCTCTGGAAAACGCGACTATCGTACAACCCAAAAACCAGTTCTGGGTGGAGATTGGCAAAGTGATCCGCTTCTCCCAGCAGGTACGTGTCGCAGGCTCTTCGTATTGTATGTCCGTTAGCGTCCCTCGCTGAAACTTAGCCTTCATTCTACAGGACTACAGCGACCAGGTGCGAGCGTGGGTGGACGAGCCCGAGTCACTAAGACCTGAGGCTAAATGCTCCGTTATAATCGATAACCGATACGACGAGGCGAGCTGTGACGACAGACTGCCATTTGTCTGCGAGTTTGGTAAGTAATGTGTCTGTCTGTCCATCTCGATAGACGGTCATAGCTATTGTCTGTGAAGTCACCAAATATTGCTGCCGGAAACTGAACAATGTCGAGGTGTTTACAGCTATTTACAACTATCAGGATGTTACCAACCATGACGCCACAACATCATGCCGTCATGATGCCACAGCGCTGTGACACCTTGTCTGCTGACTCGATCTGTCAGAAGTTTGACCTGCTTCTCTTTGTTTTAAAGAGCAAATAGGCGCGTTCGCCAAGGAGGATCTCTGGTACATCTGGGTGTGCGTTGGTATAGCGGCGTTCTTCCTCTGCGTTGGCCTTGCCTTCCTCATCGTCTGGTGGCGCAAGTCGCAGCTGCGTAAGGAGCAGCGGTTCGAGCGTCGCGCCTCGCTCCGATCCTCCATCAGGAGTAACAAGTATGCCATCAACAACGGCGCGCTCACTCAGGGCAGCCAGACAAACCTGGCCACGACTGCGTTTGGCTCCACTCGTGAGTCGTCCTCTCATGATAATGCTTACTTCGTACATCTCGTTGTGCTGAGTATTTTCCTACCGCAAACTGGAATATTTTTGCACTGCAAAATATTTGCAAAAATGTAAGGAAACTTGACTGAAAGCTTTTTGCAATTGGCAAATTGTGACGAAAATTCATGACTTAATGACTTCATCACTTCATTACTTCATCACTTTATGACTTCATGACTTCATGACTGCTATCTTCACCAAGTGACCCTAAAAATATTTGCTATTGTGAATGTTTGCAAAGAAACTTCCTTGCAAACATTCTCCAGTATAGAGTATTAGAGCTTATGTCTGAGATAGTGTTATTGGCGGTGAAACAATGTCAGACGCCAGGTGAGTATGGTAACATATCCGACAGACATTTCCATATTTTTCTGTTTCAAAATGATCTTTAAAAGTTGTGACCTTGAGATGTCAGCTATAGCCTGAGCTCCTCTGTTACAAGGGGGTATGACGCCTCGTCCCATGGCGCGATCTCGCAGTAACACGAGGGACGCGGCTCATTCCATCGCGCTGACTGACTACACGGTGGGAGAGACAGACGTCGACCAGTTAGATGATGACGACGATGCAGTTACAGTCAACACCCAAAAACCTGGATACGCCAGCACTGGTATGACTCAGCATACTGTAGTGGTTCTCTACCCCCCCCCCTCTACTCGCTGCCTTTCACCCTAATTTCTATCTATTTCACACATAGTCAGATTTTTTCTTTGACAACTTATTGGTTGACCTATATAGCAATGTTGGTGACCTATTAATGCCTGCTGAGTTGCACACAGTTATTTGGCCTGATGGTAGCATGCCCTCTTCTCATCTCTCCTATATCTCATCTGATGTCCTGCGGATTTGGTTAACATATACTGTCTATCCTTTTTCTCTCCGCCTTCAGTCTCCCGACCACTACTAACTCCCCGCTGTCGTCGCATGAAGTCTTACACAGCATGTCTCCATGTCTACTTGATAGGTTCCTTGACCGATGAGTATGACAATGATGAGGGTGGGGAGACGACCCCCCTCAACAAATCTATTGTATCTGTACATGCGCCAGCAGGTATCACTGTCTTCCGTTATTCAGACGGCTTCCTATTCTGTTGCCGGTGCTGGTGCTGACTCCGTAGTTTGTGTTCGTCTACTGCGATTAAATCCCGACCTCCTTTCTGTTACCTAGCTGCACGTCTGATTCTGAGCCACACCCACTACTAGGCCACGCCCACTGCCAGACTTTGCTCACTGATTTTTCTTGATTGAAGCCTCCCTGCTAATAATTACCGAGTGCAGCATGATTTCACTTCTGCTCCATTACCAGTCTCTCTCCTTCTGTGCCTCTAACAGTTCCATAGGTGTTTCTCTCTACTTCTCTGAATCACTCAACTATCATCAGGTCGACACCAGACCCACAGGCTGTCACTGTTGCTACTCATCAAACCAACCCAGTCACCCAAACTCCTTCACTGCGAGCCTGTTACTGCACAGCCACAGTGGTAACCTCTTGCAGTCGTAACTTCTGTAGCACAAGTCCGCCCACGCGTTTATTCCTACTGGCCGCTGTGAGATTACTGCACGCTCTCAGCTGCTAGTCAGATTCTGTCATGTGCGAGATTCTGTTAGTGCGGCTGTATTCTGTCTGACTGAAGGTCATCCGTCTGATCTGTAGGTTACGCCGGATCGGTGGACAGCTCCAGGAGAGGATCGAGGGATGACTTGAGTCAGGTTTCCTCCCCTGTGAGACACCACCTCGGCCCGTCTTCTGCTGAGAACCAGCGATCTCCAGACCGGGAATACCTCTACGCTCCGCAAGCATCGCCTGCGCCGTCTCCTTCAGTCTACCAGAACGACGGATACAGCACCGACCATTCCGCCAAGTATGCAGTGCCCACGTTCGAGCCGTACCAGCCAGCAACGTTCCGGCAGCAGCCAGCTGGCGAGCGAACGCGTGACGAACCTCACGCCTACATGAACACGAGCCATCTCATGAAGAAACCCATGACCGAGCCTCCCAGACCTTCCAGCAGTGACGACGTCGACCTTGCTGAGGAGAAGAGGAAGCAATTGTATTCCCAGCAGCGACCATCACGTCCCCCTCCTAGTGCGGCCCCTGCTTACACTCCTGTCAGTCAACCGCCTGGCTACTACACAAGTACGCGCCAGCTGCAGCCGTCTGCCAGACCTACCCAGCCTCCTCCAGCCCAGCCTCCCCCGGCCCAGCCTCGCGATCCCTACCCTACCAAACACTCTACGCACGACCTCAAGCGAGACAGTTTCAGCACTCTGGACACAAAGTCCATCGACTCCTTGGATAGTGAGTTCAGTAACAAACCGCCCCCCAACTACCGGCCGTACGATCACCTAAGGCAATACTCGGACGAACACAAACCGTTCGAGACCGATATCGACTCCACACACTCATATGATCATACCGACCGTGCCCCGCTGTATCAGTCACGATCTTCACCTCCAGCTCAGTCCCGTCTCCCAGGTGCCTCCTATCAACCTTCACCTCTTGTCAGAGATTACATGCCGGCGAGGTACGATACGGAGAGCCTGACGTCGTCCCAACGTGCATACGACCGTCAGAACATGTACAACAGCGAGCGAGAGCTGGACCAGCTGCCGCCTGCAGAGACTGACGTAGACGCTATGAGTGAGATGACTGATGATTGGCAGCCGAGAGGTCCACCTCAGGAGACTGACTTCTAACCAATCAGCATTCACGTACTCCTCACTGACTGGCCGCACAGCAATCATACATTGCCCTCCAACGAGCCAATCAGCATTCAGAGATCCTCTTTGTTTATACATTCCTTGATTTCAGATCTCACTTTTCTCACTAGCTGGTGTATTGACACTTCATTTCCTCCAGTAATTTCCAGGTTTAGTCTGAGAGCAAGGACTATTTTTCCTATGATTTTGTTTATACCAATTTCACATTCCGACTTGTACACATTCCTTCTCTATACATATTCCTGCGACAATTTTTTATCACTGATATTGTGACTGCATAAGGAAGTCGAGCCTCTTATACAATTCCTGGGCTATGTCACCTCTGAGTAGGGATTTTTGTATCAAGTATATTTAGTATAAAACCATCAAATGATAAATCATTTCTGACGAGGTTTCTTTGCATTCCTATTTGACTGAAAAGACTTTCCTCCCCGCTTCCTGTTTCCGCCTTTCAGCCAGCGTTCCTGGCGATTCTCCCAGTCCAGTTGTTTGGCACCTGCATATATAGTAGGGGAGGATGAGAGCAGACGGATGAGGGGAGAGTCAGAGCAGACAGGAATAGTTCTTACCTGATTTCCCCTTGTTGACGACGGCATGTGATGTAATCGTGTCTGTCTGATCGTCTCCCTCCTCATCCAGTAGATCAGCAAACTCATCAGCGGCAGCAAACAACGATCCAGAACTTGACGAGGCAAGAGACCGTATCTTCCTGTGGGCAGAGAGACAGAGCCATAAATGCGTATTCCTATGCATTGCTAGCAGTAGTAATTATGTGTTCCTACGCATCACTACAACAGACTGTCAGGCTGAAGTCACACTCACTTTAGTTTCTTACTAGCCTTCGGCTCCTTGCCGCTCTCTGATGCACCGATAGAAGCGAATTCATCATCTGGAAGGAGGTAATAGAAGTGAGAGCAAGTAACCAATGACCCGAGATGAGACACAAGGACAAACACAGCAGACATTTCCTGGCTTTCCATCGAGCTACACCCTGACACACGAGCCGCAATAGGACTACAGTTACAGCATTATAGGGTAGGCTGGATATAGCTTTCTCTTAGCTGATATCGTGCACTCCGTGAGGAGAGTGATACAGGAACTACGTGGTACCAACTAACCAGAGAACTGCACGTCTTCCTCATCCATCATAGCATCATCAGACGCGTCGTCGGCATCGCTGAAACCGTCAGACATCTCCTCGCCCTCCATGTTGATCGGCAGATCACCGCTAGAGTCTGACTCATCTCCTTTCGCCTACCAAAACGACTCATGGACTGAGGGATACTGAGAGACCACAACTCCTATCACATATATCAACCATTACCTGCAGGGCTTTCAGCTGGTTGGGTGTCACACTGCTCTTGAGGTCATCATCATCGAGGCCAAAATCGGCTGCGTTGAGATTCAACTCATCATCGCTGATGTCATCTAAAATTGTCACAAAAGATAATTAATTCTCACCAAAATTACGCACTAAAAAACTGGAAAATAAATGTACTGATAAAACATACCGATTGTAACATAGCATATCATATACCTTACTGCGTTACTGCGTCACTGCGTTACTGCGTTACTGTATCACTGTATTACTATATTACTGTATTACTGTATTACTATATTACTGTATTACTATATTACTATTCTATCTCAAGTATGTTATTATGCTTGCGAAAGTCAGCGCATTGCGAAAACTTGTGACAGCGCACGATTCAGCGACTAGCGTCATGTGACTCTCACAAGATGTATTGGATGGCACCATACCTACTTTCCTGTTACCATAAATGGCAAATGTTGTGAATCATGTTGAAGCCTCTGTGAGAGTAAGACCAGTGTTTTGGGTCTCTCTCCACTTCGTGTTTTATGTGAGATCAGCAAATGATATGTGCCGTTCCAGCTTTCATGCAAGGCAGCCAAGCTCAAAGGTAACAACAATAATCATTTCTTTTGTATGCCATATTATGTTGATGATATTAATATTGTTTCATTATTTCCTCAGAGTATTTCCGATATATTCGATAACCTACTAGCCTCTGGATCAGGTGACGAGGTATATATTCTATTATTCCATGATATCATCAGGTGCCATCCAAACATCCATTTCATGCGTGTCATATATTATTTTAGCTTTCACGGCTGTCAGTGTGAGTGTAAATACAATAAAATCAGTACACTTCACCTCATGTCAGTCGTCTACCAACCAAAGTCCAGTGGTACACCGATAAACATACTGATAAACGTATTCAAAAACATTAAGCAAGTTGGAAAACTCCCAAAGGAAAACCCAAATGGTTTATATACATGTCACGTCACAAGCCAATTAGTTCCGTCACAGAGACATATCAATGTCATTACCTCCGTCGCTCTCGTCGCTCTCGTCACTGCCCTGTTCATCCTTCTTCTTTTTACCCTTATCCTTCTTCATATCACTGAAGACAAACAAAATCAGTATGAAATCTATTTGCTTACCTTCATCGTCAGACATCGAGTGACACCCATCAGCTGGTTTTCTATATTACCGAGACGCTTGTAACGTGACACTTAGCACACTCGCCACGTGACATATGAGATGATTGATACGTGACATGGGAGATGCTTGCCTGGCGAAGTCTTTACCGAAGGCATCAGTGGCCATCTCCGAGTAGAGAGAGCCCTCGTACTTGGCAAGATAACCGTCAAAGTCATCATCCTCCACGTCGCTGTCCTCATCGGCGTCCTTCTTCGCTCCCAGGGTGCTACCCAGCTTACGCTTACTCGCGCTCGTCAACTTGTGGAAATAGCTGCAATCAGAGCAGAGCAACCTGAGTGAGCCTCAGCAGCATATCGACTGGCGGGCCGGTGATCAGCAGGCGACGAGAAGATGGCGTCTCGTACTTGTGGAAGAACTTCTGCTCTTCTGGCACGGCGTCGAGTTTGAGGTTGTAAAAGTCTTCACTGTTCACTGCTAAGCTCCCGGCAGCCATCTTACTGTTCGTTCTCTTCGCCAGCGAGCTCATCTGCTTTTCAGCAGCTGGAATTGAATTGATGACCAGACAATCAGTAACGCGACAAGTAACAGCGCGATGATTGTATGGGTGAGAGGGGAGACATCTGGTGGCAGTGTGCCGGGCCCCATTCACTCCATCCAAAGGAATAAACGCGCGCGAATCCAACGTGGATAATCCGTCAATAAAGAGACAAGAGTATGTGCCGACAGTGACATTGCTCACCTTTCCTGGAGAGTTTTTTGGGATTTCTGAAGACGAATCTGTCGAGGAACTTCTGTAGACTGAAGTCTGTCATTGGGTCGCCCTTGTAGTCAATAGACTCCGTATTCAGCAGATGTTTGGCGAAGACAACGACAGATGGATGGTAGTGGTGGACAAGGACCAGTAGCTCTGACTCGACACACTTATCGGCAGCACAGTAGAGAGGGTTCCTTGCAGTGCTGTCATAGTTTGCTGTAATGATTCACCAATGGGAGTGGTGTGATAGAACAGAGGCACCAATGGGAGTGGTGTGATAGAACAGAGGCACCAATGAATACGGTGTTGACTGAAGCAGGTCACAGTAAAGCATATCCAACTCACAGGACTTGTCACTCTTGTAAACCCAGGAGGCAGTGGACTGTGAAGTCTGATTTGTGGAATTCTGCTCTTTCTTGGGGTGTTCCTCTTCGTCATCAAAATCAACAAACCTTTCATCTCCACTATCTTCATCCAGCTATCAGAATACCAACAGGCATGCACTCGAACGGCTAAAATCCCCTTCCAGCATCGCCGCGATAGCAACACCACTGACGGAAGAGACGCTGACGGGAGAGACGCTGATGAGAGAGACGCCGACAGGAGAGATCCCGATACGAGAGAGGCTGACGGGAGAGGGGCTGATGAGGGGGGAGAGGCTGGCAGAAGGTAGCTTACCTGACCAGAGTAGCGGAGTGAGATAATTGAAGGCCGATGTTTCACCAGCTCAGACAGAGTGATGAGAGATGCACAGATAAATGTGGGTGACTGACTGGGACAGATCTGTAACAGCCGCTTCACAAATGCCTGTAACAAGGGAGACATAGAGAAGCCAGTGGAAGGGGGAGTGACACCCACCCCTGAGCAGTGACAGTGAGGCACACAGTCTATCTATAGCTGACCTTACAGCGCCGTTCGCTAGAGTCAGACTTCATGCTCTTGTAGATGAGATTGAGGAACTGAGACTGTTTGGAGGAAGTCTTTATCTCCGGGTCGAGGAGTTTACTGTACAGCGATGTGTAGTAGCGGTCTGTCAGGTGATCGCTGTGACAGACGATACAGCATTGGTTATAACCAAGCTGTGGTAGCAGCAGGCGATACGTACCCTGGGCAGAGGTACGTACACTGGGTAGAGGTACGTATACTGGGCAGGGGTATGTATAATGGGCAGAGGTACGTACCTGGCAGAGCAGACCTGGTAAAGGAGGCTCAGTGCCTGCAGACTGACTGTAAACTTGTTTACTGTGTGAACAAGCCTGTAAATGGCTCCAATCTGCTCCTCCAGACCCAGATTGTCCGAGTCTGCAAATGGGTCGGACAAGATGGCTGCCAGTCAACATTTCAACGCTGGCAACCGACAGCAGATAATTCTTATCGGGTGTATAGCAGCACTGCCCTCACTAGGTGATGTCGTCTGAATTTGATCAGAGAACTGGTCACATTATGCATGTACAGCAGGTTCAGGTACATGAGAGATATGCGCGACGATACAATACCTGTGCGCGCGATTCTATGTCATACTATCTGTATTACTCTGTTATATTATACTTCCATTCTATTACTATATTTTACCACACGTTACTATGTTTTTACTATACTTCACTATATGTACTAATTGTCTATTATGCTATACAATTGTGTGTGCCTCCGATCTCCCTTACACAGTGGGAGGACCGCAGTACTGATGTGAACGGCAGGAAGAAACAGTGCTTGATGTTGTATCTACAGTGGACTTACTCTTGGCGAAAGGAAATGCTCGCACCACTCCGACCAGTAGAGCACTCATCAGCTTAGAGTCGACTTCCTTTGTTTTGATCGATGCCTAAGGGAGGATACGGTCTGCAGTCTGCTGGTGAGAGATGATTATCGGTGGTAAATACTGGGAGTTGTCTTACCTTGAAGAATGAGAAGTAAATGCGTACGAGGAGGGCAGCAAGCTCCGTGTCGTCATCATTGAGTAGTATCTGATTGAGGAAACAGATGGCGTAGTACCTGGTAACAAGAGGCAAACCGTAATGCAGCAGACGTGTATCACAGAGCAGATGTGTATCAGAGGCAGACGCGCATCACAGAG
>ERZ1740065.3016-NODE-3016-length-10513-cov-11.742303_pt1 | contig 10513 bp, 9 predicted proteins | sample MGYA00581738_ERZ1740065 | MGnify/ENA primary metagenome ERZ1740065 (study PRJEB43018, sample SAMN04849749) | marine metagenome | isolation source: floating plastic debris | place: Pacific Ocean | collected 2008-09-01 | study: EMG produced TPA metagenomics...
TAGTATACAGTAGTATACAGTAGTATACAGTAGTATACAGTAGTATACAGTAGTATACAGTAGTACCACAAACATAGAAATTTCAGCGATTTCATTATAATAGCTATAATATGGAGTTGCCACAATTCTATCAGGTTTGAACGCTATGTACAGATGACTATGTTCTATTGAAGCTCAAAAGAAATGGCTAACAATTCGAACATTCTAAAAGCTGTCATTTAAATCCTGCTAATTTGAGCAGAGCGATATAGTTTGCTGACTGCAAAATAATCCATATTTACAGTATATCATAACCCCTGACCCCTGACAGAGTACAGGCTGACCTTGGAGATGACATGCGTCATGTGGACAATCATCCATGAGAGGAGTTCCTGATTACACGGAGGCAGACACGACACGCAGTTATGCAGCTTTTCCAGTCTCTCCTTGTGGTTCATGACAACTGAAATGAGACGGCTAGAGAAAGACCAGGCCAGAGTACAATCACAGCAGTATACTGTATAGTGATAGGTCGGATACACACAACAATAGACTTGAATCATGTGCTATAGAACATTGCTCAGTGCACTGCCAACTACGAAACTTTTGCGTTGCGGGGTTGCGCGATCGCTAAAAGAACTTTTGCAAAGTTTCCCGTAACAGTGCGTAACTCAAACCTGAGTAAAATAGCGAGTATTCTTCACTCACTAACATTTTCATTTGTACAACATAAAAATGTCTAAGTGCAAATATGTCACAGTCACATGTCACAGAATAGTGGTGATAAGTCATGATACGAGGTGATATGTTTTATCATTGCTTTCACACAGAGATCATTGCGATTCGTACAGCGATCATTGCGATTCGTACAATGATAATTGCGATTCGTACAGATATCATTGCGATTCGTACAGCGATCATTGCGATTCGTACAGCGATCATTGCGATTCGTACAGAGATCATTGCGATTCGTACAGCGATCATTGCGATTCGTACAATGATCATTGCGGTAATTTGTACATAAATGGCAGTCATCTCTGACCACCAGCACTTTATGCTGGAAAGTATTAGCATGATTAGATATTATATAATATATAATAATTATTACTAATTAAAGATCAATAATTAATAATTAAACATATGAGTACTACATGGAGCAGATTTTGAAATTTTTGTGCTGTAGAAATATTTGCACACTTTTTCATGTATTTATGCAAAATTGCAGTTCTGCAACCCGATGTATTTGATATGTATTTGATATATATTTGATACGTATCAAATATATATTTGATAGTTATTTGTAGAACATTTGTCCGTATAAAGTAGCAGTCATCATGAAATAAAAGCAACAAGTACAGATCATAAAAAAAGCGCTAGGTACAAGTCACAAATTCAAAAGACGGATTTCTGGGCGTTAGCAAGCACTGCTCAGAATTTGGAGTTGTCCTCACCATGAGCAGACCGATGAGGTGATTCTGCACAAGATCTGCAATCGCTGCCCAACTGTAAATAGCTGCACCATGACTATGTTTATCTGTACTTCATGCTGAGTGAGTTAGGACAAAACTTGTTAACTTGTTTCTCTCTCATATCAATTAATGTATTAACACGAATTAACATATAAAAACATGTATTAACATATATTAATATATAAACAGTCATTAATAGATATTAAAACATACTAGCTAACTGATGGTTTATGCATATGTGTATAATACATTAAAATGTATTTAGTATGTTACCTGATTATGTATACGTTAATACATATTAATTAATATGAGAGGGGACCAAGTTATGGTTAGGAGTATAATACTAATACATAAACAACATCCCCCTCCCGACACAAACAGCTTCATGGTCAACAGTTGAAGAAGCTCAATGAACTCTTCGTTGAGATCACAGGGCATCAGTTACGCAGTCAAACGTGTAACATCTTACCAGACGCCTCCTCGAACTTAGAGATGAACTGCATGGTGAGAACGGGTTCGGGAAGGTCGCGCAGGAACTGCTTGAGCAGGCTGGCCACTATACTCGGATCGTGCTCATACAGGTACGCTGGCTGCCTCTTGTTGTAGCAGTCTCTCAGCATCTGAACCTTTGACTTGACTCCAGATATCCTGTATATACCTTCATAGAGGAGACCTGGGAGAGATAACAAGGAAATACTGAGGGATAATAAATAATACGAGAGATAAAAACACATGCAATGACTAAGTTATTACCAGAAGTGTTCAATACGAGCGCGTATGGGCGGAATGCATATTCCAAGTATGAAAGCAAAATTAACTAGTCACTATCACTTTATACTTTCTCCATGTGTGGTCGAATTTGGTGAGAGTAAAAAACCGGAGATTTATCAGAATATCACTGATGAAGCAGAAAAATAGAAATTATAACATGGAGAACGTACAAAGTGATAGTGACTAGTTAATTTTGCTTTCATACTTTTTATCTATTTAATTTTTGTCCAAAACCCATTCAGCAGGAAACATTTTATTTGTCTTGATTAACATAATGAAGGTACACACATACATACATACACACATACATACATACACACATACATACATACATACATACATACACACATACATACATACATACATACATACATTTAGTAGCATACAACAATGACTACCAACTAGCATCTGCTGAATAAACTGTATGGTTGGGTAACAATTTCAGATAAACATTCTTCTATCAACATGTACAAGTGTAACCGTCACCTGTCGACTAGGGCTCTTACACAGAGTACCACAACTTATCAGTTGGTGTCCTATCACCCCCCCCCCTACCAGCTATCATCCCTTTCCATTGGAATTGGGAGTTGTCCTCTTTTACTGGATCAAAATTCATAAAAAACTACAATGGACTTGGGTTGTACAGCGGGGTTATACAGGTTACCCCATTCAGCCATCACATGAGGAATAACAGAAAGAAAACGTAATCGTCAGAATTGCTACTGACCATGCTCTTCTATGTAATCGATACACTCTCTGACACAGATGGGTAGCAGGAGACCATCATGGCTAGGAGTCCGCTCAACAGCTACTGCCAACGGGACTCCAAACACAGGCGAGTCTGCTTCGACATTCGTTGCTTGTGGAGGAGACAACTGCTAGATGATTAAACAAAAACTAGATTAATTAAAATATTAAAAGATTAATTAAAATATTAAAAGATTAATTAAAATTAAAATCAAATACAAAATAAACTTTAGGTTCTAAAAAGCTCCAACTGTTCTATGGAGATAATAACCAAGAAAATAATCCAAACCTTGGGCCGAGCTAATTTAGCCTTCTTCTTGTGAGCTTTAGACTCTTTCTCCTTGTCCTTATTTTTAATTTTGCTACGCCCGTAATCTTTCTCATCTGACCTATCCTTGTCATACTTATCCTTCTTCTCATCCTTATCCTGAAAATCAAGACTGGACAATGAAATTATGAAACCAGACGTATACTAGATGAGGCAATGAGCATGTACCTTTTCTTTGAGTTTGATTTTCCCAGCAAACTTGAAGCTTGGTTTGCTGTGCTTCTTCAACTTAGAGACTGGTGTCCTGTAAGAGTGCTATGAGGTATAAAGATGAACATTCAAACAAAAATGCTATTACAATGTCAATGCCAGTCGGTATATACATGGTGCCTTTCCATATGATTTGACTAACGATAGTAGCTATAGCCTAGATAGAAACCCCGATTCATCAGGAATATCTTCCTGATCTTCTTTACAAGCATTAGGAAGCTTACTTGTTGGTGTCGTCATATACAATGGCTTCACTTTCTGAATCATCGGCATCAAACATTTTATATCCAGGCTTTTCTGACTTCTTCTTTTTCTTGACCAGTAGACCTGGCTTCGGGCAATCATCGTCTGATGCTTGAAAATACAAAAAAACTAGCTGATAACTACATGAAACTTGCTACGCCAATAGATGTAATATCAATTATACCTGAGTACTGTTTTTCTAAATCACTCATCACAGCTTCTCGCTTTGCTTTTAACTGCTGCACCAACGTATTTCCACCATTCCAAGAAAGTAACTAAATGTCTTAGCATGTAGCTTTTCATTCAAGAAGCTAAACTCTTGCACGGATGACAAAATTCATGATAGAAAACTGGATTTGAGAAAGTTCTGTGTTTTTCAGTCCTGTCTGCAAAAAACGGATGCGTATCAATGGCCTTGACCCAAATAATGTAGCTCACCATCTACGAAATTTCAAAGCTGCGGGTATACGAGTTTACATCGATATGTTAACCGTACTGATACAAATTTGACGTTTCAAAAACTATAGATCTTGTGCTATAAATAAATACCGACTCCCAACAACGAACGCCAAGCAAACTGGTGTAAGCTGCTGCTGAGTGCTGGTTCAATCTGTTAGAACAAACACTCCAGGAGCGACTATTTTCTATCTCTCAGCGTTATGTATTAAAACTTGAACTGACCAGGGCTTCATATTCTACGAATGGAGCAGAACAGCTTATTCAAGCTTGACTGTTCGACAAATCCTATTTCATAGGATGCACTAATGGATATCAAGTAAGTTGTGTACATGAGGTGAACATCGCCTACATGAACGTTATTTTTTTACTGTATCACTTGTTTTGAGTACCGTACCATGTTCTCCATAACATTCCTACACGTATTACTGGTAAACAACTGGGTTGTAACTTATATTTGTCACAGATGAGGTAACTGATCACGCACTCACAAAAATGCGCTGCAGCTTGATCCAAAGGCTCTTTGTCCTACTATCAACAGTCAGAAACATTTCTTTCTTCCTGCTCCTTAGAATAACAACAGTTAATCTGCTACATGTGTTTGAAGTAGTGGTAGTATACGGTGCCTTGTTGGCGCCATAGTTATCTCATAGGTCAGTGTGCATCTTCAGGAAGGATCACCTAACATTATCTAATGCCGTTGAGCCTACTTTGAATAACAATTGCAATCTGTTGATTTGTTACTGTATGTCTTCTGAAAATCTTTGGAGCTCAATTACATCTCTGCTATTCTATTTTTGGAACCCATCACTACATGTGGTCGAAGCTTTAGGTTAAGTTTCAGTAACCTCACTACTAGTCCACACGCTGAACACAATGAAACATTCGACTCGAAAGCGGCTCTTTAGGCGGTCGGAAATGCCAAATAAAGTTAAAAATCACTCCAGAGATCTTATACGTTAACCATAATGGAGGGGAAACATTCCTTCTCGTATCTCCGTAAATAATTAAGCTAGAACCTTGGGATAAAACTCATTCAAAAGAGAAGTAGCTCTATCTATTTCATGTGTATATATGTAGATAGAAATATATAAAAGCCGATTTAGGGTCGATTATGGTAGCACTAGTCACATATGTATACATTGATGGCTGCAACAACATCTTTTAAATTTATCTTCTTCCATGTTTCAGTTTCTTACCCACACAAGACAATATTCACTGACGTCAGTTACTGCCATGGCAGCAAGAGTAATGGAGAAGCTTTTCCTAGCAGTATTCCTGCATTCACTATGGCTTGGGAATTTCTGTGGTAAGATTGTTTACCAGAGTCAGAATGTGACATAACTTGGCATCCACCACACATTTGGCTGAAAGCTTACAACCAGCAGTACTTCACTGGTCTGGGGAAGCCTGGTTCCGTCCTCAAGGAGCTCGGTCACCGCTGTCCTCGGTTGAACTCCTGTAGTTTGCACTCAATATACCTGAACCACAATGTCTGCTATTTGTAGTATTGGCTGACAGCAATGGAGGAGCTGATAACGGCAGCCAGGCGTTCTTTGTCATGCGCCACAGGTTCTATCAGGAGAACATCAGAGATACATCTGTCGCTCTCCAACATCTGATGAACACGCGATGCCACGCGGACAGGATCGTCGTAGCCTTTGAGTAAGTGCTGTCCCCACCCAGGCTGTAATCGATTACTGATGGATCTCAGGTTAATAGTGCTGAGGAATTTATTTGTAGGCAAAGAATGATGATGAGGCTTGGAGTAGCACCTGGGCAACTGGGGCTACGTGACGAGGGATGTGCAGCTGTCAGCAATGGCTCTCACTATACTCTCTCCATCGAGTTTGAGAAGATGCGACTCTGTCAGTCACGGTTCAATCAGAGCCAAGGTCTAGTAGAGAACATGGTCAAGATCCGACCACCCGCCAACTACCTGTACAATGAGCTAGTTGATGATGAGGACTCGGCGATCGATGGCTCCAGTACGTCTGCCATGATTTGTATCCTGTTTGATTTAGAGTTTACGTTTCACTTATTTTACAGACAGCGAAGTATCCGGCTCAGGAGAGGAGAGACAGCAACGGCGGCAGCAGCAGCAGCAGCGACAGCGTTTGCAGGCCATTGAAATACCATTTTCCTGTCAGTACAAAGAGATGATCTCTCCTCCATCCACTGTGGTAGGATGTGGCTCTTTTACTGGCCCGTGTGGCTGCTGGCCATTGCAATAACCTGGACCCTCTTCTTTCAGCTGCCGACCAGACGAAAGCCAGCGGCAGCGGCTGAACTCCTGGATGGCAGCAACTTATTTACGCTGCAGCTCTTTCAATCTAAATCATTTACTCAAGCGTTCAGGCCCACTATGCTCTCCATTCCAGATGACACTTACCTTTATGGACAGGTAGCTACTAGACTCTTCCTTGTGTCAGAATTAGTTTTCTGGTTCCTGCTGGTTATTCTGCACCAAATGTTTTTGCAGGTCAAACCGAATTCCAGTACGATATTCGAGAAAGCAGTTATCTACAGCTGTTATTTTGATTCTGGAGGCCAGCGGAGTTACATCATACAGGCTGGGTAAGTGTTTAGGTGTCAGCCACACTTGGTACTTGTATTGCCAGCTGCCTACGTTCACCTCCCCCCATTTGCTCTTATTTTTTTAGTTGCCCAACTGATCCCGATGTGGAGTTCTTCGACGACTATCCCGGGATGGCGGAGACTCAGTTTCAGCTGAAGATAAAGAAATCCTACACTCCCGGCTTGTTCGTTCAGTTCCTATGCGAGATCGAGGCATGCACTATGACAGCCAATCTAGAACCCTCCCCACTCCGAAAGGTATGCCAGTTCCAGTTCACCCTCCTGCTGCTAGGATGGCAGTTTAGCCTGCTAGTGCAAACACCTGTCACAGGATGCCACCATCAAAATGTGAACCAAATAGCCAGGTTGCACTGGCACAGTGTCATACAATGGTGGCATGCCAAGTCCAAGTGTCGTTACTTTTACAGTGCGAAAGTCAGTCAAGATATTGCTCAGCACCCTCCACCTCCCCACAGCTAATGACAGTTCAGTGGCCTTTCTCTGTCAAGGTCGTTCAGGCGATCAGCAACTCGGTTCGTTACTTTGTTGCTCTCAAACTGGATCCCCCATCAGGACAGCAGTGGTGTGGCTGGTGTAGCTGGTGTGGTTGGTGTAGCTAATGTGGTTGGTGTGGTGGTTTTAGGTATACTATGGCATCGCCATAATTTAGTTGTGAGAGCTAGGGCCATAGAGCAACAGCAGCTGTTGTAGCATACGGGTTCTTGTATTTCTGTCCTAGACACATGTTGTCATCACATCACGCTCCAAAACAGGATTTGTTTGCATTTGTATAGTTTTCACATTTGTGGTCATTTTCGGCCGATCGCAAAATTGAGCTCACATATATTTCTCTGTTCCATTGATTTTCTTAAGTCGGAGATACTGAGGCGCTTTTACACTGTCCAGACGTAGTGTCAGCAAGATTGTTATATAAGCCAATTATGAACTGCAAAACTGAACAACAACAACAATTTTAGATTAACCTTTTCCTCACATAATTTTCTCTATTTGCTTAGGCGTATGATGAGACACCAAAGAACAGGTGCTCTCCCCAACAACTGCGGCGGCAGGCTACACCATGCCGATGTGACAGAGTAAGTATATCTATGATCAGCCGTTCACCCAAGATCTACCGGCAATGTCTTGTAACTATCGTTTTGTAGTTGAGGTCTCAGAACTCTGTCCCGACTCAGATGACAGTTAGCCTCCTGACTGCGGTGACTGTGTCCGTAGCTTCGTTCACATTCGGCTGTCTCACCGTGGCACTCATGTGGCTGATATGGAAACGAGTGAGGGTGAAGAGTTACAGTCCAGCCGTATCCAAACAAGATTTGGACAAGCAGCTGGGCAGTGTGAGTGCAAGACTGCTGCAGGATGCCAGCATCTCCCAGAGCGCACCAAAGTCGGATTCGTAGGGGGCGCCACAGTCAGATATACAGAGGCCACCGCAACAATCTCATCCCGATGATTTTTATGACGTTCAGTCACACACTTTCACCAAAGTACTTCATTCTTGTATTATTTCTTAGTTTTTCAGTGCGCTATCCCTCATACGTGTTCATTAGTTCTATCATTTCTTGATATTGCAAACCATGCACAATCTGTATACTCGCATATCTTTCATCACTTACTGCTACTTGCATGATCCATGTTGTATGATGTGATCGTTTACGGGTACTGCCCTTCTAGGGGTCCATAACAAATTCGGTTTTCTGTCTCAGTACACTCTACATATATTTTTGAATATAAACGCAATTTTCCAAGTCTCACAACACTGGCGCCAATTTAGATCGGACAGGCGGACGCGACTCCGAAGTCACAATGCGCCTCCATCTTTAGACTTTTTCTCTACATCAGTTACATCAGCTAGACACTGTTCAGCTGTTTTGATGAGCGATGGGTAGTTGACCTTTCTGGCGAAATCCAGGCACTTGGAACAATTCTCACGAGCCGACTTGAAATCCTTGGCTAAGATCTGGGCCTGAAATTCATCGATAGATCAGTTACATGTTCAGTCAACTAGCAGCTGTCGTAACAGACTAGGGAGTAGGAGACTAACAACAGGCGAGGGAGTGAGATATAACTAGAGAAGATGTGACCGAGATTAGCAGTTGATGAGTACAGAGACGATGACATGTGTGCATTGGCTCATTGGCGCGCAGAGCATAAGGACCAGTAGCAGCGCAGTCAGCTCAGGATATAGCTGCGGAAGGACCAGTAGCAGCTCAGGATATAGCTGCGGAAGGACAAGTAGCAGCTCAGGATATAGCTGCAGAAGGACCAGTAGCAGCGCAGTCAGCTTAGGATATAGCTGCTGGCATGCGTCAGGTTACAGCAGGTATATCCAACAGTCAGCAGGTATTCAACCATTCATGGCTCATGATAGTGCAGCTCTAGTACCAAAGGCCCTTGAAAAAGTAACTCGTTAATGTGTAGGAGAGAGCAACTCCAACTGCATGAACTGGTGCTCTCAGCAGAGAGCCGTACATCTAGTAGGAACCAAGGCTAGTCATAGTGGTTTGGATCTCCACTAATCACTTCAGCAAATTGATGGCAAGGACATTTTAAATCATAAATCGGATTAAAAGATCTTTGAGACAAAAAGTGCTGGTGCTTAGTATCATGGGCAGGGGAAAACATGATCACATCCAGCAGGAATCCATAGCGACAGAGCTAAAAACGTTCTCATAAATCATGATTTCCCTTAGAAAAAGCTTGTAGTTGATTAATGCACAGGTCTGAGTGATAGTTATGTTGAATCAACTATGCCAGCTGATGGGAGTTGAAAGTTAAACATGCTAAACAAGCCAGTTGCTATTACGTCTGGTTTGGGGAAATGAAAAACAAATGGGAACCACGAATATCCGATCAGCGTCAGGCTGCTGGCGTACTTGTTGAAACCGATGGGAATAACATCGACTCAACGATAAACAACATGGCGGAAAACAAAACAACGATATCCACAGCGATATCCACAGCATGAAGCGAACCATGATATGAAATCATGCTACACCTGCAAGCACTACCCCTATATGACAGCCCATTCAGAGATGACGCACTGCATGACAGGAGAACTGTGACAAGTTAACACGGAGGACAAAAAATACTGGAAATTCAAGTTTTCTGAACTTTGAGAAGCCATAGTTAAGATTAAGGTTATATCATACTTGAGCTTGGCTCAGCAAGATCGAACTGATGAGAACATAAGAAAGGAAAAATGAATAGCAATTTTAACCCCGCATTCCGGCAGTAAAAATGGGGGAAGGAAATGCAAGATCTATGCTGTAGACCGGTAGATAGTTACAACTTGACTGGTAGATTGACAAAGCGCATCTCCTCCCCTCCTGTACAACATTGACCTTGACCTTGAACTACTCCACAATCATAGACATCAGCACCATAGACATACTTTTCTACTAGCTCCATGATCAGCACCACAAATCAATCAAGGAGAAAAGCTACCAAATTGTCATAGAGACAAACAAACTTCACCAACATTTCCCACTTACACCACTGTATGCTCGTATAACTACCTTTGTGTGGTTTCTTACTCATTTTGATGTGAAAACTGGTTGTTCGACTAAGAATTTAAAAGTCAGTGTTTATGCACATTAGGAACTTCAAAGATCTGGGGGGGTTCAAAGATCTGGGGGGGGGTGTATAGATATATAAAAAAAATTTTATAAATACAGTAGGAGATATAGGGTAAAATGCAAGGGGATGGTATGAAGGG
>ERZ1740065.3017-NODE-3017-length-10510-cov-12.432233_pt1 | contig 10510 bp, 12 predicted proteins | sample MGYA00581738_ERZ1740065 | MGnify/ENA primary metagenome ERZ1740065 (study PRJEB43018, sample SAMN04849749) | marine metagenome | isolation source: floating plastic debris | place: Pacific Ocean | collected 2008-09-01 | study: EMG produced TPA metagenomics...
ACACGCACACACGCACACGCACACACACACACACGCACACGCACACACGCACATACGCACATATGCACATATGCACACCAACACATGCACACATACGGCGACCTTTCTGTCACACTGTATGTAAAAATATGTGCAGGAAGATAGCAAATTCACTTCGTTGATGTAATGAATTTCGATGCATCTTTTCAATTTGTTCATGGAAGTTAGGGAGCATCACTCAAACCACTTTCAAAACGATCCAAGGACGCTGGTTTGTAACTCCATAGCTGGAGTGGTATCCAGGGGCAACAATCTGTCTCTGCAGACTGTTTAGTGGTTACTCTAGTCCTCAGTGTTGCAATAACCAACTTCCCTGTATATAGGGGGGGGGACCCTCCCACTAGTGTATTAGCTACTGACTGATATCTAAGGCTGAAATTGACTGCAATGTCGAAGTGATGTAACAGCTATCTATATATGAGTCACACATTAGGTAGTGCTGAGCGTCAATCGACTGATATAATGTCGGTAGGAACAAGAAATTTACCGTAGGTCTACAGCTGATAAATGTGAATAAGCAGACGCTTCAAGTCTCTAATATTCAATCTTTGTGGCAAAATTCATTTTTTTAATGCTTAGGAAATTGGAAATTTGGATGTTTGAAGTCTCCGCCTTGAAGTTACCGATTTTAAAATTAAATATCCGAATGTGATCATATCATCATTGATACATTTCAAAGCCATTTCAAGGAAAGGGTATATCCCTCTAGGTGAATTATTTGGAGCACTATTTTCACACTTTGGGACTGCCACAGTTAGTAGCATGAATCATAGTTCCATGTCTATGGACCATAGACATGGAGATAAAACTAATCAGTATGCTTACCTCTGTCACAGTTCTCAATTTATACGCAAGATAAGAAAGCATCAAGCGTACCTGGATTATAGAAAGAACAGGGCCCTACTCCATGTGGGATACAACTCAAGGAGAACTAGTCGAGGACCTAGGAGTCTGGTATGAGTGAGCCACCAAATAGTAAAGTTGTAAGTGAAGAAACAGCTTGTCATGACCATTACTTTTACTGCATCTCATTACCTCTTCCGCCCCCATTGTCTCCTCCTCCATCATTGCCAGCTTCACAGTTCTCCTCATCACTGCCATCTGTGCAGTCGCTTTCACCATCGCATAACCAGCTGTCTAGTACGCAGTATGACGGCGCCCCTTCCACCACATAGAGGGACCATCTAAAAGTATGAGAGCTACTTGCATGAAATGTAGACTTTGGTGTGCAATCAGGTGTCCACGCTATGAGATCATACCCAGATGAGCAGGCAGTGGTTGTAAATGGACATGGCTCATAATCACAGTTTTCCTCATCCGCTCCATCATCGCAGTCTGACCGCTTGTCGCAGGTAGCATCACTCGAGTAGCAGAACAGCATGCTAACTGACTCTACGTTCGAACCGCTGCCACACCTCTGTTCACTGCCGTAGCACTGGCTCACTGCATATACACAGTGACACTCGCGGTCAGTGCCAAGCAGGTGTCTGGTGGTGTGCACACAGTACGGGTAAGACTGCTCACCGTCACAGCTCTGAAGAGTGATCTGGTCAGCGACAGCGTCCGCGCTGATGCACTCTCCCTGGTAACAGATCTTGTCCGTGTCACACTCGGTCCCGTCTGCTGCTGCCGTGTAACTAGTATCACAGAAGCTGGGATCATCACTGCTGACACAGTACAGGGCCAGACATATACTGACACCGGTCTGGGCGTAAACCCACTGAAACAAACAGGAAACAGCTGCTGACACACAGACAGATATCGTCCATTCCTGGAGTTCTTCATCTCGACAGTAATTTAGACTCACGTCACCGCAGGCTGCTGTTCCGGACGAGTGATAGCATTGATCGTCAGCGTCGAATACCTGCCCACTCAGGTAGGTCGCGACCTTGGTGTCCACAGTATCAGGATGGTTAGGTTCCGCGGTCTGTGACTGCAGGCATGCAGCCTCTGATCTGTATTTGTTATATCGCTGTATTGGCAGTGAAGGGGGAGATAACCACAAGCTGTCCGTACTTACTGAGCCATGGTACCGTAGAATGATCTCTGAGAGCAGCATGTGAACAGGAATCTGTTGGACAGATCACTGGCGCTGCCACTGGTCGCTGCCATGATGTAGTTCTCATCATTGCATTCTAGACTGACGCCGTTTTCTCCGTCGTGGTCGGAACCCAGTCTAACATGAAATGAGTCTATTGTGTGGCTGCTCACTCATTGGTACATCCACTTCATGCAAGGATACGGAACTAGGAGCCAGTTTACCCGTGTCCCAGCTCATGGGCTGCAGTGCTAGCATCGAAAGTGAACAAGCCTGTGACCTCAATAAGGGACACAGATCGGCTGGGGTCACATATAGTCTATAAGTATGCCAAACCTGAAACATTGCGTAAGGTAAGCCATGAAGGGATTGCAGATAGATAGAAAGGAGAATCTCACACCAATATCTTACCTATTGTCCCTGTTTCGTAGTCTCCATCATACATATCATACCTGTTGGTAAAAATAAGCAACCTGTTTACCAAATGAGATATTATGCTACCACATGGTCCAAGTTTCGCTCTCCTACCTCGCTTTACCCTCCTCTCTCCCTTTCTCCTCCCTCTCCCTCTCCCCTCTCTTTCATCTGCCTCCTGCTCTCATCTCTCTCCCCCTCAACCTCTCTCTCTTTTGTAATAGTGCTGGTTCGATACACAACACACTATCGAATATTGAAGATCGGAAAATTTCCAATGGATCCCGGCGAGCTTCGGAAATTGAAGAATCGAAAGCCATTAGTATTAAATGGTTATACACGGCATTTAACCGTAATCCTTCAGCTGCTATGTAAAGAAACCATCAGAGTACAGCATATCAGTGGTATGTACATGTTTACAGGCTCAATGAGGCAAAACTATTTGGAAAAGTCATGACAGCCACTTAAAGCCTGCAGCTGTATTTTTGGTTTACTGAAGGTATACCTTGAAAATAGAAATTGAATGTTGAACCTTCTGAGGGACAATCGAATTGAATTGCTGATTCTTGGAATCGAACTAGCACTATTTTTTTGTCGTGTTGTAGTGGTTAGCATGTCTGTTTTGCAAGCGATGACCCGTGGGTTCGAATCCTGGTGGCAGCACACTTTCACACCTCGCTCCGTCTATCTCCCTCTCTCTCTCTCTCTCTCTCTCTCTTCCTAACCCTAGCTTACATTGCCTTCTCTCTCTTCATCACCCTGCCTCCATCCCTCCCTCTCTCTCTCTCTCTTCATCACTCTCCCCTCTCTCTGTCCATCCCTCCCTCTATCCGTCCATCCTTCTGTCCCGCTCTCTCACTCACCTAGTAAACCACATGACATGATCGTAAGGAGGAAGCACACTCTGACTCTCATTTGTTGCCGTCCAGTCACCCAGCCGTTCGAGAGTTGAAGATGAGTTGATGTAGCCAACTCCATTGAGCTCTCGTTTGTACTTCTCAGCTATGTGTGCCAGCTCTGTTATGTCCTACCATTAATAAACTAGTCTCAGAATGGTAATTAGTTTTAGTTGAATTTGAGCGGTGCAGAGTCGTCTATGACTGAGTCAAACTTGCAGTTATGACGACCATCCCAGCCAGGTCTACGCTGATCGACATGTCACTGTTCCTCATGAGACGGTAGTAATCGTCTACCTGCAATGGAGAGTGGGTACATGTGTGGTACTTACTATCAGTGCTGGTTAAAGCATGACATATCCACACTCGATCATGTACGAATCCTTGAATGACTGCCATAGGCAGTCTGTCTGCTGCAGACTGCCGAGTGACAGAACATTGGTCAGCAGTAATGTAAAACGTAATGTAAATGTGAATTATATCTGATGCTGCCATGAGTTGTGACAGGGAGAGAATGACTGCTATAGAGGTATCACTGACCGTGTCCATGGTGTGAGCGAAGTACAGGTAAAGGTTCATCAGTGTATCTGTCTCTCCAGCAGCAGTTACGTCGCTGCCGCTCATCCAGCTCCACACCGAGTAGTCCAGCACTGCCACTACCTCCACCACTGCAGCTATCGTCCCGAACGAATCCTGGCTGACAGATCGACGTCTTCTCTTCACTTTCTTTGCATGAACTAAGTAGAAACACGTGTATTAGATGTCACTTCTCATACCGAACAAATGGGCAAAACACGAGAACTTACCTCTATCTCTGGTACCAGAGGAAGATGGCACTGACCGCTTTCTCACTCGAACTTTGTCTGCGCTGTGTGACGTGACAGTAAACTCGTGACGACCGACGTTGAACAGACCGCTCTAGAGTTCACATTTTTTATGCACATTGTCTCATATAAACAGTTTATTGGTGGTAGTCGTCTCCACCTACCTTCACGTGTGGATGAGAACTGTTATGAAAGTCGATGGCAAACGTAGATCCATATTTCGTGTCTCTCACGAACTTTATATCCTAATGAGTGAATAAATATGAGGTTATATCCAATCAAATTATACTGAGAGGTTTATTTCAACTCTGCTACTAACCTTAAGGCTGTCTTTGAGTTTAGCTTCATGATCCTTAGTCATACCAAGCAGAATTATGGGCACGGCAGACATTTGTTTGTGGAACTCGGTTAGATGTAACTGATGATATCGATCGTGAGATCTGAACCTGATGGAGACATCGCTGCCGTTTGGTTCGACTCTTGTCTCGATAGACACCAGCTGATCCTTGCCTGCACTGTAAGACTCGCCTGTGTCTGGTTTCTCTGTAGCCTCATCATCCACAGGTCTCCTGATGTGAGACGGGGTGTGGATCGTACCCCCAGCAGTGCGGGTGGGAGCCCTGTCTACTACGTACTTTGGTCCAGACTCTACCGGTCTCCGTACCTTACCTGTCGGTAATGGCGAGTTGTTACAGACAGGTCCGTAAGAGAGAGATGGTGAGGAGTAGAGACACTTACCTGTATGTTCACTGATGCAGTTGGACACGGATATGTGTAGGAGAAAGATTAATTGAAAAGCGATTCTCATATTTTCTTACTCTTGTTTGATGGCAATACCGGATACAGGTTATCAGCGGCTATTGCTCGCCTTCGCACTCCAGCATCTCAGCAAAAATGCAGATTGGCCAAGATAAACTGTCGATAGCAATCAATAGTTCAGTTTTATAATAGAATCATTTTTCCGCCTCCACTGTAAAGCTGCATTCATCAGTCTGATGAAAATGAAGAAATAGAAAAGGCGACCCTAGGGACTGTCAATGTAGGGCAAAGATTTCTGTAGAAGGTTATCTATGGAAGGCGTGGCGTCATCGAGCTACTCTCCCCCTCCTTCCTCATTCATTACCACCCGTAACAGCGGCTCTGGTAATGGTAAAGATCACAGGCTACCTGTATAGTAAGCAAATAGCACACGACCAGGAGAAGATAACTCACACAGCCAGGCATTGATTTTTAAGCTGCAAGTATCAATAATTTTGGTGGTTACCAGACAATAACAGTGCATACAGTGCAATAATAAGGTATGGTTGTCATTGATTGGTAGAGCAGCTTACTGCGCACTTTTATAAACGAAGCATCATAGTAACAACGCAGTAATCAGTGCAGTAATGAATAGCGCATAGCACTCACGTACTTAGTACGTACTCAGGTACTACAGACGTACAGGGTATGTCTGACAGAGTAAAACACAAGTAAGTAGTTACATACCAGTGCGTCATAATAACATGGGGATAAACAGTAGAATACTTCTCTTGGTGTAGAGATGCTTCAGAGTACCGGAGCAAATACCAACAGGTGCTCCAACAGAGAGACTTCAAAAAGTTTGAACACCGACTGGTGGATGTCGTCCAGAACAACTGTCCGAAGAAGCTGGCCGTGTTGACCAGCCTACTGAGTGAGTCCGGAGTCAGACTGCATGAGGACCTGCCAGAGACGAAGATGCTGCTGCATACGGCACTTCTCTACAACAATGACGGTACTGTGCAGCATATGATAATTTATATCCCCTCCTCCGCAGTGACTCTCTGGCATCCTTCCATCGATAGAAGTGAGTTGTAGATCTCACTGTGTTCAAGATGCTGGCTGAAGGCTTTCCAGAGCTGCTTCTGCAGGTGAAGCTGGAAAGTCAGCAGAACGTGCTGCACATCGCCGTGGCGAAGCAGAACATAGACGGTGAGCATCGCCAGCCTGCTTCCGATTTCACAAACCCGGCAATGGAGTGCCTCATTTGTACTTTGCGTGCTTCTAGCTGTAAGTTACATCCTGGAGAAGATGGAGAAGGCGTTTGATAATGGTGTCCTGCTGCTACAAAGTTTCCTACATGAGAAGATACATTCCACTAGCGATGGAGTGTTTGACGGTACATGCATGGAGACAGAGCTGCCCCTGTCTATAGCGGCGTGGAACACTGACCTGCCTATGGTGGAGCTCCTCATTAGCAGAGGCGCTCGCATCGATGAGGTCAACAGAAAGAAGGAGACAGTTTTCCACAGCTTGGTCAAGGTGAGTGAGAGTTACTGACACGCTTGGGTTACATATACAGAAGGGTATAGTAGGTTTTTATTCTAACCACTGAGCTTGACAGGCTACAGCCAGCGAAGAGGCAAAAGAAGATAAAAGTAGAGTCAAGAATTTGGTCAGCATGTTCCATTCGCTGATCAAAGTGGCGTGTGCTGGCATAGACGTAAGGACTGGCATGCAGAGGCTGTCCATGGTACTGAACACTGAAGATGAGTGTGGATACACACCGCTGGCGCTAACAGCAAAGCTGCCCTGCGGACCGATGTTTGACGCCATTATCAACTGCAATGTATACAAGTTCCTGAAATCTCTCGACGGAATGTCCATGGTGTATCTGTATGACGTGACGGACCTAGATCACGCCATATCCAAAAATAGGTCAGTGATGAGTTTGATTACCACGCACAGCTACGGGCAGGTGGAGGAATACAGCTACTTCACTGAACAGAGTCCTGTCCTCCACATGATACGACAGAAGTGGCAGGCATACAGGAAGTACTATTACATCTGGGGCACACTGCATCTCGGCATGTGCATGGCCCCTTTAGTCTCCATCTATCACTCGCAACTCGACGGCTACCACATTTGGCCAGTGTCAAAACCAAACTATACTAGTAACGCCACTGCCACCCACTATTTCAGTGGTGAGGAATACGCCATAGGTGTCTATCAGGTGCTGTTTCACCTCTATGCAGTCATCATCTTGTTGGCTGAGATCCGCCTGCTTTGCCTTGGTTGCAGGGACAGGAACTCTAGACCGCAGCTGACTGATGTTCAAAATGTTGTAAACCCTCTCAGCAACGGACCATTCAGAATACTGCTCATAGTGTTTGGCTGTTCTGCCATTCTCTCTAGCGTAGGACTTTTTGTGCCAATGAATAGCGCGCAGCTCACTATCAACTCTGTCAACCTCATCAGTGGTTGGAGTTTTCTGCTCTTTTTCACCAGAGGCTTCAAGTCATTTAGTTATTTCACGGTGATATTGCTGGAGGCCATCTTGAAGGATCTAACACGACTATCGATGATGTATCTGCTGATTATGATCCCGTTCTCAGGCGCCATGTCGCTGGCGTTCTCCGACACCGAAAACAGTCAGTTTTCATCATTCTGGCTGACCAGTCAGTCTATGTTCGAGTTGGCTGTAGGACTATCAGACCGAGCCGAGTTTGAGAATGCCAAACGTCCTTCCGTGGTACGCAGCATATACTTTAGCTATCTTGTCCTCACGTACCTGCTGCTACTAAACATGCTGATCGCACTGCTGTCAGATACATCCATCCGCATCTCCAACAACAGGCAGAGTCAGTGGCACCTACAGAAGCTCAACATCATACTCTACATAGAGAGACAACTCCCGCTGAGACTACAGAAAGTGTGTGGCAGACAGAAGATGTCAAGGCTGTTTGTCTCACATGAGGACATTGCATCAGACGCGGGCACGCCGAGGGCCGTGAGCCCATGGCTGCTGCCGGCTCGTACGATGGACTCGAGCTGTAAGAAGGCAACAACAACCCGCTACTATCTAGACATCAAAGTCTCGTCACCTCCCCCACACGGCCATCAGCAAGAGACAGATAGCAAAATGGTGACTGACCCAGAGAGCAAGACAACTAGTACTAGTGCAGCAGCGAAACTTCACCATCATAACAGCATGATAGGCACAGGCATGGAGAGAACAGCTGAGCCTCACTATGACTTGGTGTGAACTACTGCGGTGGTGAGTACTGGCTAGGATCACAGCTACCAGGTCACATCACTTCACGTTTCACTAGCCTTAAATTTATCATTTAAAAAATAAATAATATAATACATCCTAAAATGATGGCATAAAGTTATTCGATATGTACAGAGGTATGCTTCCATATGTAGGTACGACGTACTCAGTAAAAATTAGAAGGGCTATTAATGGGATCTACTGATGCAAGTGCACAGCTAGGCAGCAACCACCTGCGGGGTTGAGTCACTAACTATGACTAGGGGAGAGGAATGACATGCTCCATCAGGTCCTTTTTTCATGGCAAGCCTCTCTGTCACAGCAAGTGGTGGGTGGACGTGGAGAAGGCGTGTAGATTTCCCATCTGTGTCAATGAGCTTTGTATGTGGTTCACGTGCACTTCAACATTATTGCGGAAGCAGCTGTAACATAGAGTCAAGGTCAAAGGTCACGGCATGCCAGGAAGCTCCACAGCAGAGCAGAGTTGGTGCCTCATATGGAAGCAATGGCTGAATGAAATAGCATGATGACTGGTATACCGAGTATCCCAGCGGTGTACGAACATCTTGGCTCAGCATATGTCACACTAGCATAGTATGGTAGCAGTAGGATACGATACACAAAGGACATAAGAAGTAAATGTAAGTACGAGACACAGCGCAAATAAATGTAAGTAAGAGACACAGCGCAAATAAATGTAAGTAAGAGACAGAGTAAGTAAAGTTGCTGGAGACTGACCTGTTGTTACTAGAATCAGTGCTGTTTCTTATCTCCTCCAGCGACTGTTGTATCGATCGCAGGTCGAACGAGTTCACGTCACTGTCTCCAATCGCCTACACACAACGAAATGTTATCATGACAAGAGCGCAACCAGTTACTGCAGCCAGTTACTGCAGCCAGCTACTGCAGCCAGCTACTGCAGCCAGCTACTGCAGCCAATTATTGCAGCCAGCTACTGCAGCCAGCTACTGCAGCCAGCTACTGCAGCCAGTTACTGCAGCCAGCTACTGCAGCCAGCTACTGCAGCCAGCTACTGCAGCCAGAGCCAGGTAGGTGGTGGATAGGTCAGTTACCTTGAGCTGTAGCAGGATGCCCGTAAGCCGTGTGATTAGCTCCGCCATACCCTCGCTCTGCACGGTGTATTTCATTTCCTTCCTACGCTGCTCAAACATCTCCCTTGCCTCCTGCTCACAACTCAGCTTAGTCTCGAGTGATGACTCCACGCCGCCCAGACCCTGCTCCATCGACAGATCCTTGCTGTACTTCTGTACCTCAGATAGGTGCTCCTCTAGGCGCCTGTTCAGCTCCTCTAGCTCCAGTATGTCATACGCATACCTACATAGACATAGACATAGATAGCCATGCATGACCATAGACCTCACTATCCAGTATGGCGTTTATCGTCGCGCAACTGGCTCAACCAACCTCTTCTGGAACTCGACGGAGAGAGGCTCGTGATAGGAACTCAACTTCTCCGCCTTTGCATTCATTGACTTTAGCTCATCTATTTTTTCCTTTTTTATCACAAGTGATTTCGATAGCTTGGTAACTTGAACGAGAAACTTGACAGGGAATCCGCCAAGGCTGCCTGACTGATCACCTATCCAGTGGGTGTTGAGAGGAGAGAAGCCTAACACAGGATCGTGTTCCTACAACCACGCAGCAGGTACAGCTGTCTGCGGCGGCAGTACAGAGCTGCAGAGAGTAGAGGAGAGACATACCAGCTGCAGCTGTGTCCGCGGAGGCGTGGATAGGGTGAACCGCGACGGCCTCACCTTCTGCTGGAACGAACTCAGTGGTATCGTATCCACAAGCCTTCAAAACGCACACAGATTATCTGCCACTGTCTCGCACAAGGTGTTTGTCTCAGCTGATCTGGATCACTACATAGCTGTATTAATGTGTTACTGGACCGTTGTATTATCGTAGTAATGTATTATCGTAGAACAGGAAATTTTTGCGAGTTCAATCTTTGTGTTTTAGTTGGTGATATAATTTTGCGAAAATGTATTTTTGCGTTTCTTCCTGCTAGTCTATAGACAATCAATCAAACAAAGAAATATTTGCGTGCTCAATTTTTGCGATTGGCCGAAAATTCTCGAAAACGCAAAAATTAAACCGACACAAACATTTCCTGTTCTACAGTATTATTGCATTGATATGTCGCTGTATTACTGTATTACTGTATTACCGTATTACCGTATTACCGTATTACCGTATTACAGTATTACAGAATTACAGTATTACAGTATTACTCAATTACAGTATTACAATATTACAGAATTAC
>ERZ1740065.3018-NODE-3018-length-10509-cov-10.730342_pt1 | contig 10509 bp, 16 predicted proteins | sample MGYA00581738_ERZ1740065 | MGnify/ENA primary metagenome ERZ1740065 (study PRJEB43018, sample SAMN04849749) | marine metagenome | isolation source: floating plastic debris | place: Pacific Ocean | collected 2008-09-01 | study: EMG produced TPA metagenomics...
CGTTTGTGTTTTTGTGTGTGTTTTTGTTTTTGTTTTTTTTGTGTGTGAGAGTGTGAGAGAGTGAGAGAGAGAGAGAGAGTGGAGGTGCTGGAGAGAGTGGAAGTAGAAAGGAGGAAGGAGGAGAGAGAGGACATGACGGGAAATGAGAAAGGCGAGAGAGGAGGAGAGAGAAGAGGTGATGGGAGAGAAGAGAGGTGATGGGAGAGGGGGGAGGGGAGGAGGAGAGAGTGGAGGAGGAGGGAGAGAGGGGAGGTGGAGAGAGAGATGAGGTGATGGGGGAGGTGTTTGTTTGGTTGTTGGTTTTTGTGGTGTTGTTGGTTGTGTGGTGTGTTGGTGTTTGTGTGGTGGTGATGGGGGAGGAGAGAGGCAATGGGGAGTTGAGGGAGAGAGAGAGAGCTAGGTAAGGGTGTAAGACTATTGAGCTTTATGCTCGGAAATGATTTTCTTTGATTAATTTCAATTTTTTTCCTTAAATATCCTGAGAATTCATGAAATTCATGGTAAATGATTTTGCGTAGGAGGATCAGCGTAACTGTCTCCACATCCGCTGATTTTAGTGTCCTAGATAAGCAGCACTGAAAATCCACCAGAGATACGATAGATGGCCCTAGTTTCTGACAATCAAACGGCCCACTGACCTTGGGGACTGACCACCTCATATCAATCAGTCTCTCTCCTAGAAATCACATCCCAGTAGTCAAAGTCCCATCGATCTGCCATGTCGTTGAATGACGAAGACACGACTGCTAGCATTTGTGTATCGACATTCACCATCTCCCATGTCGACCGCTAGTCAATTCAAGGTTACGCCGTACCGTGACATCCCTAGCGCTGTCATAATTGACATTGGCATCACTCTGAAATGTCTGACTTCATAATAACATGATTCTAGGGGGCCGCAACCTTGAACTTTGTCTCAGCGCTGCCTTAGAACTGCATGACCTTGAAGTCGGGAACACCCAAGTTCTGGTGGCGTCACTCGGAACAGACGGACAGGACGGACCGACTGACGCAGCAGGCGCCATAGTTGACAGTCATGCCGTCTCCTCGCCTGTCGTCGCAAGAACCTACCTCTTGAATAACGATTCCTACAACTACTTCCAACTCGAAAACATGGAGAAATACGTAATGAAGACAGGTCTGACTGGTACCAATGTCATGGATGTGATGTTTGTACTGATCAACTTCTCTTAGACGCTGTGCCATTAATTCTAATTATTCACCACAGTCGGCTGCCTATAGAAGGACTAATTTCCTCTCTGCCATGCAATTGCATGCATAAAAATAGGATGTGATAGACACAACGTACCGCACAATATGTCACGCACAGTATCTCACACTCTAGTGTGTCATATACTCTGTCCAGCATCACGCTCTGTCTCGCTGTGTGTCACATATGCTATGTGCATCATTCAATCTGTACGTCATACACGTACGCCTTCTCTCCGTATTTAAATATCTAGCTTTTTCTAAAAGTGACATATAAAAGTTTTCGATGACACAATAACAATAACAATGATCGATGAGAAAAGAATAAAAACTAGTCACGTACTTGGAGACTTGTAGTTTATTATGTAGCAATCCTTACTACGCGTGGCCACTGTACAGTTAACATGGCGGTCTTCTCTGGCACATTGACAAAAAAGTACGAACATGATTTTTGGTTGTCATATTTTATTTTTATGACCAAAATAGACTATTATGATTGTATCTGACAGAAAACTATTGATTTCTCTGCTGACGACGCAGACGCCACTCTCAGTGTTTACAGACAGCTATAAACGGTGTAATTTGATTACTGAATATGGTAAGAGTACATTTAATTTGGTCAGCCATTTATTTAGAGAAAGTTTCCTCACCATAATAGATTGAGTTCTATTCGCTACTTTAAATGTAGACTGAGATCAGACTGCCCCTCTCTGCAGACAACCAGAAATTTTAGTAACGGTTCTTCAAGTAGTTCAGCAGCCAGTCATCATGAAGCTTGCCATCCGCAGACATGCTTCCCGCTCGCTTCCCAAAGCCTTGATGTCCTCTTTTGTTGAGATAGTTGTTCATTACCTCATTATCCAAGTCGGTGGCCATCTTGGCAAGCAGTTGGATGTGCTGGTGGAGAATCGTGTCGTCTGCAGAAGACACATCCTGACCAGATATTGACATACTTGATACAAGAGCTGAGGCTACAACTGCTAGGATCCAGAGTTTCCAGGTTATAGAGACCATACTTGCTGTAATAGTAGAGCCTGCAAACAACCAATGATATAATTAGTAAACAGTGCATATATACAATGATATTTTGAATGAGTAATGCTGGTTGGATGGTTTACCTGCTACTGAGATTTGATAAGAGTGGTGATGTGTTGGTGGTTTTGTGCTCTCAGCTTGGTGTAAGCGACTGAACTGACTGTTGGTCAGCATTGACTCTCTTTTATACCAATCATTCCCACACAACCAGCTTGGCTGACAACACGGACAAGATTCCGTCAATGAAGATACGCCGCATAATTTATCTAGACTGAAAGCATCACGCATGTGTCAGTCAGTGCGGCGTAGATGCACACACGCTCTCCTGATAGGAAACCTAGGCTATACCAAGGCTCATTATTATGTTATCATAATAACAATAATTGGCTGTGGGCAGCAACCAATCACCACCATGACGTCTCCTACAACATATACATAATTTTTGTATGCTGAATAAGTGAGCAACGTCCCGTCTTCCTCAATGGAACTCGACACTAAGCTGCTTTTGTCATTGATCCCAAGGGAAAACGGAGCTTTGAGGCAGTGGAAAAATATGACAACATAGCAACAAATATGGTGTCCTTCATTCCAATGATGTTACTATGGTAACCACATAAACATGGTTCACTTGATAGGCAAAACAGGAGGAATATAGTTGATGACTTTATTTCAATCAAGTGCACATAGATTAGAAGTAAAAATAATGGGAAATTCAGCAATCCGATGGTTGGATATGATTGGATAGATAAAGCATTTCTCCAGCATTGTGTGAACCACGTGCGATAAAATCGTCTCCAATTATAAAAAATACATTATTCGAGTTCTAATACCTGTACCTATCTCACAGAAACAAAATAATCAATTTCGAATAAATAAAATAAATAGATCAAATATACAACTGAGTTGGCAGACAAATACGTAGCGGAAACCTATGCACACACATACCCACGCACATCAACACGAGCATACCAACGTCACCATACCGCAATCTATACTTGAGCACAATGTCACAGGCAGACAGTAACGTATCATCTATTCAACATTTGGTTCCTTTCATTCACGACTCTTCGGCACTAGAGTCCATCCGCATACTTTCACATACGTTCGTTATAAATGGTCACATTCGCTTCATGTCAGACTATGTACAAGACCTAACTGTGATTGACAGTTGCTTGGACGGAGTTATGATAGAGCCTCGAGTCGTGTTGCGACTCTGGAGTAGTAAAACACTTCAGATAAATAGAAGAATCAAGTAATAAATAGAATAGTTGAAAAACCCAAATAAATAGAGTTAAAGCCAAATTGGACGGAGGCGATAAGGATTGGGCGGACAAATACAGGTAACATGTAATAAATACAGGTAACGTGTAATAAAACGAGGCTACAGAATACAACTGGAGGAATGAAGTAATAAATGAGGGATGGATCAACAGCCGAGGCTTGACGGTGAATGCGATTGACAGGTGGTTCTGAGCTGGTCCCATGGGGGTATAGTGAGTGAGAGAGGGAACTATTTATGGTTTTTTATGAGCTGTCAGAAACGATTGTAGGTGGTACGTCTGTACCGACTGCTGGCGTTCCATCGAAGGCATCTTGTAGTAATCGCTCTTCTGCAGAACTTCCTCTACGATTTTCCGCAGCAGCTCATATGAGATTCCATTGGTCACGTCTGATTCTAAGCCACCTATCAAAGACAGGTATAGTACACATGTACTCAGCTGTACCCAACAAGATTTTGAGGGAATGAATAACAAGAAAATAGACAAAAAATTGAATTACATCATCTCAGTGTTAGAGATACGCATGACATCATCACCGTGCGTATTGCGTGCAAACTAATGTCGATTGAATATGACATAGCAGCGCTGCTGCAACCGATCACTTATGAATGGATCATGTATTTGATTAGCAGAAATGCGTGCGCTGGATAAGCTGTAATATCTTACTCTCAAGAAGATTCGATGGGGATTGGCCATCGTTGACTAGCGTGGCGCCGTTCAGCTCCATACTGCCGATGTTTATGTCGATCAGATCCGGAGAGCCGCTGGCCAGCTTTTTTAGTTCAGCTTTCAGATTGGCTGAATTGGTGCTAGGCGAGAACAGTGCCCTCTTGAATTTCTCGATGATGGTGCGTCGAGGATTGTGGACAAGAGCGGGCGGCATTTGAGTGATGTAGATGATCTTGTGTAATACGTTGAGTATCTGTTGCATGGGGTCGCTGATCTGACGGACTTTTCGAGGTGATATGGACAGCATGGCAGTGCCACCGCTCCCTGTAAAACGATGATTTCACCTTAGCTGGTCGTTCACACAGCGTGGCATTCGCCGTGGCAGCATTCTGATTCACAACAGCACGCGGACTGATTTGAAACCATCGCGGCTCGCAGCTTGATGACATTCATGACATGTTTGCCAACCCCAGGGTAGCAGTAAAAATGTTACTACCGAAATGTCACAGAGTTGGAGGGTCCAATGAGCAGGGCTGTCGAAAGCATCCCGCGACCCAGACACAGAGAATCATCCGTTGATCAAACATGTAAACGCTCAAAAACGTACGACGGAGTTTTGTTGTGTTGTCTGGGATGAGATAAACAAACAGCGTACCTGGCCGTCCCTTGGAACTACTCTTAGTACGCTTCTTTCCTTCTAGGACGGGGCTGCTCAGACTGCGGTGGAAGAGGTGCGCTGACCTCAAGATGTCCTGGTTGGGTGACGGCTCCCCGGCAGAGCTTAGCTCTGAGTCTCGACTTCCAGCTACAGCAGAAAAACCTTGCAGATGGACACACAGACAGAGAGGATATAGTGGGGATTGTAACGGTTCAATAGCGTCACAATTATAATGCAGAAGATGGTGGATAAATTGATGCAGATTTACTCACCATGGGGGATCAGCACCTCAAGATTAGGCCCGTTCGTACCATTGTTGTTGTTGTTAAAGTCTAGTTTCCGCCTCGGTATCCCCGGAGGTTTGGGAGGTTTGCTAAACGCCATACGGAGAGAATCTGCGCTGCCATTACTGTCACTACTGGACGGCTCTTCTTCATCATCACCGCTGGCACCACCTATAAGAATTTAGTTGAGAATAAGAGCGCCCAATGTTTTTAACTATATTTAACTCGCAAACACTCTGTTCACCATAGGCTCCATTGATTCTGTAGTTACTGTTGTTGTTGCCATCGAATGGATCACGTTTCCGCAGCGCCTCACCCAGCGCTGCGGCCTGCTGGGAGCTGGCCAGTTTGTCCTGCTTTTCCTGTGACGCTATGAACAGTTTCTGGTAGCTCTGCATACAGTTGTTAGCCTTATGATAGTGCCTCTGCGTCCGCTTTCGCTCTTTCTCCAACTTCTTCTCTAGCGACTGGTTTTCGGAGCGGACATGTTCGAGATGCTGCATTATTTCGTCGGCTATGAAGCCGGCGAGTCCATTTACGTCCACTCTATGCTGCGGGTCCACGGTTAGACAGCTGAAATAGAAAAATGGGTGAATATCACACAAAAATCTACATCTCCACCAGAAGATCGACCAATGGCGCGGAGAGGTTCGGCAGATTTATCACCACAAGTGATCGATATTTACCAGGAAATAGTGTCATGGATTTTTGCCGAGTAGGATCCCGGAGGGAGGGGTGTGTATTCACCAGCGACTATCTTATTGACAAGGGTCAGTATATTCGTAGTGTTGAACGGCGGCACGAGGCTACACATCTGGTACAGGATACAGCCGATGGCCCATATGTCTGCCTTCTCACTGTACGGATGGTCCTGCACGATTTCAGGGCTGGAAGTGTGTACATCACTGATGAAAGACTCACGCTGCGATTTGTGGAAGTCATTTCAAGGTGGACAAAGGTGGACACTTCACGGTGACCTATTCCCCACAGCCTGGCCTGGCATGTGAGCAGTGAGATAAATAACGCCACACATGTCTGTATCTACGTACCAAGAATAGAACATGGTGCCCACTGTTGAGTTCATGTAGGTGCCTCCTGCCTGCTTATGCTTGGCCAATCCAAAGTCAGCTACAAAGTGCAATGGCACGTTCCTATAATACCATCACTCCTTGTTTTGTTGTAGACAAAAAAATGACACTCCAACCAACGGCCAAACGGAATAGAAAGGCCAGGGATTAATACAACAGAGACAGCTGTGCTACTCACTGATGGTGACGTGATCGCCCTCGCCCAGCATGATATTGTTTGGAGAGAGGTCACGGTGCACGATATGCTTCTCCTTGTGCAGATATCTCAGAGCTAGAACGATCTGTATGAATATGTGCCAGATCCGTGCCTCTACGAATGAGTCATTCTTCTCTTTCAGCGAGTTAAAGTACTCGCCGATAGGCGCACCATCTATCAGTTCCATCAGGATATACAGCTTATTCTCTGAAAAGATGGGCACAAAATTAGAGAGAGGACAACTCCTGGGAACTTGAGAGAGGACATCTGCAAATGGAACAGATGAACAAACCGATGGTGAAAGTTCGGTAGTATTTCACTATGTTGGGATGTTTCATCTGATCTTTGATGATGTTGATCTCACTGATTATCGCGCCCACGCTTTTGTTTCTCTCTTTGGCAGCCTTACTGATCGATGCAAGATTTACCTGAAAACAATGAGATGATAACTCCTGCTACTCGTATCGGCCAGATCACTATGACGTGCAATATTTCAGTTTCTGATAAGGCATAGGATGTGTACCTCTTTCAGAGCGTAGTATGTTTGACCTGAGTCCTTCTTTCTGACTTTAGTGACGGAGCCGAAGGCGCCAGAACCTAGCAGTTCCAGCACAGCGTATTCGTTGACGTACTGCGTGACTTCTCTCTGCTGGTTGGATATCTCTATACTCTCACGTAGCTCACCGATTTCAGACTCCTAACGACAAGAATAACATCTCACTTCGGCGCTCTGTCAACTAACTCTACGTACTGTACGTTACTTGACTTACGGGTAAATCATTTAGCAGATTGACGATGCCCTGGTACTTTTCAATTCCGTGAACATAATGGCCGACGTCTATAAACGCGGTGAAAATCGTTTGTGAGTTCTGGAAGATTCTCTTAAACCTCCGTCTGTTTCCCTCCAAACTGAACAGGAATCTCAGCGTCCTCAGCGCACTTTTCTAAAACGTGACAATTGGTGATATCACGAGCTGTACACACAGAGATTAGCAGCTCGCTGATGAAGACAGACAGACAGACAGACATGTATGTGTTCTGCTACTGACAAATTCCTGAACACAACTATTTACGGCTAGTGTGACTGTTTATCTAACCCTCCGGTTCGTTTGCAAAGAAAAATTAAAGTCAATTCGATATATTTCAAATATAACCCAAGTGCCTGTACGCGCGTACTAGGCTTTATAAACGTGAAGAGTGTTTGCTCATTTTAACACAGTAACGCTGCAACCAACTCTCAATTCAAAACAGTTTTACACAGGATACGTGACATACAATACATGCGCACACACATACAATACCAAACTACCAAATACGTAACTCTGACACAGGCGCTGGCACACAAACCTGCAAGGTCTCCGTAGCCTTACATCTCGTCCGATCGGGCAGTATCAGGGTGGCTAGGGCGTACACCCCATTGTTGCTGACAATCTGCTGAGAGTTGTGGTCATTCCTCATCAGCTCCGTTAGGGCGGCGCAGCAGGCAGCTTTCATCAAACAGCCCTTAATTAAAAATGGTGATTACAACATTAATTTAACATAAGATTAAAACATATCGCGTTTCTAAACACACAGACTGACACGGTGCAGCATGTGGTGATGAGATAACTCACCTGCTCCAGCATTCCGTCGCCCAGCAGCGGCGTTGAGTCATCATCAGACGTCAAACTTAGCAGTGGATTTGGCCGGCTAGTGATGGTGGCAGAGGCGGGCGCCGTGACATCATTCTGGTTCGAATACTTCCTGTCTCTGATTGGAGAGAGAGTGATGTGTATATTCGATTCAATTTCACGCCGAACGTAAAGAGAAACACGGCGAGCAATCACAACATACTGCAGATGGCTGATGAGAAGGGGGATAACTCCGCATCGTCTGAGCTCGTTCGAAGTATCCGAATCCTCGGCAAGCTGATTGATGCACCAGATGACATAACGGATCAACTTGAGGTCGTTCGAGCCGTTAAGTAAGCTACATAAGAGGGGGGATAACTTCTGCGTGAAATCTAGGTAATCATAAGCCGAATTGATTGGCATAGTTTCACCTAAGCCGCGATAATAGGATATTACTCTCCATGGATCAATGCCACGCGGCAGCAGCGTAGAATAAACTGACTGAATCTAAATTGATGCAATACCCTATAATTATCAGCAGCTGCAAAATGGCTTCCACAGGGACTTGTTTAAGAGGTGGTGATGAGACAGTTGCTTTGTATACTTGAGACACAATCAATTTCAATTTCGACGAGTGACGACGAAGGCACATAACATTACGCGATCAGTTGCGAAGGCTGCTGTAACGATGGAAGGAGATGGATCATAGAGAGTGCTGTATACCTGAGCAGCAGTGGTATGCCATCATACACCTTCACCATCTCTCTCACTTGACTATCGCCGCACAAAAACTTGAGCAGCTTGGCTGCGTGCCTAGAACAGACAGACACAATGCAATGCATCACACGCCTCCATGAGTGACAATGTCACAATGGCGTCAGCTTGGAAGTCACAATCCGTAGGTGGAAGCGATGCTGCTGCGCCACGCGGGTAGATGTTGGCCGCTAGTATAGATGCATGAGTTATCAGGCATAGAAATGAATAAATTTATAGCCGATTGGAATCAGCTGCTTTCAAAACATGGACCCGAGTGCAATAACAAGACATTAAAAGTGAAGTGCTCGATTTCAAACAGTACACATTCTATTGTTTGCTCCTGGCAAATACCGTTTTGAATCCAGGTCGTACTCGTCTAGCATGAGAAGAATCTGTTGGATGAAGTCGAGCTCACCAATACGACTGCGTAACTTCTCGCTGCAACCGATGACGGAAGTCTCAATTCCAGTTACAAACAAAATGAAACTCCTGCTGTCATTTTTTGAAAAGAGAGTAATATGGCTACCTTTGGGTAAGATCACACAGGGCATAGAGGGTACAGTGGAGTAGCGTTATGTCTTGACACCAGAGCAATTTGGCCAACGATTTGTGGGCATTGCAGTCGACAATCAGGTTCTTGTAACCATCGGTGCGGGACAGCTTCTGTATGATATCTGAAATACATAACCGTTGAGCGTAAACAAAACTGTTGGTCCAATGTATTATCTCTTTCTCTCCCTCCCTGCCTCTTCACTGTCCAACTGATTTATCGATTGTGAATCTTATAAGCATCACAAAGCAACTATGGACAATGTCTGTTAGATCATAGGACAAAACCCGTCGGCTCCACAAAGAGGCAAAACCTTAGGCAACAAAAAACAAAACAGTGCGTAGTAACCATTATTATGAGTGTGGGATAGTTCTGAGAGTTAGTGGGAATCTCTCCATCAACCATACGGGCGGGATAATGTGGAAGGGTTGGCTTTGGCGGGCTGAGCTGTGGTGGTAGTCGTGTGGCACTCAGTACATGAATGGGTGCACTAGTTCTGATGTTCACATTGCTGATAGTTTTCATCACTAATAGCTTGCACCCATCACTACATTCTTGTCATCAAACATTATCAACAATGCCGTGCACATCCCTGTGTCCCCCTTCACCCCTGCTAATGACATCAGACCGCTTTGGTTTGAATAGGCTGAGAGATGTGAACTGCTGTTTTACTGTTCATCGATTGGAGACATCCCTAATATTCAAAATTACAAATAAGCCCGACACCAATGGTACAATGCGGGTTGACAGGAACACAAACTCACTCGTCATCTCGGTAAGAATCCTGGCTACATTTGGATCACCGTCACACTCGAAGTAGCTGTCAGTCTTTCTCTGCAGCTCAGAGCACAGAGTTGGCAGGCCAGACAACTTATTGACAAAAATTCGCTGGAAAGACACGTCCCTCATCAGCATCCTCATGACCACCATCACCTTGTGCACATTGTCAGCAGGTGCCCTCTCAGTCCAGTCTCTATCAAATGGAACGAAATAATGATACTGACTGCGCGAATCCAAACAGTCGGCACGAAATAAAGTCTGCGTAAGGTAGGGCAGGGCAGGTGAGGTAGTGAAGGAAGGGTGTGGTTAGGGAGGGGAGGGGTGGTGAGGCTATTAAGATGGGGAAAGAGGAAGGGGGGGATAAGGGGGGGAGCTTAATAGATGGGAGGCGAAA
>ERZ1740065.3019-NODE-3019-length-10509-cov-4.983930_pt1 | contig 10509 bp, 6 predicted proteins | sample MGYA00581738_ERZ1740065 | MGnify/ENA primary metagenome ERZ1740065 (study PRJEB43018, sample SAMN04849749) | marine metagenome | isolation source: floating plastic debris | place: Pacific Ocean | collected 2008-09-01 | study: EMG produced TPA metagenomics...
GAGCTTGTATTTCGCTTGGTTGCTGTGCTAGTTTTACTGGTTGGGTCGTTGTATGGTCACGCTCGGTCCGGCGGGGGGTGGGGTATTGTCGCGTAGGATGAGCTGACGGCTATCGCTGCTCCGTCCGGCCGTATTGCTGGCTTCCACCAGGACGTCGTTGGTACCGGGGTTGAGGTAGACTTCCGCCCGGAGGATTTTCCCATTGAAGGTGAAGTTGTTCTGGTCGCGGCCGTTGAAGCGGAAGGTGATCTGACGCTCGTTGCGGACGCCCTCGATCCGGGCTTCGATGACCTGGCGACGGGTATCGGTCCGCAGCGGATCGTTGCTGGGGCGGGTGATGCGAACCCGCGGTCGGTTGACTTCCTCCCGCGATCTTTCGTACATGATGATGGCATCGTCTTCGGCGGTTCCTCCCGACGTTCGGGCCGTAATCTGGACGTAATTGCGGCCCTTGACCAGATTCAGCTTGGCTTGGAGGGTTCCACTGCCCCGGTTGGGGCGGTAGTCAAAGTCGTAGATCTCTTGTCCGTTGAGGCGTAGCGAGAGGTCGCCCTTGCGGTCGACGTGGTCGATCTCCGCCCGCAGGTCAAAGTTGGGTCGATTGCTGGTGGTATTGCGTTGGGCGGGGTTGCTGATGGTGACGCGCGGGCGTTGGTCGGTATCGGGGGGGGTTGGCCCCGTGTCGATGATGGTTTCCTGATAGATCAGGATCACCGACTTTTGATCCTGGCCAGCGCTGTTGGTGGCGGTGATGACCAGCTCGTTGCGGCCCGGCTGGAGGCGGTCGGACCAGGAGAAATAATCTTTTTTGAAATTGAAATCGGTATAGGCGCCGTTGAGGCTTGCCGTAACGTCCATGGCACTGCGGACGTGGGATATTTTAGCGGTTACCTGGGCGAAGGCCTCCGACGAATTATAGGGGGTCCGGTTGGGACGGATGATCTGGATCAACGGAGGCTGGAGGGGCTGCTGGGCGGCGTCGACGAGCCAACGGAAGTGCAGATTGGTGTAGTGGTGCAGGTCGTTGTTGCCGGTTGCCAGATTGTTGTCGTCCCATTTTTGGCCATCCAGGACGTCGTTGAGGGGGAAGGTCCACTTGTGGCCGATGCCCATGGAAAAGCGGGGGGTAAATTGGTAGCCCAGTTCGATTCCCAGGGCGGGCATAAAGCCGAGTCGGGGCCCATCGTCGAAGCCGTCGGCATCGGTTTCGTAGTCGCCGTCGAGGATATTGTCGCGGAGGAAGGAACGTTTGAAGGAGGTTGAGCTGCGGGGGTCGAGGTCGAGGTAATCCTGATAGTAGGGCGTTCCGGTAAAGTCGGCTTGGTCGATGTGGGTGTGGTAGAGGTCCAGGCCGATGCCTCCGAAGAGGGAGAGGTTGACCTTGGTTTTTTCGCGCAGGCGGTTGAAGTGGAAGACAGCTTCGAGGGCCAGTTCGCCCATATCGGTGCGGTGGTTGTCGTATACAAAGCCGGGGCCGCCACCGTCGGCGGTGTAGTCTAGGCCTAGGGGCCGTTGGCCGTTGAGGGCGGTATTGTTGAGCAGGCCCCGGGAGGGGGAATGGCCCAGGCCGTAGCTTTGGCTGTAGAGAAAGCGACCGCGGAGGTCAAAGCTGAGGGGCGCACCGGGCCGGTAATAGAGGTTTTTGGCCAGGGTCATCCCGACCCCCCAGCCCCGCCACTCGATGGGGACGTCGCTGCTTTGGTAGGCCAGGCCTCCGTTGAAGCCCAGCGTCCAGTAGCCAGGCTGCCGCTGATAGGTCGATTGCTGTGCCAGCAGCTCGTGGCCCAGGAGTAAGGTGAGGGAGAAAAGGGAAAAGTAAACAAATGCTTTTTTCATGAGCGCGGGATTTAATCTATTTCACGGATTTTTGGAGGCTTTGATACCATTAAAGTAGCTTTTTTTTTACAAGGGTGGCTCGGGCCAGCGGAGGGCTTGTTAAGGCAAGCCCGTCTACGAGCCCGTGGCGTTTTGCGGTGGGATGAAGATGGGGGTGATGTTTAAGTATTTGATAGTCAGTAATTTGTGGATGAATGGCCAAGGCCGAGGCCCAAGGGCGGCGGCGGGGCGGGATACTCATAAGTGTTAATTTTCCCATGGGAAGGGGCTGGCTTTAACAGAAATTTAGGGGAGCTTCACACTATTTTAATGTCGTGTCCCGCGCCCGTTGCGGCCCCATTCGCAGCCCGTGGCAAACGGCGGCCCGGCCCAAAGGCGATCGGAAATACCACGCCATTATTTCGCCAAAAGCCCTTGGGGGCACACTTTATTCCCCAAATCGCCGGCTTGAGCATTACTTTGTTGGGCTAAATTTGACCCCCTCCTTAAATCTTCTTATTATTGAGCCAGCGAATTTCCGCTGCGCACTTTTTTCTACTATGTCTCAACTCTATCCACACCTCTTCCAACCACTCGATTTGGGCTTTACCCAGTTGAAGAACCGCTTTTTAATGGGCTCGATGCACACCGGGCTCGAAGAAACCAAAAATGGCTTTGAAAAAATGGCCACCTACTTTGGCGAGCGCGCCCGTGGGGAGGTGGGCTTGATCGTGACCGGTGGGATCGCCCCCAATCGGGCGGGCTGGGTCGGTCCGTTTTCGGCCAAGATGACCACCAGCGGAGAGGCGCGGAAGCACCGCCTGATTACGGAGCGCGTCCACGCGGAAGGCGGCAAAATCTGTATGCAAATCCTGCACGCGGGCCGCTACGGCTACCATCCACTCGCCGTGGCGCCCTCCGCGCTCAAATCCCCCATTTCACCCTTCAAACCCTGGAAACTGACCGGCCGTGGCGTCCGCAATACGATCAAGGACTTTGCCCGGAGCGCCACCCTGGCTCGCGAGGCGGGCTACGACGGCGTAGAGGTGATGGGCTCGGAAGGCTACCTGATCAACCAGTTTATCGTCTCCAAGACCAATAAACGCACCGACGAGTGGGGCGGCAGCTACGACAATCGCATCCGCTTTCCCGTCGAAATCGTGAAGCGCATTCGCGAAGCGGTGGGGCCGGATTTTATCATCATCTACCGCCTGTCGATGCTCGATCTGGTTCACGACGGCAGCACCTGGGAGGAAGTGGAGTTGCTGGCCCAACGCATCGAAGCGGCCGGTGCCACCATCATCAATACCGGGATTGGCTGGCACGAAGCCCGCGTTCCCACCATCGCCACCATGGTACCCCGGGGTGGTTTTAGCTGGGTGACCCAGCGCCTCAAGGGCAAGGTCGGCATCCCCCTCATCACCACCAACCGCATCAATACCCCCGAAGTGGCCGAGCGCATCCTCGCCGCCGAACACGCCGATATGATTTCCATGGCTCGCCCCTTCCTCGCCGACGAGGACTTTGTGATCAAAGCCCGCCAGGGCCGCGCCGACGAGATCAATACCTGCATCGGTTGTAATCAGGCCTGTTTGGACCACGGCTTTGAAAAGAAAACCGCCTCCTGTCTGGTCAATCCCCGGGCCTGTCACGAGACGGAGCTCAACTATCAGCCCGCCCAGCAAACCAAAAAGATTGCGGTAGTCGGGGCGGGACCGGCCGGACTGGCTTGCTCGACGGTGGCCGCCCAGCGGGGCCACGAGGTACACCTCTACGACGGCAGCCACGAGATCGGAGGCCAATTCAACCTGGCCAAACGCATCCCCGGCAAGGAAGAATTTTACGAAACCCTGCGTTATTTCAACAAGCAGATCGAACTGACCGGTGTCCACCTCCACCTCAACCAACGGGTCGATGCCGACTTTCTGGCGGCGGGTGGTTTTGACGAGATCGTGCTGGCCACTGGGGTGAGCCCCCGGGAGTTGAAAATCGAGGGGATCGACCACGAAAAGGTCCTGTCCTACATCGACGTCCTACGGGGCAAGCACGAGGTGGGGCATTCGGTGGCCATCATCGGGGCGGGCGGCATCGGCTTCGACGTGGCGGAATACCTGTCGCACGAGGCGGGGGAGTCGCCCAGTGAAAACCTGGCGGCTTTTCTTCAAGAATGGGGGGTCGACCGCCAGTACCAGGAGCGCGGTGCGCTGACGGCACCCCTACCACATCCACCGACGCGGGAGATCTTCCTGCTGCAGCGTTCCAACGGTAAGGTGGGGGCCCGACTGGGCAAGACGACGGGTTGGATTCACCGGTCCAGCTTGAAGAAGAAAAAAGTAAAAATGATTGGTTCGGTGAGCTACCAGCGGATCGACGATCGTGGCCTGCATTTGCTGATCAAGAACCAACCCCAGCTCCTGCCGGTAGATCACGTGGTGGTCTGTGCGGGACAATTGCCCCTACGCGAGCTCCAGGCACCACTGGCGGCCCGGGGCTACGAGGTACACCTCATCGGCGGCGCCGACGAAGCCTCCGAGTTGGATGCCAAGCGGGCCATCAGCCAGGGATCTTACCTGGCGGCGCGACTGTAGAGGCCGCCTCGGGATCAAATCGCCCGTTCCCCAAAAACAAGAAGGTATAGAACCGTGTTTTCTGGCACATTTGCTGCGAGAAAACACAGTACGTATATTTGAACGTTGAAAACTTTAAAAACCAATAAATATGAAAGCTATCCGTTTTTTCTGTTTGCTGTTGTGTTTTTCCTGGGCCTTTACGTCCCTCCACGCCCAAAAAAAGAAAGTCAAATTTGGTAAGATCGCCCTTTCCGAGTTGGAGCAAAACACTTACGAAGCGGATCCCGAGGCGGAGGCCGTGGTCTTGTACGATCGCGGGCGCTCCTATTTTCGCTACGATCAAAATGACAATCGGGGCTTCGTCGTCCACTTTCAGCGTCACCAACGGATCAAGGTACTGAAGGAGGCGGGCAAAGAGTACGCCGATTTTGAGGTGTTGCTTTATCGCAGCAACAATACGGAAGAGCGAATCCGCTCCTTCAAGGCCATCACCCACTGCTTGAAGGATGGGGAGCACAAAGAGTTTTCGGTCAACCGCAACATCATCTTCAACGAGGAGGTCAACCGCAATTGGGTACGCGCCAAATTCGCCATGCCGGAAGTGCAGGTGGGCTCCATCATCGAGGTCCAGTACGAGGTCGAATCGGATTTTGCCTTTAACCTGCCCTCCTGGGATTTTCAGCACACCATCCCCTGCGTGTGGAGCGAGTACACCGTCGAGATACCCGAGTACTTTTTCTACAACCGCGCCATGCGTGGCTACCACACGGATCGGATGACGGTCAACGAGTCCAGCAACAAAAACGAGCAGATGGTCTTCCGCGAGCGGGTGCGTACGAATAGCAACAACGTAGCAACGAGTCGGGTCGACTCCGAGACGATGACCTATCAGGTAAAGGTCGAACGCATTGTGATGGAAAACGTACCGGCTTTTCGTCGGGAAGTCTACATGCTCAATGCCGTAGATTTTCTCACGGGCATCGACGTCGAGCTGGCGGCCACGGATTTTCCGGGTTCGGGCTATCAGGCTTACACGACCGATTGGCGGGAATTGCGGGAGGAAATGTACGCCATCGATAACTTGGGAGGGCGTCTGCGCAAGGGGGCCTGGGCCAAGGAATTTGTGCAACCCGTCGTTTACGGTGCCGAGAGTGACGAAGCGAAGATGAAGGCGGTGTACGAGCTCGTAAGGGGCTCGATGGTTTGGAACGGCACTCGGGGGATCACCACCGTGGATCCGCTCCGCAAATCTTTTGAAGGGGGCCAGGGCAGCGTCAGCGCCATCAACCTGACCTTGGTGGTGATGTTGGAAAAAGCCGGGCTGGAGGCCGGACCGGTTTTTCTCAGTACCCGTTCTCACGGTCGGATCAACCCGATTCACCCCAGCTTTAATGACTTTGACTACGTCGTTGCGGGGGTCAAGCTGGGGGAAGGCTACGTCCTGCTCGATGCTACCGATCGGGTGGTCCCTCCGGGAACCCTTCCGGTTCGCTGTCTGAACGGGCAGGGCCGCTGGATGAGTTCGACGGTCAATCAGTGGGTGGAGCTCAACCCTGGTAAGGGAATGGACAATACCGAACAGCTCAATCTGACCTTTACGGAGGATTTGGATTTGGAGGGAACCTATCAGTGTATGAGCAAGGGCTACGCTGCCGTCTCCGCTCGAAAAGCGATTCTGGCGGAGGACAGCGAAGAGGCGTATGGCGAGGAGTGGGCCAGTGTCATCGAGGGAATGGAGCTGACGGGGCAGGAGATTACCAACCTCAAGAAATTCAACAAGCCGCTGCGGCAGAAGCTCGAATTTTTGCTGGAGGGTCAGGTGGAGGAAGGCGGTGATTTGATCTACTTCAATCCGCTGTTGTTCCTACAGCGGGAGGAGAACCCCTTCAAGGCGGAGGAGCGCGTGTACCCGGTGTCTTTTCCCTACCCGACGAGTTCCCGAAAAATCGTCAAGGTCCAATTGCCCGAGGGCTATACGCTCGATGAGGTTCCCGAACCCTTCGCCATGGCCCTGCCCGACGGCGGGGGCAGCTTTACCTACGACGTCAAGCTGGTAAACCCGACGACCCTGCTGGTATCCTGCAATTTTAAGCTCAGTCAATTGCAGTTTTTGTCGGAGGAGTACCCGATCATCAAGGAATTTTACGATCAAGTTATTTTGAAGGAGGCCACCCAACTGGTACTCCGACCCACTCGCCCCTAGCGGGCCCGTTTCCAACGGCGGTGCGACCAGAGCCAGCTGGCGGGTTGTCGCCGAATGCTGGCCACCAGGGCGTCGCGGTAGCGCGCCGTGATGGCCCCTTCGGGCAGTTGTTGGGGGGCTTCGGCGAGGAGGTGGAAGTCGATCTCGTAGTCGCCCGGTCCCCGGCGGTGGATGTCGAAATAGTAGACGGGGTAGTTGCTGCGTCGGGCGATTTTGTCGATGCCGTTGAGGAAGGGCGTTTCGCGGCCGAAGAAGTCGAGCCAGTGGGCGGCTTCGAGGTTGGAGGGGGATTGGTCGGCGATGAGGACGAAGAGGCTGGCTTGGTGGCGGTGTTGGACGAGGGCGCGGCCGGTTTGGGCCATGGGGGCCAGCTGGAGCCCCCAGCGGCAGCGGCAGCGCCGCAGGTAAGCTTCGATGTAGGGGTTTTTGAGGGGTTTGTAGATGCCGATCACCGGTGCTTTGACCCAGAGGGAGAAGGAGAGGCTGCCCCATTCCCAGTTGCCAAAGTGCCCGCCGGCTACGATGGCGGATTGTCCGTTGTGAAAGAGGGGATCAAAGATTTCGGCATTGCGGAAGCGGTAGCGACGGCGCAGTTCGTCGGCGCTCATGGTCCAGCCTTTGACGGTTTCGAGGAGGACGTAGCAAAATTGGTGGTAAAAGGTGCGGGCGAGGTCTTGGCGTTGGGGAGGGGAGAGGTTGGGAAAGGCTTGGGTGAGGTTGCGATCGACGACCCGACGGCGGTAGCGCAGGAGGTGGAAGAGCAGCAGGAATAGGGGGCTGGCGACCAAGCAGAGCAGCGAGAAGGGGAGGAGGGCCAGGAGGCCGACCAGGGATCGGAAAAGGAAGTATTCTATTCTTGGCATCATGGCAATTGGCGGCAATGGCGCAAAAATAGGTTTTTGTGGGGGCTCCTGGTCGATTTTTTGCTATATTTGCCTTCCCACTGGTGTGAAAGCTATCGAGATCGCTACTCCATTATCCCGTACTGTTCGCTCGCCCGCTCCCCTAGTAGAGACGTTGGCGTTGCACCCATTCCCGTTTTGGAAGCTCCAAACGGAACAAATACAACACTTCCCGATAGAAGATCACCCGGAAAGTAGAAACCGCAATAAATAGATATGGCATCGGTTTTGCAGGGCTTTAGATACTTGCTTTCCCTAATATGAGTCCTGGGGAGGCCCACGGGCCCTCCACAATGGGAAAAAATGCCTACGAAGTCGTCCGACTACGACCAAAAACCTACTGAAATTATGCAGACTGTTCAGACCGTAAAAACTGTCATTGCTGACGATCACCACTTGTTTATCACGGGTTTGCGTTCCATCCTGCAGACCGCCGAGCATTTCGACTTCGAAATCATGGAGGTGGCGCACACGGGAGAGGAGTTGCTCGGAAAGTTAAAGCGAATGGATCCCGAGCTCTTGATCCTCGACCTGAACATGCCCGAGCGCGACGGTTTGGACGTGCTGACCGCCATCCGCAGTCAAAACAAAGCCCTCAAAATCCTGGCCCTTACCATGTACGACGACTCGAAAATCGTGAAGTCCGCCTTTAAGTCGGGCGTGGATGGCTACGTTCTCAAAAGTGCGGCGAAAGACGAACTGCTCGAAGCCATTTACGACGTCATGGCGGGCAATACCCACCTGGGCAACGGCGTCCGGCTCAACGAAGTGATGGCCACCATGCGGGGCAAAACGATCAAGCCCAAAAGCTCCCCCTTCGAAGACCGCTTCATCAAAAAATACAACCTCACCAAACGCGAAATCGAAATCCTACGGCTCATCACCCAGGCCCTGAGCAACAAGGAAATCGCCAAGGAACTCTTCATCAGCGATCAAACCGTGAGCGTACACCGCAAAAATATCATGCGCAAACTCGGCGTCAGCAACACGGCGGGGCTCATCAAAATCGCCTACGACAACAGTTTGATCTGATCTCCCTCCTCCCCACACCGCTCCGGAGCGCTTGCTCTGGCTCCGACTGCGACTTCCAGTGACTTCCTGTGACAGGCAAAGGAAGGAATCGGGGAAGCCTCTTTTCGCATTCTCTTTCAGTTCGTAATGAATTTTAGTGACAAATATTCTTTTTTTAGCTATTGCTAAAATACCGCTTAGGGGGTAGAAATGCCACGACTAAACCTTTTATCTTTGTCTCAGATAAATACGGAGGCGTACTAAACGAAGTGTGCCCCGGGGCAACCAACCGAACGTATCAATTTTACAATTACCAAACCATCTTGCCCCGTTTATCGAGAACATCCCATGAACTGAAATATCCGCTCCCACAAAGCTTTACCCTTTCTTCACGAAGCTTTTCTCCTGATTGCAAACGAGGTTATTTCAGCGTTAATACGGATGATGAAACTGATCAAACCAGGCTTCGCCGTGGTCAGCCATTGTCATGCCGCTACCAGACCTGATGAGAACGATTAAGCCGTCCAGTGTGGCCCTTGCCACTCGTGGTTGGATGAATTTGACCCTTAGGAATCGAAACGTATAGAACCTTTTTACAAATTATAATCTCATGAGAAAAGTCTACTTTTTCTCTCCCATTTTCGAAGCTTTGTCGGGCGTCTGTGCACGTCTGACCAAGCCCTTCCTCCCACACTCGTACTCGTCGATTGTTGCTCCCCGAATACTGATTCACCGTCGAATGCCCCGGGGATTCGATCCGAAGAATTTGTTCCACTAACGTCTCATTAAAGCTTGCCAATACTAAAATTCAACGATCAATGCACAAACGTATACTTTTATATTTTGCTTTGTTATTTTGGTGGGTTGTGCCCGTGGGGGCGCAGCTTACTTTTTCCCTGCCCGACCTACAGGTCAACCCCGGGGATGAGATGGAGATCGACCTTACGGTAGAAAACTTTCGGGACATCACCACGGTACAGTTTAGCTTTCGCTGGGATCCGACGGTCCTCGAATTCATCGATATCCTGGACACCAACCTGGTCAACACCTCCGGTTTGGTCGTCAATACCGATGATGCCCAGACGCAGGGGTACTTCGCCCTGGCCTGGTTCGACAATGCCCTAATCGGTGAGACCCTGACCGATGGCGATTACTTTTTGAAAATGAAATTTCGGGCGATCGGCGCCAACGGATCCCAGAGTGATCTGGAGATCAGCGATGACCCAACCCCCTTTCTGGCGGGTGATGCGCAAAGCACTGGCCCCATTGATACCGAGCGGAATAATGGCACGGTTAGTGTCGGTGAACCCAATAGCATCCTGACCCACGAGTCGGGACGGCTCCAGCTTCATCCCAATCAGCCCAATCCCTTCCGGGACCAAACGCTGATCCAATTCGACCTAACCGAATCCGAATACATTACCTTTAGCGTCTACGACCTGGCGGGCCAAAAAGTGCTCCAACAGCAGGGGCGCTATCCGGCGGGTCCCCAGTACATCACTCTGGAACAGCACCAATTACCGGCACCGGGGACCTATCTGTATCAGATTCAAGCCGAGCATTATTTACTAACGCAAAAAATGACACTGGTTCGCTAAGAACCAACCGGTGGCGCGTGCCACCCGATGATATAATCATTTATTCATCCCAAATTCCAAGGACCCATGAGTAAAATCATTACCCGACTCCTAGTCGCAGGAGTGGCCCTATTACTTACTTTCCCTTCCCTTTCTCAATCCATCGCCGTATTACCGGCCACCATCAGCCTCGATCCGGGCGAACGCATTACCGTAGCGGTAACCGTTGATGACTTTTTCAACATTTCCGCCTTTTCGGGAACCGTTAGCTGGGACTCGGATCACTTGGAATTTGTATCGGTTATCCCGTCCAGTATCCAAGTGCCCGGTATGACGCCCCCCAACTGTGGGGGCCCGGTGTGTAGCTTCAACGATGCCTTTACCGATCAGGGCGACCTCATCTTTACCTGGTTTGACCTGGGGGGCAACGA
>ERZ1740065.3020-NODE-3020-length-10506-cov-11.744235_pt1 | contig 10506 bp, 9 predicted proteins | sample MGYA00581738_ERZ1740065 | MGnify/ENA primary metagenome ERZ1740065 (study PRJEB43018, sample SAMN04849749) | marine metagenome | isolation source: floating plastic debris | place: Pacific Ocean | collected 2008-09-01 | study: EMG produced TPA metagenomics...
TCCTTCTTCGCTTATAGCTCCATTCCTCCATCACCCCTCCCTCTCCATATCCCCCCTCCCATTTCACCTCCCCTCCCTCTCCACCCCCTCCCTCTCCACTGAACTCAGCTGGTTTTTCCGCCTCTCAGTTTGGGAGATTTGATTAGAGCACTCTTGCACTTGCAGCTAGTTTTCACTATACCTTTATTAAAAGTGAGATGATCTGTTGTTGCAGTGTAGTAGATATAAGAACCCCTAGTCTCATAGGTTCATATATGGACTTCAGATAGCCTGAAACTCACTCTCAGGGCATTATCAAATCCAACGTTTTCCTGGGGCAGCCCCCAGACCCCCTCCCCCCCCTCTGTGAGAGGGGACACCCCTCCCACACCCACCTCAGCGCCTTTGGCACTTAGCTTCGCACCTTTGCTACGCTCAGGTGTTCCGCAAGCTGCCCTGCAGGCAGCACTTTTTGGCAGTGTCGCCCTCAAAATGAATGGCACAGCCCTGTAAGGTTTCCTAAACAACTAAAAATCTGAGTTGTTGTCAATCAAATTGAGTTCTTTTAGGTACTACAGTTCTGTAGCAGTCATGAAGTTTTTGAGGAGAACCTAATAACGCTGGAGTGGGTTCACATGAGATTTCTATTTCTCTACACTACTCAGTTCCTCTGATTCAATGACTCCAGCATTTCAACTATGAGAAATACTTGAGCTCAGGAGAATTACATCCAGTACGGACGTACTTGACGCATAATGACTTAGTCAGCCGTGAGGTGAGATAGTACCTTGACCCATAGACATCATGAACAGTGCCGACACCATAGACACCTGCAGCAGCCAGCTGATAGAACCACCCATACCTGTTCTGACTGAGTAGTTTAATGGCCTCTACTTGAATGTCAGCTAACAACTTCTTTGTCCCCAATAGGGAGCTGACTTGTTCACCCAACCCTAACAATAACCGTAAGTTTAAGGAGAGGAAGTAGCCACTTAGTGTCAACCGACTACTTCTCTGTTTCTTGTGAAAGCAAGCCCTTTCTTCACATCAGGGTTTTTATTAGTAGGGAGTTTTGCTCCAACACAAAGAAATTATATTTCCACCGAAAGCAGCTCTAGAATGCATCAGTGAGGTAAGATCACCCCTAATATATCATCACTCCACGAGGAGAGAATGCCAACGTAAGAGAAGACAACTCCCATTGAAAGACAGGTGCCCCAGCATGACTGATACTGACGCAAGAGAGAACAAATTTTGGTGCAATGCTGACCCACTGACCGACCTGGGCATACGTAATGCCAGTACATCACCACTTCAAGCTACCCAATGACAACATGGCCGCCAGTCCATCATAGACCTTGGAGCAGATCTGTCATCTGCTTATTATAATTATCGATCAGTTATATTACTAGTAATGATTAGATATTTACTCATTTACCTACAATTTTATGGCATTCTTAATCTCCATTTGGTGGGCAAGATCCAGACACATCAGAACTACGCAGGCGTAATGCCGGCATAGCGCTTGCGTGTGACACCAGATCGCCTGTCAACGGGAGAGTAAAGGTGCCATGTTTCTAACTTTTGGGGCAGCTGATTTTTAGCATTATGACATTTAATTTATTTCTGTGTCGCATATAAAATGCACTGCAATAAATTCCTTCAAGTGTGTGTCGCGTGCTTCGTTGGTTGAAGTCTGTGAGTTTTTACTATCTATTTTGACAAGACACAGCAATCAATTGTCATAATCAACAACAATACAAGTAGCATATTCTGCGATTGGTATAACTGTTATGAAGCGGGGTATACATTGAATTCGCGTCGTAGGATGTTGCGCATTTTAACTCCAATGTCAGCACTCCTATTCATTTGTGCCTGTGTTAACCTTAAGTTTGAGTGTCAATGTCGACAATTTCGGCATTTTAAGACAATCTGAGATGCTGAATAAAGAGAACTCCTCTATACCTGTATGTTAGTGACTATGATTGTGTAGTTTCGTAGATCCTTAAACCTCTGTTGATAATTGAGCTGGAACCTCAGTACAAAGCCCATTTTAGGGAGGGAGTAGTTCTATAGAATGCGCATACATATAGCAGTTAAGAACACCGACTTCGAGTTGACCGTGGTAGCATTGGTCATCACTATTTTGTACATACTCGACTTTTGAAGATATTTTTAACATAGAGTTTCATCCTCAGTTCGGTATCTCGTATTCCGGTTGGTCTAATATTTCCTCATACGCGTGAGCCCGTTCTGCACTGTTGTCACGGAGAAGAGGTTGTCCACTCATATCCGTGTATCCAAGGCTACGTGTCGCAGGGATCAGACTCTCCAAGTTCACCGCCATCTCTATGTTTTCGTACTGCCTCGCAGTCATATTAGTTTCTGAGTCAAAAGAAAAACACAACATTAGTTTCAATAACAAAAAACAAGCAACTTTGGGCCTCATGAACATTATATGCAGCGTTAAATGAAATTTAACACCATAGATTCAGCTTACGAGCAGATATTACAATGCGTACGTCAGCGGGTCATCAATGAGACAATTGCTGGTGAGAAACAAGACATGATGACGTGGGTCGCGCCAGAAAAGGCAGGCTAGCCTTGCTGATTGACGGCTTTGTTAACGGAGAGATGTGTTCGAGGATTTACATTAATAAATATACAAGGATGAGAAATAAGCATAGCAGCCTCATGCATGCACTGGCATTGAAGAGGATCAATATCAAAGGGAAAATTAACAGGGTAGGAAAGCCTATTGCTACATACAAACAATGAATGGGAGGAAAAGGTATTTTTGAGAGTTCCATAATCAGTAAATGTCAATCTAATCTGTTCTGGAACTGTATGTAACAGTTAGAGTAATATCCAGTGAAGGCACCTGTTCACTGAAATTGTTAGTAACGCCCAGTAAGAGCGACAGGAATTGAGTAGCACTAGTCTCCTGATAGCCTCATACTAGCATGAAAATCTCTATTCTTTGGCCCAAAGGCTTTATTACATACAATGGACGCGTGGGTAAAGCGCGTGACTGAGACGTAACGGTCACTGGTTCTTAGGCTATTCACGCACTTATTCTCGTGGGAGCAAATTGTCCTGCACAAAATACCAATCACTCTGTTACTGCCTACTTTACGCTGAATGGCTGAAACTTATACATACAAAGACGTATGCTTACATGTTTATTACCAACGAACAGCTTTGAAAATGCAACTTAGACTGCCATCCGTACTCTGTGCAGAAATTTGTTTACCCTTTCCCTAGTAGCTGAGCATCAACGGCATGAGTTATGTCTGCGATAGTTGAACAATTCACCTCGTCTAATTGTGTTGATTCCTTCCATCGCACTCCTTTCTTCTCTTTCCTCCTGTCCTCTTCCTTCTCCTACTTCTCTCGTGAGCTCTCTGTTGTCATTGTACCGACCATTCTTCCTTTTCACGCCTTATCATGAGACAGAAGTCACTGAATAGTTCTGAATACAACCATCATCATCGGCAAACTCGCAAAGTATAATGCAGACCATCAAAAGAGTGCATTGCATACGGGCATTATCGCTCTTCATGGAGCATCGAAGCATGAATTCACGCCAAAGAACTCTAGTAGACTGAGCTAAAGAGCTCTGGTCGTAATTGAAAAAGAACTCCTTGAAGCACAGCTAAAACGCACACACACTGATGGTCAGGATGTCTGAGCCCCTTATCATTATCGCTCTTCATGGAGGGACAGTGGTAAAGGCATCCGCAATAGCGGAAGGTAGCCAAGGCGGGAGGTCCAAAGATCGCAACCGGCCCAAAAGAGCCATTTAGCTAGAACCAGATACCCATTCCCTGGCAGCAAGTTTAAATTTAGATATTCGCTTAATCATTCTTAATTTGGTAGGTGATGAATTCCATAGTTTATTTGCAGCATATTCTATGTGCCTAAGTCTGTATTTATCTATAGGTTTTGTTAGCTCAGTGTTATTCAAGGCTCGGGTCTGATAACGAGTGTCATGCGTGTGAGGTTTGTTAGTTCCAGTACAGTTGTATTATATATTTGGTGTGAAGTTAGGAGGAATCTGAGGTCGTGCAACTGGTGGATGGTTAGTATTTGGGATTTTCTGAAAAAAGAGGCTGTGTGTGATAATCTGTCTAATCCATGTATGTTGCTAATAAATCATTTTTGTATGGTTAGTAACTTTGTTAGTCTGGATTGACAGGCTGAACCCCAGGACTCAATGCAGTATAGTAAGTGAAGAAGTGTAAAAGCATTTTAAAGTAGTTCCATTAGTGGTCTGTGCATAATGTGCATAATAATTAATAATATTGTACCTCAATGACTTCAGTTATGCTCTCATTGTATTCTCTGTGTTACGCGACTTCCCACTCTCCCAAAGACAGCAGCAGATTAAACCAACCTCTCATACTTGACGTAGCTAAGATTGACAAGGAATACCGCAATGCCAGGAATACTTACAGCAGGGTCTGATATTCTCTGCGTCTCCCGGTGTTGGGATGGGTACGCCTACATCCCAAACTATAGACCAGGTCAAGGTGAGATCTAAAGCAGATATAGAATTGGATAGAGAGGCAATGGTTAATGCGGCTGAGAGACGCAACACACGGTGTAATCAATTTAGTTCGAGGCTCAATGAGGTTTTTATGCTGATCAAATATCAGTTAGTTTTTGCTAGTGGCTTGCGTGACAGTCGATGGATCCTACGTAGAACCAGCGCATCATCTATGATTATTGCGCAGTACAATACCTTGGACCCTATGTATAGGGCACTTACGATAACTTACATGTATAAGGCACTTATGGCAAAGTATGAGGCAATTACTGTAGCTTGTAAAGTACTTATACTAGTGACGCCATGATGTGTGATACAATTGTGTATCGCGATACTTTAGGCCACGGTACGATACACAATACACTAAGCTTGTGTATCATGTCCTCACGATACATTGTCAAGCTGAGCTTGATGTATGAAAATAGCCATAGAATTGTAAAATTATTTGCTAACATACCTAAGTTAATTGAATTAGTAAATTCGTCATTTGTAAATAGAGGTGAGAAGGAATATTTCAGTATGTCATAGAGTATTTTATGGAGTAACTAACATAAACAACTAAGATTCTACGCTTATCTCGAGTTCTCTCTAGTTTTCTCGTAGGTTTTATAGCTACACGATTGCCGGTATCGGCTCCTTTCTCGGATGCTATACTGTGTGCCGATTGTTTATGATGGTTTTCACAGGCTAGCTGAGTCGTCAATTAACTTCCTGCATTCTAGAAGACTGCCTGACAGTCTTATTCTGTGGTCTGAAGGTGAAATTATAAAGCGTTCAGACGTAAGAAAGAAGCTAGTGAACTAGCATTTTAGTTGTATTGGATAGATCTGTGATATCATATAGTTGGGTTTACCAATGGATGTTGACCAATATTCCACTACTCCTAATGATAAATTCACCATGTTTCCTCATTGCTGTGATGCTGCTATCTAGCTGTGGTCATGAATCTTCCGTACAAGAATGCTGCTCTGTTTTTGCATTATGCAAAAATGTTAGGCAAAGTGATGGATATACAGATGATAAACATTTATCCAGGGTCAGCCTGACATGTTTTATCATGAGAACATGTTGAGTTGATACTTTCCTTCTTGAATTCTTGAACACATCGCTAATGATACACCATATGATTTGCTCCTTCATCGATGGTCTGCATCATGGTGTATCGTGGTGTATCGTGGTGTATCTTACCATGGATACTTGCAATATCTTGATATCTCATTGTTGCAAAAGCGCCTTGTCGTGACATCACTAACCTATACCTCACATGTAAGGCACCTACTGTAGCTGTAACAAAGTGCTTAAAGCAACTTATAAGGTACTGTAAAATATTAAGTTACTCACTGTAGCAGCCGACGCTAGCCATACAGACAAGAGGTTCAGACGCCATGCTGCTCATTGAATAGATAGAAATCGATCTGCTGGTGACAGATAGTCGAGCACCGTTTCTGTACCATTGGTATGCCAGCCGATCAGACGGATAGGCGCTGACGTCACACGTCACGGCGTGTGTGACTGACAGATTGAGAGACAAATCTTTAATGATGCCGTTCTCCTCGATGTCTACAAGAACAGAGCAGATACTTGGTTTGATACGAGAGCGTAGAGACCGATGAACCAAAATGTAAGACTTGTCTTCTTTGTGATACACCTTTTTGACTATCCATCACTGCGTACAACTATTTCTGAGTCTCGGCTGATAATTACACCGTATCAAAGAGAACGGTAGCGAAGGGGAGAGTATTACATCTAGCTTTGTATGACATAGAATCTCATAATCTTCAGATTGATGTAGTCTATAGTATCAAGAATAATCTTATTGAAACCTGACCCACTGCATTCCCTCCGTAACCTCCTCTCTGGACTCTTCCAAAGAAAACAGCAGACATAACTAACTACTCATAGCAGACGTAACCAATCCTAGCAAGGTGTACCGCGATACCAGGAATACTTACAGCAGGGTCTGATGATCTCTGATGATTTCACTGTTTCAGCCGCCGGTCTGGTCTCGTGTATTGTATCCATACAGCGTACCGTAAATCCCTGTTTATTGTACTCTGACTTAATCTCCGCAGTTACAGGTCCAGTGACAGACGTTTCTATGACTTCTGTCACTCCGGTGGTGAGAATCTCTGCATGAATATCAGTGTAATACAATGGCGGACATGACTGATAGCGGTATTAAATATGAAAAATTAAATAACCTGCTATTCAGTCACAGTTGAATGCTAATTGACAGAATTTTAATTAAAGTTGGGCAGTTATCGCAAGCTCATAGCTATCGATCGAAAAAATATGTACATCAATATCTCTATCTCTGAATCTCTGTGTCTGCATGAGGTAAACTGCGGCTTGCAATACAATTTCAGTCTCTCTGAGCTACAAACAGTCATGGAATCTCCATTGCTACTCAACGTTCATGATTTAATAATGGTTGTCTCACTAAACATGCATTGCAAGCCCCTGTTACCCTAATGCAGACACAAAGATTCTGGTGGGTGCACCGTAAAAGAACAGGTTTAACACAATAACCTCTAAAGATACCAAACTCCCTCAAAGAGAAGCAGCGGATGTCCTAACACTTGCAGTTGCGAGCATCGTAACTTTATCTCAATTCCGAAACACTTTGTTATTTAATCACAATTGAATGTTGTTTCACTGTTGCCAGAACATCCTGCAGTCCTGTAGTTTCCCATCACAACCCATATACTGCCAAGGAGTCCATGCTACTAACTGGACAATACTTAAAGATAATCAGCAAGAGCCTGCCGAATCTGTAGGAACTCGGTCTAGTCTCTCATAGCCACTGATCGATAGAATTGGCAGGCGTCTCAAATGCCACACTCAACAGGGTAAAATGCAAGATAAAGATATCATACCAATGTCGCATACCTACGTACATACTGTAAGTATATCGTGACGTCGGTACTGCTCCAGTAGACTTACACTCTACATTCATGGTTTCTCCTGATACAGCTGCTCCACTGGGGTAAGATATGTCCATAGAAAGGTCTGATGGTTCCACTACAACAGTAAGCCGTCACTGATATAGAATAGACAGTATTTCCTGTAACACAGACTATGTTAACACACCAGGAGGGAGTCAGCTAAACAGTAGTCAGCAGGGAAAACGTAGTGAGGTGCTGTAAAAGAAGGCGGCAATGCATAGCAAAGATCTCTGGTATAAAAGACAGCAGTGTGTAGTTAAATACACAAAATTATGGCTCTATGATAATTTTGTGTATTCGGCGTGCAAATGGGTTAAATGGCTAATTTTTCACCGTTCTACGTTCAACTGTGTTGTCCATGAGAGAGAGCGGGGACGGGGAGGGGAGCAGCTTCTATTTTTGTCCTATATAATCATAAGCCATGGTGGTGTTTGCCATTCTCCTTTCGATGTGCGCTCACACTCCGGCACCTGCATTCGCGCGCACCCACACATCCGCGCACTCTTGCCCTGGCCCACATGTGCACACACGCGCTGCCTGCACACATATCGAAGGGAGAATTACAAAAGTTGATTTGGCTAACTAACTTCACACTGTTTCGGAGATCAGTATGACCAACTTCCTAGTGAGATTGATTATGATCAAATCTATCTCATACGTCGTTTCTTTATTCCCTTAAGTCCACATCTGATTTCCTCAAATACGAGTGATGATACTTTGCGCAGATACGTCACTTGTTTAGGGTGAATTTGAATTAAACCCTAGATCCCATACAATAGTATTAATAGAAAGTAATATGAGTGATAATAACAACTAATATTGGCATTTTGTCGTGCAGTAGTGCCAATATTGCAGGATCTACAAAGCTACCAAGGAGAGATTGTCTTATTTTGTTAGTTCATTTCCTACATTTTGCAATAAACTGTATATCTCATACAATAGCCTACCTCTAATCTCATCAGGGAGAGTAGTCTCGGAAGAGTAGCTTGGTATCGTCATACCAAACTGTCCACACCGCATCAGGTACTGAGACATTGATGTCTCAATGGATCCGGTCACTGATATCATCATCATGTTGTTGTCTCTTTCTATATTACTGCAATCTGTACTGAACTTGTCGGTCAGTGCCAGATTCTGGATATGGACTTGAGTCCAGCCGGTCGGTCCGTTCTTACATCCAATGACTAGTGCATCATCCCATGCTGCCGTTGTGATCGTCAATATTATGTGTGGGAGTTCCGAAGCTTCGGGACCCACACAGTTGACAGTCAGTGTGTCCCCAGAGTAGTAGGGTAGCTGTGAGGGAGACGTGATGACAAGGTTTGTGGCTAAAACCACCATATCTCATGTAAGCATACAATATAGTCTGAGTGGAGCCAACGACTGAACTTAGTAAGAGATTGCCGAAAAATTTGTCTCTAATAGCAAGCAAGAGGAGTTTGTATTCAGCATGTTACCCTTGGAGCAATAGAAAAAAAATGATAGTTCATGTATTTACATTCTAGACCAAACATGGATAAAACCCTTGCTGTTTTATAGAGCTATAGCATAGCTATAGCCATAGGCATGCATCAGGCTAGACACATCTACACCTGAACCTTCATACCATGTGTTCATTTGTAGTTCAGCTAGAACCTTGAGGTTAAGTTCAAACCAGAAGTAAAACGTAAAACCACTTGTAACACGAGTTATATAAGGATAACCTTTGATGTATTACATTAGACCAGGTCACATGTCAGTACTAATGTATCTAGAGATGCATTCCTAGGCTAAACAGTTACCATAAAAGTTTAGGAGCAGCCAATCAGCATACTCCCACGGTAAGTAAATTTGTAATGTCACCATACGGAGATGTTGTCACGATACGATACATCAACGCACACCAAAATACAGACCATCAATGAAGCAGCAAATGATGTGGTATCATTGACAGCGTCTGTGCTGTATTCAAGAATTGAACAGGAAAATATCCAGTCAACATGCTGCCATGATAAAACATGTCAAGTTGACCCTGAACAAATGCCTATCTTCTGCATATCTATGGCTAGTGTAAACACTTTGGAAATGGTAGGCTTTTACACGAAAACGCATCGAGACCAGCAATGTTTTCAAAACAATGGGCAAAAACACAAAACTGTCCAAAAGTGGAGCGAAACGGTAATGAAGCTTTTTGGTTACTATCTAAACACCAAAACCAAAACCGAAACCGAAACCTGACCTACATGCAGTCATGCATTGCTTGCGAGCAGACTGTGGGAGATGATGTGGTTGGCCAATGTACAGCTGATAACTTTTAGTGTACGCACCAGTAGTGGTGTCACGACACTTCATTACTATCGTGTACCTTGTTACAAGATCTTTTGGTGATACACAGGCCACTACTTTGGTGCACCTTTTGGTACAGTGTACTGTTCACTTTTTATGTTTGGTACCTAATTAATCGGTTTAGATTCAGTTGAGATGTAGTTTGAGGGGGAATTATGTGTTTTTCTTAGCCTCTTGATTACTTTTTAATGCCTATGATGGCAATAAAATTACTTTGGAACAACAACGGCCATTCGACAGTAGGCACAAAGGACACTCAGCAGCCGAAAACACGAAAACATGGCACCAGAAGTTGAATTCATATACTAGTAATCTGTGATTGACACCAGTCAACTTGAACCATCAAACCATCTCCACCAGAGTGTTCAATAGCAGCAGGAATTATACCACATTATGTTAAACATCATTCCTAATAGCTGGTAGGCTAATCATAGCCAGAAGTGCCCACTGCTGTCCGTGCCTCATAGGGCCTGAGTGTTCATGCTTCATCTGTCCCAAAAGAAGGCTGTTCAGCAACATGGGGAAAGTATTCCAAAAGCAAGAAGCAGCTTTTCTGTGGTGATCACTAACGGGATTCTGTTTCTGCACAAATTTGTTGTATCTCAAACTGCTATATCTTTGATGCAATGTCTTATATCATGGAGAGGTTTCACACATTGCCACATGCTACTTACTAGATACATGTACATGTACATGCATGTATAGATA
>ERZ1740065.3021-NODE-3021-length-10505-cov-5.200000_pt1 | contig 10505 bp, 12 predicted proteins | sample MGYA00581738_ERZ1740065 | MGnify/ENA primary metagenome ERZ1740065 (study PRJEB43018, sample SAMN04849749) | marine metagenome | isolation source: floating plastic debris | place: Pacific Ocean | collected 2008-09-01 | study: EMG produced TPA metagenomics...
CGGAGCGAGACATTCGCTGGATTCCCGGTCAGAATCGGGACGGGGCGGTACCCGTCTCTTTCAATTTACCCGTCAAGTTTAAGCAATAAAAACCTTACTTTTGTAGGGCATTCTGTCCCGTAGCTGTTTCAAAGCCCCCTAATTACCAAGTACCATCGCCCTCCCCTGCCCCGCACGGGAAGGCTGCTTTTACTTTACCGATTGCGGGCTGCCCCAGGACAGCCCCTCATAAATTGTCGATATGAAACTCAAGTTCCTCTTATTGTTTACGCTCTTTAGCCTGTCCCTATCCGCACAGGAAGTGGAAGAAATTTTTCAGGTCGTAGAAGAAATGCCAGTGTTTCCCGGCTGTGAAGACCGCGATTTACCCGCCGACGAATACAAAAAATGCGCCCAAGAAGCGATGCTCCAGTTTATCTACGGCAACATACAGTACCCCACCGAAGCCCGGGAAGCGGGCATTGAAGGTACGGTCGTGATTCGCTTCGTAGTGGGTGCCGATGGGGGGGTCCAAAATCCGCAAATCGTTCGGGAAATTGGGGGTGGTTGTGGCGCGGAAGCCCTCCGCGTGGTCAACTCCATGGTGGAACAGGACATCCGCTGGATCCCCGGTAAGAATCGGGGCGAGGCGGTACCCGTCTATTTTAATTTGCCCATCAAATACCGCTTGGAGCAAGAGGAGCCCGTGGAAAAAGCCCCGCCCTACTTTATGGTGGGCGCCGATACCGTCTTTACCGAATTCAACCAAGCCCCGATCTACGGTGGCGGCCCGGAGGAACTGGAGGAATTGTTGACCTCTATCCCCTACCCTCCCGGTGTGGACAGCTGCATCGCGGGTACCATGGTGGCCCAGCTATTCATCAACCGCGTGGGAGGACTCCGCATCGGCGATATCTTTGACTATTCCAATCTGGGTTTTGACTACCAATTCGAAGCCATCAAGGTCTTAAACAGTACCAGCGGCCAGTGGCAAGCTGCCCAGCGGGGCGGCCGGCCCGTCAATTGCTACGTACCGGTCCGGCTCGTCTTCAAACCCGTGGACGAGGCCTGCCAACAGACCGCCCTGGATTTTGACCGGGCCTACGCCCTGGCGGGCGAAGCGGAGCAAATCTACGCCGAAACGGAAGACGCCGAAGCCGCCATCGCCAAGTGGAATGCCGCCCTGGAATTGCTGCCCGGCAACATCGAGTTTCTGCTCCTGCGCGGGCAGGCCTACCTAGAAATCAACGAAAATGCCAAGGCCTGTGCCGACCTGCAGCAAGCCAAGGAGGTGGTCGCCCTAGCCGATTGGGTGGCGCAGGTACTGCCCCTGCTTTGTGAATTTGAGGCCGTCAAATCGGAAGAGGAGACGGAAGAAGGCCAGTAGTGAGGGAATGATGGCCGGTGGATAAGCGAGGGACGGACAGTCCCCCGGGGAGCACCTTCGAGTGCCCCTAGTTGGAAACGCGTTTGCCGCGCATCCGATGTACGTAAGCCTCCAGGCCTTCCTGGTTGAGGTTGCGCGCCACGGTCCGGGCTTCCGATAAGGTGGCGTAGCGGCCCGCCGTCACCGAATAATATTGGGACAGGTCAAAAACAAAAACTTCAGCCGCATCGTAGCCCTTGCGCTGCAACTGACCCGACATCAACTTGGCATTGGCCTCGCTGAGGTAAGAGCCCGTTACCACCAGGTACCGACCAAAAGTAGAACCCGAACGCCCATCTTCCCGACCGGTTTCCGCCCGTACATCCTCATCCGGCGCGTTGGCGTCCCCCAATTCGAGGTCATCGCTGGCCTCGGCCGGACTGGGCGTTTGGCCACCATCCACATCCCCCGCAGCTACGTCACTCTCTTCCACTACGTAAAGGTCTTCCAAATCCGCCGCCGTGCTGTCGGCTTGCGTGGCGGCCGGGGTGCCGCTGGCCTCCTTCATCGTTACCACCTCCCGCTCGGGCTGTTTACAGGATTCGAGGGCTGTATAGGTCCAAAAAGCGGCGATGAATAAGAAGAGAAAAATGATGGTGTTTCGAAGTACGCTACCCATAATGTTGATGTTTGTTCGTGGAATAAAGATAGTAAAATTGTGCTTTTGCGGCTACCTTTTCTGTTGTTCGACACTCGCCGCAATGCCGTAGCGGTCCAACTGTTTGACCAAGGCTTCCGCCGCCTCCCGCTCGCCAAGGTGATCCACGATCACGCTCAAACGCTCGGTCGTGCCCCAGTAAGCCGCCGCTGCCTCGGCAAAACCCAACCGCCGCAAACGCGCCACGGCAGCCTCCGCCTCGCTCGCGACGCGGTAGGTTCCGGCAATCACGACAAAGGGGGCCGCGTCGGAGGCATTGTACCGCTCCGTTTCCCTTTCCAGCTGGTCAGCCAAGGCCCGCTCGCGGCGGGCCGTCATCGCCGAATCGGTACGGCGTAAGACGGCGCTGGCCCCATCGCCCGCAGCAGCTTCGCCGGGCAGGTCATAGTAGTCTTCCCCAGCGGTATCGCCCTCCTCCGGGCTCGCCTCCGCCGGGAAGGGATCACCAGGGAGGCCAGTACTCGACGGAGCATCCGTGGCCAGAGAATAAACCAACCACAGCAGCAACAAAACGATAGCAAGCATCAAGCCACGCTCTATATTTTTGATCATCGACTCCTTTTTTGAGGGTTAAAACAATCCCACCTGTACCCCAACCTGCTCGGTCTCCAACTCGACCCAACTGCCATCGAGTACAAAGTGGATGAGGGTGCGCACCGTCCTTTTCTGGAAAATTTCTTGTAGGGCAACCTTGCTCAGGTGCGCCCAGGCTCGCAGATCCTTGGCCTTTTGTAACTGTGCTTTCTGTCCCGAACCACCAAAACTCGTGTGCTGGACCAACACCAATCCCGCCTCGGTTTCGACGATCAGGTCGATCACGGTACGAAACAATTGTTCCTCCCGCAATAACTCTACCGGATATTTGCGCCAGTACCTTTGGGGGCGAAATTGGCGCTCCATCTCCTCGCGAAAAACCGTTCCGGCCCGGACGACCTCGCGGGCCTCCAAACCCTCCACGAGTTCAAAACGCTCGACGATGGCCCGAGCCATTGACAGACGCTCCTCCGCAGGATCCCGCCACCGATCCGCAGCCAAAAACGCCTTGGTGGCCTTGGCCGCCTGGTAAGCGGGTACCTCCCCCGCCAAAACGAGCGGCAGCCCGTAGGTATGCCGCTGACTACGCCGCACTCGAAAAGCATCGCGGACCATTTTCTGATCCACATCGATAAAGTACTCCAAATAAGTACTTTTGCCCCGGGGCGCTTCCCAAAAGGAGGTCGCGGCGCTGGGGGGATCGGCGTGGGTAAAATCCCGAGGGTAGGGAAAAACGTTCGTATCGGCGTAGAGCACTTGTTCGTTCCACTCCCAGGGGGTTTCGCCGTTTTGAGGATCGAGGGTCGGAAACTCCTCCTGCCCCTCGTGCCAGATGCGATTGAGCCAACGGGTGGGGCGGGCGCGGGTGGGAAAAATCAAATAATCGCGGGCTCGGGTCATGCCGACGTAGAGCAAGCGGGCATCCTCCTCCCGGGCCTGGACGGTGGCCCGTTGCTGGGCCGCGCTGGCCTGGAGGCGTTCCTCTAGGGGGGTGTTGCGCAATTGACTGGCGTAGGGATTGACCCAGTAGCGCAGCCAGCGATTGCCCAGGAGGTTGTCAAAATCTACCTCCTCCGATTCGGGGACGAGGTCGACGCCCCAAACGCGATCGCGCAATTTCCCCTCCAGGCTGTGACAGATCACAACCGGCCATTCGAGCCCTTTACTCTTGTGATAGGTCAGGACGTTGACGGCGTCCGCGCCTTCTCCCGAGCCTTGTTTGTCCTGATCCTTGGCCTCCAATTCGTTGAGCCAGAGCAAGAAGCCCCCCAGGGAGGCCGCGCTGTGGAGGCGGTTGCAAGCCGCCTCGTACTGCAGGGCCAATTTCCGCAATACCGCTACGTTGTCGAGGCGTTGGGCTACCTTGCCCCAGCTGGCGATGATCCGGCGCAGGTCCAATTCTTCGAGGACCAGGTTGAGTAGTTCGGCGCTGGACAGCTCGGCGACTTCGGGCCGGAGGCGGTGCAATTGGTCGATGAAGGCTTGTTGCTCGGCCCAGCGGATTTCCTGGGCGTAGCCCTCGACGCGGGCCAGAAAGGCGAGGCGGTCGTCGAGGATGGCTTCGATGGATTGGCCGTCGGCCAGGAGGAGAATCTCGGCCACGGAGAGGGCATCCTTGGGGTTGAGGATAAATTTGAGGCAGGCGAGGACCAGCTGAATCTCGGCCGTTTGGAGGAGGCCGGTTCGGGAGATGGCAGCCTTGAGGCCCCGGCGGTGCAGGGCCTCGGCGATGGTGGTACAGGCCGCATTCGATCGGCACAGAACGGCGATGTCGCCGGGGCGGACGGGGCGGTAGCGTTTTTCGGCTTTGGAGAAAACGATTTTTCCCATTTCGACAAAGCGGCGGATGGAATCGGCAATGCAATTCTCCATCCAGGGCTTGCCGGGCAGGCGGCGGCCTTCGCCATCGTATTCGAAGTGCCAGTGTACGAGGGCCTCGTCCATGCCGATGGGTTCGTTTTCGGTATTGGCGGTGTGGGGCCCGGCGAGGGCCCGGCGTTTGGGGTCGAGAGCGACCTGTTCGGTGGGTAGTTGGGGAAAGGCCCGGCAGAAGAGGGCATTGGTGGCGTAGACGATGTTTTCGCGCGAACGCCAGGAGTGGCGCTGGATATCCGCCTCGCGAATGCCGCCGTTTTGCTCGATGATGGCCTGCATCAGCCGGGGGTCGGCCCCGCGAAAGCCATAGATGGATTGCTTGGGATCGCCCACCCAGATCGAGTGCTTGGCGATTCGGGAGAGCTTGAGGAAAATATCGAGTTGGATGGGGTTGGTATCCTGAAACTCGTCGACCATCAGCAGGTCCAGCTCTTCGGCCAGGATGGCCCGGATGGCTGCCTGATCGAGGAGTCGTTTGACCTGAATTTCCATGTCGATGTAGTCGATCAGGCCGCGTTGTTTTTTGTACTGGTCGTATTCGCGGAGGGCTTCGATGGCCAGGTCAAAGATGCCGTGGATAAAGTTTTCGATATCGGCGTGGAATTGGGGGTGGCTTTCGTGAGTACGGGCAAATTGGACGAGGTCGGCCACGTCGTCCCGGCTTTTGGCGCCCACCTTTATTTTGCTGATTTTGACCCACTCGTGCCAGTGCAATTCCTGTCCCCGCCGGAGTCGCTCGCAGAACTGCTGGAGGTCCTCCCCCGCAATGCGCGTTACCTTCGTTTCGTCCTCATTAGCGTGCAGGGCCGCGATGGCGGTCTCGATTTGTTGCCGGAGCTCCCGACTAAAGGTCTCGGGGCTTTTGGTGGCGCGCGGTTCCAAAAATGCCGCAAAGCTCTGGACCGAGCGGCGTTTACTTTCCTCCAATACCTCCAGCGAAAAATCGTTGGCCCGGGCCGTATCAGTGAGAAACATGACCACCTGGCGCCAGTCGTAGCGATCGTTTTGATGTAGGCCCAGGCGATCGCACCAACGCTCCATCTGGACGACGCGGTCGGGATGCAGGATGGTAGCGAGTGAGCGATTGAAGAGCAGTTGTTGGTCTTCGTCGGCGATGATGTCGACCTCGGGAGATACCCCGGCTTCGAAGGCAAAGCGACGCAGCAGTTTGACCCCCAGGCTGTGGACCGTACCGATCAGGGCATTGGTCAGGTCGTTGGCCGCTTCGCTCAGGCCCTCTTCCAGCAATTTGACCCGGACCCGTTCCTGGAGCTCTGCCGCGGCCTTGTTGGTAAAGGTAGTGGCAATGATCCCACTGGCGCGCAGGCCTCCCCGGAGTAGGGCCACCATTTCCTGGGTCAGGCGATAGGTTTTGCCACTTCCCGCTCCCGCCGAGATGATTTTTAAATTCATGACTCGAAATTACTAAACAATTTTCGCTTCCACCGCATGGGGGGAGGGATAGCTGCGGGGCGCCGGGAGGGGAGAATTAAAACAGGATTTACCCATTTTAACAAAAAAAATACTATTTTTGAAAGGAAGGATCACGACTCGGCGGAACGCTCGTTCCAACAACAAAATTACAGCAGGTGCCTTTTCGTGTTGTTATTCCGTTTTGGACATACTAGTTGGAGAAAACCAAGACCTAAATTGGTTAAACAAACATCCCCGAAAAATGGATTCCAATCGAAGTATCCAACTAGGAATCGTCGATGACGATCGTCTGATTGTGCAACTCCTCAAACCCTTACTGGAGAGTGATGGCAAGATCAAAGTGTGTCTGATGGCTTACAGCGGCAATGACTTTCTTCACCAACTGGAAAGAGAGGAGGTGGAGCTGGACATTATCCTACTCGATTTGCGGATGGACAATGGCAATGGCTTGGAGGTGATGACGGCGCTCCAAAAGGAGGGCAAGGCCATCAAGGTGATCGTATTGTCGACCTATTACCGCAGTGCCTTTATCGGGCAGATGCTCAAATGCGGGGCGGTTGCTTTTTTACCCAAGGAGGTGGACCAGGGGGAGTTGATCGCCACCATCAAGGAGGTGTACCAGCGGGGGCACTACTTTTCCCCTTCCCAGTTTCAGGCGATTCGGCGTCAGTTGTCGAGCAAGACGCCCAAGTTTTACCTGCCCCAGAAGAACGGCCTCACCGCCCGCGAAATCGAGGTCCTGAAGCTGCTTTGCCAGCAGTTCAACACCCAGGAAATCGCCACGGCGCTTTTTATCTCTCCCAAAACGGTGGAAACGCACAAGAGCAATTTGATCTTTAAGACCGGCGTCAAAAACATGGCGGGGCTGGTGATTTATGCGATTCAAAACCGGATTGTCGACGCCAACGAATTGATCCTACTGGATCGTTAGGGGGCGAGGAAAAAGTGAAGTGCCGAAGGTGGCACTTCACATAGATAACCCCAATACTAAAACGGCTATTGGGCAAGCCGTTGGTAGTATTCTGGGTTTTCCGATTTCTCTCAATTAGGGAGCAGCTTGGAGCATCTCGGCGATGGCGATGGCATCGGCGATGGTATCGATGCTGTAGATCTGGATGACGCCCATGGTCGTAGCGGTCTGCGACAAGACGTTTTGGTTGTTCTGAGCGTGAACGGCGTTTTCGAACATCAGTCCGGTGGAGTGTGCGGCCGTTTGATAAACGGAGCCCATTGCCATTGCCGGAGCTTCGCCCACAACTTTTACATTGGATTGAGTTACCGCATCGGTAACTTGAGCGGATACTGTAGACATAATGATTGGAGTTTTGTGAAGACTGTCGGGCCAGCAGGCACGCTAAACAATCTCCGGGGTTGAAAGAATTATTCTAACGATCGATCCGACCGAAGCCGGGGACTGGTCATTGGTTGTTCATAAACCTGGCCATGGCCACGGCATTGGCGATGGTGTCGGTGCTGTACATCTGGATAATCCCCTGGGTGGTAGAGGATTGGGCCAGGAGGAGTTGGTTGTGTTGGGAGTTGACCATGTTGTGGTACATCATCCCACTGGCGTGGAAGGCGTTGAGGTAGTTGAGTCCCATGGCCATGGCCGGCGCCTCGCCGACCAGTTTGACGTTGGTATTGGTGATGGCGTCCGTGATCTGAGGGGATACAGTGTCTGACATGTGTGGTACAATATTTTAGCAAAAATGAAAAAATGGTATCGGTGCATTAGGGCGCCGACTCTAGCATCTTGGCGATGGCGATGGCATCGGCGATCGTATCGAGGCTGTAGATTTGGATGATGCCTTGCGACAAGGCGGTTTGGGCCAGGGTAAACTGGTTGTTTTGCGCGTGGACGGCGTTTTCGAACATCAGCCCAGTGGAGTGGGCGGCCGTTTGGTAGAGCGTGCCCATGGCCATAGCGGGCGCATCGCCAACCACCTGGACGTTGGTTTGGGTGACCGCATCGGTAATGGATTCGGATACAGATGACATAATTAAAATTTTTAGTGGGATGGGGCACACCCTTGGAGGCCCGCATCACTGGGGTTAAGAATTGGCTTTCCGAGTGGTCGCAGGGCCGGTCCTCAGCGTTTGTAGCGGCTACGGGGCCGACGCAATTGCTTGAGCCGCGACTGTTCGATGTTTTTGAGCCGTTGTTGAAACATATTTTGGAGCTGCGTGGTGAATTGCTGGTTGGGCGAGCCCTTTTGGGCCTGGATGTTTTCAGCTTCCTCCTTTTGCTGTTGGGCAGCTTCCTGAATTTTTTCCAAGAGTGGCTTGATCTTTTCCATCACGGCCTTGACGACCAGGGGTGTCGCCTCAGCGACGATGGCCGACACGGAGGAAGGGGGCGATTCTGCCACGGTCTTTTCGATCACCGCTTCGACGACGGCTTCCTGGATGGGCAGTTCAATGATATTGCCACAGTGGGGGCAGGTGTGTTGTGGGGGCATGGTAGTCGTTTTTTAAGGGGGCTGAGGCCGTCTAATATTGGATCGCAACGATCGGATTTTCGAGATCGTTGAGCAGTGGTGTATTCGGTCCCGGTGGGTTCTGTTGGCGCGCTTCGTTCCGCTGTTGCAGATTGAGGTTATCATAGGTCACAACGGCCCTTAAGAAAACGCCCAAGGTAAAGGCCGTGGCCGGAACCATTCCCGGTACAAAATAGGTCAGGGCCAGACCGCCAGCGGTACAGATCAAACTCACTCCCAACAGGCCTTTCTTAAAAGTGGGGGATAAGCCGCCTACGGCATCGCTCTCAAAATTGAGGGTCATCCCGGTCTCCGTAGCCTCGGGCGACAGCACCAAGGTGGCAAACTGGGCGATGTATTCCGCCGTCTTGAATTCCAACTCGTTCTTGAGGTTGACCACATCCGCATCGGTCAAGTTGTCGATCTCTACCTCAGTCTTGTGGGTGCGGTAGACCAGTTCCCCGACCGAAGTCGACATCAGGGTAACGTTGAGCTTTACCACGTTCGAACGCGGAATACTGACGGTGACGAGCGGTCCACTGGTATCGGTCACAATGTCGTTAAACTGGGTGTAGGGCAGGATTCGGACATTGCAAAAGACCTGATCGAGGGAGTCCATCTTTTTCATCATCAGCACGATGATGCCCCGGGCACCTATCTGGGGCTCCAGGACGTAGCTGTTGTTTTGATAATCCTCCTTACCCTTGACCACCACCTGGCGGACGTTGGGCGTAACGGTAGGATCGCTAACCTCAAAGGTATAGAGCGACATGGCATCGGGGTTGGTGGTAGCGCCCAGATAGCCCAGATTGCTATACATCATTTGGTTGTTCTGCTCGTCGTAGGCTTCCATATCCTCCCGGAGGAAGGTCCGGTTGAGCATCTCGTCCGTACTGGGGAGGTTAAAAACGACCACGGGTTTAAAAGAGTCGGCATAATTGTCGTTGGTCGACTTGGCTTGCTTTCTACTGGCCATTGGTTAAAAATTTAGGGGGTTATTGACTGGTGTTGTACGGATTGGGCCTATCCGGCATCATTGTCCGTACTGGCACTACCGTTGAATTCGGTGACGATGCCGCTGGCCGCCGTACCGATGCTGGTGGCGAAGGCCGGCAGTTTTTCCATAAAGCCTTCGATCTGTTTGAGGGCTTTTTCGCCCTGCGGATCGCCCGCCAAGATCATGGCGATGGCCTTGCTGATGGCGAGGGTGAGCACTTGTTCGTTGCCCTGGAGGAAGCTCCGCATGTCCTGGATCATCATGGCGGCGGCCTGGTCAGCCATCAGCTTGGCGGTGGCCTGCATGGGTTGGACGTCGGGTTGCAGGACGTGGGTCTCTACAAATTCGATGGCGTTCTGAACCTGTTGCATCCCTTGCGTTGGCGTAAAACCATCGTCACTGGCGGAAGGTACAATGTTGGATTCCATATGTTCTTACTTTATCACCCCTTGATTACACTGATGGCCTCGGCCACGATGATGGGGTTCAATTGGTTTATATTCTGTTGGTTTGATGCGGCGTTTTGCATGGTCATTCCATTCGCCTGTGTGGCGATCTGGTAGAGCATGGCCATCGCCTGGGAGGGGGCTTCGGCTACTACCTTGACGTTGGTCTGGGTGACGGCATCAGTAATTTGCCCATTTACGGTGTCTGCCATTTTGCTAGTATTTAGGGTTATGTGGGGGTCCCAGGATTGGGGTGCTGGGTACGTCACAAATATGGAAAAATCTTGATGGGAAGTCTTCGGGGTTTTCCCTGGCTTTACAAAATTCAGGGAAAACCCCGAGCGGCGAGTGGGCCGGATAGTGGGTACTGGGAAAGAAGTAGATGAGGTATGGGTAGGGCTGCAAAATTGGGGCCAAGTGGATGGTTGGAGGGAAGCGGGAGGGGAGGGAAAGGGGGGGACCGGAAATCAAAATGGCGAAAAAGGCATTTTTTTTATTTTTTTATTTCCTAGTAAAATCAAGCCCTCCAGCCGATACATTTAAATTATTGCCAATTATTTTTATGGAATTTTAGTACCCAAGGAGTCTATGTAGGGTAATTACTCTTTCTAGATAGAGGAAAATCTTTGGTTTTGAAGCAGCACGGAGTGCGCAGTTCCGGGTCTGTGTAGCGAAGCTG
>ERZ1740065.3022-NODE-3022-length-10503-cov-12.676972_pt1 | contig 10503 bp, 6 predicted proteins | sample MGYA00581738_ERZ1740065 | MGnify/ENA primary metagenome ERZ1740065 (study PRJEB43018, sample SAMN04849749) | marine metagenome | isolation source: floating plastic debris | place: Pacific Ocean | collected 2008-09-01 | study: EMG produced TPA metagenomics...
CCCCCCCCCCCCCCCCCCCCCCCCCCCCCCCCCCCCCCCCCCCCCCCCCACCCCTATCTGCTAACTCATCTATTGGTATTGAAGCCTCAACCACAAAGACATTGGAGTAATGGAAAAAGATAGCAGTTGAAATAATAGTGGAATCGGACGAACTGCGTTAGGAGAAGATGACTCCAAATAACTATAACATACCTCCTTATAGCATTGCTTAGCAACTCGTAATAAATGTACAAGAGAAATTGTTATAGAAATTTTTTGATAACGGAGCAACTTGTTGTAAACGCTGTAATAGAAGATCGCTATAAAAGGAACATTTACGGTTTGTTTCAAGAGGCTCTCAATGATAAGACCTCTGAACGATATCGGTACCAGTTCTGTGAATGACGTGAGTAGACCCGCATGAGAGGGTCTGAACTCTAGCTGTCTTTCTCTTCTCCAGTCAAGTGTTATAAACACGCACCCTCCTATTGCATCACATGGAAAATATTCTCCATTGGAATGTTGACTGATGAATAGGCTGCTGTGGCGGTGCAGGCCACGATAAATACGTAAACATGCCGATTTGCATGCCTGCCACATCCGATATTGACTGTGTGTTCACAATGCTACGAGCGTCAGAGAAACCAGTACAATATAACGTTGAAATGAGTGCTCATTGAGTGGCTAATGAAAATTGATTGTCATCGAAATCCGCGCGATTGGCAGACAATATGATACGGTTAGCTGTTTACAGTCATGTGTGTTTTCTATATCAGAGATTAATTGTCATGCATAGCCTCCCACTCTGAACAGCTAATAATAGGTCTGCGTTTGATGACCTTCTATGCAGCGTTTCAGCTGTTTGACGTGGCTGTATCAGGGGAAATGAGTTCGCACTCACCTTTGCTTGGGGTAGAATTTCCCGAGCGATGACATCAACGATGAGACGCGATATTCACACCTTTACTGTTTGCCCACAGCTGAATGCTGTAGTTTTCACACAGGCTCTCAGGATAGACTCTAGATGTGCAATCAGTGTGTATACTATTACTCACGTAGTATCATTGCTGTTTCTCTATGTCTGTTTTTGTTCCAGTTATTTTGCTACACCTCGTGGTAGGATGCGCTGTCTGCATCAGCGCATTAATTTTCAAGGGCCATAAGTTTAAAGTGAGTCATGCCTACCAGAGGTAACCGCATTCCGCCCATCTCCAGGGCGCTTATGCACTGTGAGACAGCCATCTCTCAAGTCAATGAGAGTGTCGTAACATGATTTAATAACACTTGTCCCGCTCACAGTGAGCTTACAGTGAGCAGTCATTGAATTAATTTTGACCGTTGCAGTGGAAATTGCCTGTCAGGTTGCGCGATTTGACCAGCACGCCGGCTTCTGGCATAAGTTTGGCATAAGATAGCGCTCATTACGCATTGATCAGCCTGTAGACTTCTTCCATCTCACCTACTGCAAACTAGGGGTGACAAGTCTCCTGCCTGTATTTGGGGGCCTCCCCCCTCCCCCTCCCGTAGTTCTACTGGCAAAATTTAGGGCCAAAATTGCTATTATCGGTTTCCTAATGCTCTCCCATACGTTATCAGCCATATCTTGCTAAGCTGAGCTCTAATATGATAGAATCTTAGCTACAGCTGGTAAGGGGTTTGAGCGTCACACGTCACAACGTCACACGTCACAAAGTTTAGGAAACTGAATCTCCGTTATTTTTGCCCTGAAAGCTGTCATCTACGCAGTGAACCCAACAATATAGAGGCAACAGCGAAATAAGCAGACTCTGACCTTCTGCTAGAAAACTGGAACATGAAAATTTATAACATAAATATTGATTCAATGAAACTCTATTTGAATAGGATATGAGGCACAATGGTTGTTATTTTTTGTCACATTATGACCGATGATGGCTCCGACCGTGACGCAAAGTACAGCTGATTACATCGTGAAATACCAAATGTTTATGCAGAGCAATTTTGTTGACCTGCGGCCAGTTATATAACATGCCCTCTGCAGATATTGAATGAAATGCAATATTTTGATGCCTGGGCAGCTAGCAAGGTCACTATTGATTGGCTGCCATGTTGCCACTGCGAGCGGCGCAACGCCGTGATTGCAAGTGATGAATCGTGTATCTTCATCCTGATTTCGTATTATACTTTAGGAGCTCCGAAGCTAGGCGCCGTGGGGGATGACAGCTGCCAGAACTACGTGTCCTACTCGGTTCCAGTCGCGACCAGAGCGAGAGATCATCACAACACTGAGATTCGTCTTCTCAATCAGCCGTGGTGGCGTAAGCTCGGCGATGAGTTTCAGGACTCCAAATACGAAGATGAAAATATTTTCTGAGTAGACTGTGAGGTCGCTGATTGTGTAGCGAGCTCGGGTGTCGTTATTTTTTACTCACATTTATTTACCTATCTTCCCGTCCATAGTCTGCTAGCCACTGTCATCTGCTGTTGGGAATTTTTTAGAATGAAGTATGAACTTTACCTGTCAGATAGAGATTCTGGCCATGGGTGAAAGGTGAAGTGGGGTTCATAGTGAATGGCAGTACCGAAATAGTTGCCATTGATATTGATATGTCATGATTGCAGCTATGCGTTCTATATTTGTTGCGTAGCCCTTGTCAAGGGAGATGAAAGAATATTCGCCCGACGGTCTCCCATGAATTTGCCGTCATCGTTGTACAGTGTATACATTCCTGATTCCATTCTGTCTAATCACGGAGCAGGATGTACTAGTCAGAGGCAGCCACTGGAAACCTCACGTTGACAAGTGACGCATATAAACTGCTGTACATTTCAGCACTGGTATAGCCTTGTTCAGAGGACTGCAGGTATCAATCTCATGAATTCATTATGATGCGTGGTAGATGCACTCTCTGTCCACCAACACCACCATCATAAATATTAGAACCACCCTGTGACCACACTTTCACTTGCCACACTGATCTCTCCAAAGACTTCGCATAAAGATACAGGCGTTACTGTAAGTCTAGTGATGATTATGTTGGGATGATCTATCTAGCCCTTCATCTCTAGAGATGCCACATTCCCTGCAATTTCTTGGGATTTTGGCTCGCGATCAATATATGGCTTGTTATTGGACAAGGCGATGAGGGAATGGTGACTTTTGTAGTGGAATGGTGATTGTTTATTAGCCTGTCACTTCTTGTTCATACATCTTGTTTCCGCACATCAGTGGCAGACTGATTTATGCATTTTGAATAGCGAGTATACACAGGCATCTTTGTAACGAGAAGCCCTGTTGAAATTGTACTACTGAGTGATGTGCAAGGCTTGCTGGGAGAGAGATGCCAAGCTGATGGACGCGATAGGACTAGAATACCATTGCTGCCACAGCACTACTGTTACTGAATGAGGGCCTGAGTAAATACATGAAGGCTATCATGGAGAGAACTGCAGACAGCACCACGTCATCGGCGCATCAATCACGCAAATTATAAGTGAATTACTGCTGAGGGTCCTCCGCCTGCCCTATCTGGGCAACAACATTCTCATCAGCCCCACAAAGACGTAAGACATATGGAAATGATATCCAAATCCCCATTTAAATGTATAAAATTTATTGGTACGAGACATGGTCATTGCGAAGAGCTATCAAGGACGGCACATGTAGATCAGTAAATATTATGGAGTAGCTATTGACACAATGTGAGACAATGAATGATCAATGGGAGTCGTAGATTCATTGGTAGTTAGTGTTTGTGTGATATCTGAGGAGGCTATACCTGTCTCTAGATCTGTGATTGATTGCGGTTTTAGCGAACAGTCTTCGCCTTTATCACAGGCTGCCGTAGCATTGGCAGCGGTTATAATATCGTCTGAGACAAGCGAGTAGAGACTGCACTCTTTCTCCTTACTTGCCAGCTTCTCTATTGTCGAGTCATTTAAATTGTGTTGCTCCAGAGAAGAGGGTTTCTGATTGTTAGGTGTCATGGTAGTTCCTTCACTCTCACTTAGTCTGTTGCCAGTGCTGTCTGTCCGCAGTAACATGTCACCCTCAGTTGGAACGTTTCCCTCCTGCTCATCGTTCAATATGGGCGCTGTGGGAAGGTTGCGTCGCTTCTTTCTCTTGTTGAGAGTGGCAACCATTAGAACCTCGTTGATATGACTGTGTGTTGGCATGGGTATGGTAACCACTTTGTCCCCAGCAGTCGACCGATGCTTCTCATACGCTTTGGTACAGCATGATATAAATCGGCAGGCGAAACGGCAGACGCAGAAGACTGTGAACAGTGCCACTAGTCCTATACCAGTGATGGGAAGTATAGCTACCCAGACATTCACAGAGTTGTTTTCAGCATTCACACATCCCACTGAAACAACAACAGTCAGCAATGACGGAAATCAAGGCTTCATTACATCACCAACATCTCAAACAAATCAGACTTACCCATATACAACAACGCCAGCAATAGCATCCACATCGTATCTGTTTGAGATCAGTCACTATATTGACATGTTCAAAGCGCTTTGTGCTTCATTTATATTGTTGGTAGACACAGGAATTGATCTCGTGTCGAAATGCAAATCCTATTGGCTGATATGGACTGCGTAGATATCACGCTGCCCTGGCAGTAACGCATTCTCCGTTCTCATTTCACATGTGCATAGCATTATGTGCCCAGTTGAGAGTGTCTATTATCTAGTCTAAACATGCGAGAATCTCTGATGAGAGATAGAAATAAAACAGTTCCAAATCAACAACTGACAGCACAGTGCGATTCAAGGCATTCTATTTACATTTAGAGGTATGATAAGCTGGTAAAATGAGTAAACAGAGCGCGTAGTGGCTCTTCTAAGCAACTACATGTCCATGAAGCACAATTATATTATATGGATGACAACTTTTGACATGCTGGTTACAGACCCAACTAATTTAATACTCCATCTTATCCCTACGTACAGATGAATCTGGCACATTGTGGCAGGATGGAGTGAATGGCACATGCCTAAGCTCTCTCTCCTCTTATCCTCCGTGCCAGCTGAATATCCTTCGGCATGATGGTGACTCTCTTTGCATGGATGGCGCAGAGATTCGTATCTTCAAAGAGACCGACCAGATAGGCCTCACTCGCTTCCTACAAGATAATTCTAGATTGACACGAAAAGAAAAGTTGCATCATGAGCATTAGCTGGAGAGCAGACGTACTTGGAGGGCTCCGATAGCAGCGCTCTGGAACCTGAGATCGGTTTTGAAATCTTGAGCAATCTCACGGACTAATCTTTGAAAAGGCAGTTTTCTTATCAGTAACTCGGTTGACTTTTGATATCGCCGGATTTCCCTCAACGCAACAGTACCGGGACGATATCGGTGTGGCTTCTTCACACCACCAGTAGAAGGAGCACTTTTACGGGCAGCTTTTGTCGCTAGCTGCTTACGGGGCGCCTTGCCACCAGTAGATTTACGGGCCGTCTGTTTCGTACGTGCCATCTTTGAGCGTCAATGAATGGGCTAGAAATAATATATGACTTAACAAATGTTCTTCACAAATCACAGGATTACTACGCCCTACGACTTACCTACCTAGACCAGCTCATTACAAACCCACTCCGATAACAAAAACAAGTTTTACGACGTGGTATCAGGACCACATACTCTTATATCATCTTCACACCACACCAGAGATCTTTTGTGATTTTAGGAGGCTAACGGTTGCTCACGGTAACCTCATCTACATACTCGTATAATGCTCGAACTATAAGCAAGGTTACCGTGAGAACATCAGTTGTCAACTTACGAGCATTCCAAAGACGGTGCAGGATAGACATAATTAAACATTCACAAACCGCACAAAGCCGTGTTGGAACAACTGTTGGGAAACTGCTAATAATTTACTTTGAGAAAATTACAGCTAGAGAGCAGGAGAAGGTGATCAAAATGCTTGAAGAGACCACGAAACCTCCATTTAGTTAGGCTGGGGTTTGTGTTAACGTGCTCAATCACATACTGAATAATCATCTATAAACCCTCAATATAAGAAGAAAACTAACCAGAATAAGGAATGCAAAGAAGATGTGAAGCAGCAGATCACTTTGTGCACTTTGCCAGCAGCATAAAGGGATTTTAAACTTAGGTGCCGTTCGTACGTCCCCTTGCCTTACGACCTCTTCGTTACGACCAGAGACCTTACGACCTTCGAAGTTTATGATAGTACAAGAGCTCTTATATCATGACGACACGAATAATGGAGCGATACTGTGTTCATTGTATAGAAGTCTGTATCGATCTTATTTTTCTTACTGGTCCATTGATTTATAGGTCAAGGGCTAAAATTATATGAACCAGCGTTTGCCGTTTCGGATGCGAGCTTTTGGACACTTGGTGTTTACAATAAATATATTGGTGTTACCAATCTTCTAGTAATAGACCTCTTATTTGGTGGTTTTCATTAAATGCATGAATATTTTGAATATGGAATTTTAGACTGATTTTGTCAGTTGCAAGCCTATTGTGGCCAGAAGAAGTGCAAGAGAGAGCTCATGAAAAGGTCTACCGTAAGTTTCGTCCTTTTTGATGTACACGTACTTCATTATTGGTTTATCTTATTCTCGATCAGAAGTAACGAGCAGCAAATTTGAACATTTGATACTCAATATTACGATGGTGGGTTAAACATTATCATTAACCAGTCCAGTCATATATCGATGATACATTCGTTTTCTGATTTACTTTTCTAATATTCCAGCCCTGTAACAAACAATACAAGAAACCCGGTGCAGTGTGCCCGCGTTCATGATGTCTCTCAGTCCAAAGGAGATCGACTTTGAAACATGCTGGATAAACTTATCTCAGACTCTTGACTCTGTCATCAGATGCCATAAGATTGAGAGGAAAACCTGGAATGACAAGTTTACGTATCCTCGTGCTATCAATGCAGTTGGCATAAACCTTGATATTGTAAACTTAATTTACTATTCCTTAACTTCGACTCGGTGATGTTTATGACCTCTGCGTTGCTGTACCCACATCCTTTAATACACGACTGTATCAAGAGATGAAAAAGTTCTTGGAGGATCATGTGGGGAATATACTGCTGGTGAGTGAGGTACAATTCATATACAGTATGCCATCACAACCACCATTTCATCGATCACTAAAACCCTTTAAATCCTAGCCATTGATCGCAGTACTAGTGGGTGATTATCTCTGAAACTTGAGCAATTGTGGTGTTTTGGCTATAATCCCTATTTGTCAGCAATCATTGACAATGGCTGTGATGACCTATGTGAATGTCGTTTGAAAGTCTTTGTTCTACTTGACAATGTTGCAGTATTCTACTCAACTTGTCTGTAACTGTGTTTTAAGTGAAAGACTATTCTCCAATCTTTCAGCGGATTCAGACATCTGGTGAAGAGAACCTCATTTCTGTGTACCATACGTATTGGGAACAGTATAGGCAAGGATCGCAGTACGTGAACGCTCTGTTCACGTACATGAATATGCAATCTCGTCGGCAGAAACCAAAAGATTCAGAATTCATATTCGCCGACGAGATACCCGAGAACTATCAAATGGAAATTGGGGAGGTTAGTTGTTTTCTCATCCTGATCACTTTCGTTTGTGCTGTCAGTCTTTCTTGGTAAGCTGTTCAGACTACGCAGGGGTTCTTATCCACATCAGAAAGCTTGGTTATATAAAGTTTGTATAAAAATATGCCTACTGTCATTTCACATAGATAAAAGTTCTTCTGAACTTGAACAAAGTATCTCCGGTGATGACATCACCAATGATGAGTTTCTGTTGCAGCTGGCATTTGAGGTTTGGAAGCGGCTGTTGATTGCTCCTTTACAAAGACAACTAGTTTCCGCTCTACTTGACGAGATCAACAAGTAACCCACTACAGTTGCTGTCTATATATTTGTGTGACTATTAACTGTCCCTGCACTGATTCATTCGAGGAATCATTTGTTTTAGGGATCGTCTTCAAGTCAGTACAGTAAAGCATGGAATCGTCCACAGCGTCATACTCTCATTGGTGGTAGTGGACGAACATAGCAAGCCGTCGTCACGTTTACAGCTCTATCAAACTGCGTTTGAGAAGCTGTATCTGGAGCAGACTAGTGAATACTACCGTCAGAAGGCGAGCGAGTATATCATGCACATGGACTGCTGTCAGTACATAGAGAAGGTAACTGATGACCGCAGGCTTTATCAAATGTTATGAGGTTTTAGACTACGATTTATACCTATAAGGGTCATCGCTGTGCTGAGGTTGAGGGTCATGAGAGATTACCAGGCAGTCTGTTGGAGCACGTATGAACTATGTGTGTCAGCGGCTGAGTCACCGACACCAAGATTTAGTCTTTGTATGTTGTTTCAGGCTATACAACTGATACAAGACGAAGACTTCCGCAGCCGAAAGTACGTACACCCCAGCTCATTCAACGCCGCCAAGATGTGTGTGGAGGAGCGCTTGTCTTCTGACCATTTGGACATGCTGCATGGTGAATGCGAGAACCTTGTGAAACAGGAGAGCTACAAAGGTATATTGACCAGTGACCAGCCTGCTCGCACTCAATCAGACTTCCTATTCAATGTTAGATTAATCATTATCAAACTATGTTACGCAACTATCTTCTTTTCAAAGTCAGAAGATGGAAAAATTTGTTCTTCGTTGTTCCTTTGCAAGCCTTTGTTTCGCAATCTGATTAGACTGTGGGTTTTTGTGCATCGAATTGCCTTGTGGGATTCTTTGGCAATGTCTCGCGGGTACTGCAAGCCATGAACTGCAGTCAGAATATTCTGGTTTGTGGTTTGCCAATACGCTATAGTGCTGTACTTTATAAAGACAAGTTTCTTTCTGTAGGAATCGGAAAATCAATATGTAGAGATTGAGCGATTCTCAAGCTCTAATTTTTCCCTTCCCTCCAGCTGTCAAAATTAATAAGCATATGTACAAGTACTTATCACCCACCTGCGTGGTATGATTGATGGTAGATGGATATGGCCAACTGCTCTCTGACAGTTATTGTATTGCGTGCTTGATTAGCTTTCAATAGAGCGATTTCATCCTTCTCCAACTCACAGAACATACAGTTCATAGACATCAGAGCGACATAGTTAGGATACAGGCAAACAATCCTATTGGTTGGAGAGCTATGGCAGTTGTCGTGCAGAATTGCCTTATGATTTATATGATTTGGTCCCCTTGTGGTGAGGACAACTCCAAATTCTGAGCAGTCCCCCAGAATATCTGAAAATCAGTCTATATTTCCGTGCTGTACAGAATATGATGATATGCCAGTAAACTAATTTCCTGGTCTTGTTCAGGCTGTGTATCTTACATATCACTATTGTTTCTCCTAGTCACGCTGTTAGTGTTGCTTTTTCAGATTTGACCAACTTATACACTCTGTTGCAACCGATCAAAGAGGTTGGTCCGCTCTGCGAGTGCTTGGAGAATCACATAAAGAAAACTGGACTCGCTATGATTGATTCGCTGGCTCAGGAAAATGTTAGTAGCTATGCCTACCCAATGACCTTGACGAAAGGTCACACGCGCCGACACTAGACTAGATTTCATTCTCGGGTATCTTTGCAGATCCACCAGCACTTTGTGGAGGACATGCTATCGCTACATAAGAAGTATTCAACCATGGTGAAGGCAGTGTTCAACAGTGATCAACAGCTGATCGCGGTGCTTGATCGAGCGTGTGCCTTCGTCATCAATCACCGGCAGTCACAGCGCTCCTACTGCCGATCTCCAGAAATGGTGAGCCCACGCTGACCCTGCGCTGATTTCTTGATGACCTTTCGCTGACCTCACACTCATCTAGTGCTCACTAATTAATAGTGACATAGCATCGCGTTTTGGTGTTTGTTTCAGCTCGTCAAATATTGCGACAGCTTGCTGAGGAAAAACTCAAAGGGCATTTCGGAGGCGGATGTAGAAGAGAAACTGGTTGCCAGTATAACTGTCTTCAAATATCTTGCTGACAAAGATATCTATCAGGGTGTATGTCTAATATAATAGTGGTCGATGTTGTGTTTCTGTGGAGGTTTATGCTCCCACATGCTGACGGGATTTCGCGATTACAGGTGTACCAACGAATGCTGTGTAAACGGCTGATCTACCGGCTGTCTGCCTCCATGGATGCCGAGGAGGCAATGATCAACAGACTCAAGGTGAGGCAGGGAAAAGGGGAGGGAGAGGGAGGGTAGAGGATAGGGAGAAATGAGAGCGATAACTAAGAAAAATGAGGTCGGTATTGTGATTGGCTGTTCAGTATTGAGACATTTCGGATAACTGATCTGGAAAGGAGGGTGACTGCCGCTGGAATCAAAAGTCAGATGCTAAATTTAGTGGAATGCAGGAGTATGAATCATTTTATATTGGAGAGCCGTGAGCAAGCAACAACACCACATTCCTTCAACTCCCTTCTACCCTCCCTCCAACCCTCCTTAAACCCTCGATCAAAAAACCCAAAAAACAACCCAAAACACCACAAAAAAACAAAACAAACACACAACAAAAAAAAAAACAACAAAAC
>ERZ1740065.3023-NODE-3023-length-10502-cov-6.621327_pt1 | contig 10502 bp, 12 predicted proteins | sample MGYA00581738_ERZ1740065 | MGnify/ENA primary metagenome ERZ1740065 (study PRJEB43018, sample SAMN04849749) | marine metagenome | isolation source: floating plastic debris | place: Pacific Ocean | collected 2008-09-01 | study: EMG produced TPA metagenomics...
AAAGGCGCGGTGGGCACCAGCACCGATTACAAGATCGGCTATCCGCGCACCGAAGTGCATTGCGCCGATTGCGGCGGACATTTGGGCCACATTTTCGGCGATGGGCCCGCTCCGACCGGCAAGCGCCATTGCATCAACGGCTTGGCGATGGACTTCATCCCGGCTTAGCGCAAATCGGGGGTTCAGTCCCCGGCGACCCGCCACAGCTTGAAGGACGTGCCTGGCGCGGTCTCGATCGGTTCCAACCAATCGGGCGCGCGACCCTGTACGAGGTCTGCGGCGAACCCGTCCTGCTCGACGCGCGCGTAGTTCTGGGGCTCCGCTAGTCCCGGGCACACAGCGACATAGCGGCTGCCGCGCGCGCGCAGCGTCGCGCGCGCCGCTTCGCGCGAGCCAAGCGCGGTTGCGATCACAACGCGCATCCCTTCACTACCGCGATGGTGGCTGGTCGCCACGACCGAGTGGGGACTGGTCAACAGCAGCTTGGGGGAAATGTCGAGCGGCGCGTAGACCTCTCCTGGGGGGAGGGCGTTCAAGATTTCAGCGGAGTTTTCTATGCGGCAATCGGAAGCCTTCAGCGTTCGCGGCGGGGCGCCCGCAACCTGCGCCTTGGCGGGCAAAGCCAGCGCCGTTAGCGACACAGGCAAGGTTGGCAACAGCGCGCACGCCACAAGCAACAGCGCCCCCATGCGGGGCAAAGGCCGATCGATGGTGCGGATCGCGCGCAACCAGCGATTGAGCTGCCACGCCAAAGGCGGCGCGGCAATCAGGCACGCCACCGCGCCAGCGCGCGCGACCAGCAGCGCGATGACGAAGCTCGCGCCAAGAATTATCGCGTAGTCGCCCCAAAAGCGGCGCAGCCAATCGCGCGAACGATCCGCGAGATTCATCGCGGCGTAGAGCCCAAGAAGCGGCGTCACCACGTATTGCAGCGCTTCGGCGAAGGTCTGGTGCCAGACCGGCATTCCCTCTTTGATATTGATGTACCAATGTTCGTGCACCAGCGGATCGAGCGCTGAAAAGCCGCCGCCCAGCGCGCATTGCGGGGCCGTCCAGAGCATAAGGCCCAGCGCGCCGCCGGCCGCGAGCGCGAACCCTCCCACCAAAACGGCAAAGGGCACCGGTTCGAAGCGTCCCAGCAGCGTCAAAACCAGCGCCCCCCACAGGAACATCGCGATATGCATCGGGCTGATCGCGTCGCAATAGGTCGCGACATCGCCGAGCCCGCGCGTCAACAGGAACAGTCCCGCGCAGGTAAGGGCCAGGGTCTGGATCGCGCTCACCAACGCCACGCGTTGCGATCGATCGCGCAGCCAGCGCAGCGCCAAGACCGCAAAGATCGCCGCCGCCAAGGGCAGCCCTTCGATCGAGATCACAAGCCAGGTGGCAAGACTGGCGCCGATCACACGCCCGCTGACGAGCTGAGACCGCGCCATCAGCCCGTTCATCGCGGCGAGCGCGCAGACGAGCTGCCAGCCGTGGTGGTCAATCCGCATTGGGCCAAGCTGGAAGATAACCGGAACACACACCGCCATGATCAACGCGGTGAATGTCGTCTCCTGATCGCCCAACAAGCGCCAGGCGATCCGCGCCGCCAGCCCCATTGCGACCCCCAGCGCCAGCAGCGGCGTGAACACCAAAGCGGCGACCTCGGCGTTCGCGCTGCCCACGATCGGGGAGAGCACGAGGATAATCAGAGCCAAAGGCAGATCAACAATCCGCGACCAATGCATCGGCACGCCGCCGCTTTGGGCGTTGGCACGGTATTGGGTGACGTCGAACCAGCTCTGCCCACCCATCCAATCGCGCACCTGGATAAGGCGCATCGTGTCGTCGGGATCGGGAAAGCGCATCGCCAAGATCGCGCTCCAGTTCACCGCTAGCAGTAAGGCGCTGATAACGAACCAGGCTGCGCCCACGCGGATCAGGAATTCAGCGGGAATGGCGCCCCGTCGCCGTTCGACCAGCATGGCTCATCCCTTCTCCAGCGTTCCAGCCCGGAACACGACCTTACTGCGCAGCAGCCAGGTGGCGGTGAAAGAGACGGCAATCGCGGCGCCCTTGGCAATCAGAGGATGCAGCCCAGCCCAGTCACCCATCGCCACGATCAGCGTGGTCAATCCAAGGCCCACCAGCGCCGACACCACGAACAAACCCTTTTGACGGGTCCGCTCAATTCCACCATGCGCGACCGTATCCTGGAACACCGCACGGCTCGACATCAGCCAATGGGCCAGAATGCCAAGCGAATAGCCCACCGCCGAAGCGGGCGTTGGCGGCAGGCCGGCCTCCATAAACGCCAGAAAACTGCCAAGATCGACCGCCAAGGCGCCCACGCTCGCAAGGCCATAGCGCACCAGCCGCACGTCGCTCAGTTTGGCAAGATAGGAGACCAAGTCCGGCGCCATTGGTCAGTCCTGGCTCTCGGCAAAGACAAACATCAATCGCAACAGCCACACGCTGGTGAACGACGCGCACATCGCGGCGATTTTGGCGTAGACCGGGTCAACGCCTTGCAGAACACCGATCTTGACCACGCATGTCGTCAAGACGAGCCCCATCACCGCCGTGGCAAAGAACAAGGCCTGCTGGCGCATGCGCCCTTCGCCCGTTTGGGCAAGACGATCGGGAAAGACGGTGCGGCTGGTCATCTGCCAATGCCACACAGTGCCCAACGCGTAGCCACTCGCCGCGGCGATCCCAACACCGATCCCACCCCATACAAGCAATCCAAACGCCATCAGATCGATCACCGTCCCGCCCGCGCTCGCAAGGCCGTAGCGCGCGAAGCGTCCGGCCAGCGTGTGAGGCGCAAACAAGGCCCCCACGATCCCGATCGTCGCCTTCGAAGACCGCGCGGTTTCCAGCATTAGGCCCGCTTTCTGACGTCTTCGCCGGGCTCTTGAGACCGGATCCGCTCCGGTACACCGCGCAAAGAAGTGAGCGCGGCGACCTGATCTTCGCTCAGGGGCGTGGGCTCGGCCTCACGCGCCGGCAGCGCGCTTTGAGCGCCCTCATCGCCGGCTTCGTGATATTCAGCGTCCTCGTTGACACACCACGTGTCGTAGACGCGCTCGCCTGCCAGAATGTTCTCAACCGTAAGCATCGCGGTCATCATCGCGTGGTCCTGGTTGTTGTAGCGGTGCATGCCGTTGCGTCCGACCAGGTGCAGGCTCGGGTGCTTTTGTTCGAGCTCAGCGCGCGTCGCCTGGACGTTCGCTTCGTAATCGTCGTCGTAGACCGGATAGGCCTTTTCCTGACGCACGACCGCGCCCTTCACGACCATTTCGGGGTCACAAAGGCCCAGCACGTCCATCTCACGGGTGGCCTGCGCGACCAGCTCCGCGTCCGATGCGGTCCACAGCCCATCGCCTTCAAAGCAGAAATATTCCAGACCCACGCAGGCCATGTCCTCATCGGGCACCATTTCCGGTGACCAGCTGCGAAAGTTCTGAACCCGGCCAACCTGCACGCGCTCATCGTGGATGTAGATCCAGTTGTCGGGGAACAGGTCCTGCGACTTGACCATGAGCGCGACCGTCAGGAAGTCGCGATAGCGCAGCTTGCTCGCATCGATCGCGCTTTGCGGCAGCGGGTGAATGCGTTTGGCCAGCTCGCGCATGGGGGCCGAACTGATCGCGTGGCGCGCGCGGATCTGAGCCTTGCCTTGTTTGCCAGGCGCCGTCTCCTGGGCGGTCATCGACCAGGTGAACCCTTCATCGTTGGGACCGATCGCCGCGAGCCGATCGAGCGCGTGCCCCATCAGCACCGTGCCCTTGCCGGTGGCGAGGATTTTGTCGCGCGCCGCGTCCCACATCATGCCGGGTCCAAGGCGCGGATAGCGGAAGGTTTCCAGCAGCGTCTTCACCGCCTGGCCATCGTTGGGCGTCCGGTTCAGACCTAGGCTGCGCTTGAGACCGTCGACCACCGCGCCCCACAGCGAAAGGCCCTTGATACGCTGGGCCGCCCAGTCCGCGCTCATTTCATCGCACGGCATGCCCCACACCTTTTCGGTGTAGGTCTTGAAGAAGATCGAATAGAGTTTGTGGCCAAACTGGTTCGTGGTCCAGTCTTCAAAGCTCTTCACATCCTTGATCGGGAACAGCATGTATCGCAGGTAACTCGCCATGCAGGCGGTTGAGCGCAGGATGCCGAGGTTTGACAGAGCCTCAAACGCGCGCAGCGGATAGGAATAAAACTTGCCCTCGTAATAGATGCGGCTCATGCGCGGGCGCTGGATGAAATCGTCGGGCAGGATCTCATTCCACAGATCGACCACTTGCTGCGATTTTGAGAAGAAGCGGTGTCCGCCAATATCAAAACGGTAGCCTTCGTGCTCAACCGTGCGGCTGATGCCGCCCACATACGTCTCGTCCTTTTCGATGATCGCGACGGTTTTGCCCTGCTTGGTCAAAAGGTAACCCGCCGTGAGGCCCGCTGGGCCTGCACCAATGATGGCAACGTCTACGTCAAGAATTCCTGGCCGAAGCGAGTTCTCGGTCATCAAAGCCCCCGATGGATGGCCGATCGCGCCGCACGCGACCGTCTCAGATTCGGGAGTGAAGGAAATTGGTTAGCGCTCGGTAAACGCAGCGGCTTAACAAGCGCATTGCCGCGAAAAAGTGACCAACAGCCCTCGCGTAAGCCCCTAAACCCGGTCAAATTCGAAAGTTTGGGTGATCCGGATATTCAGCCTTCGAGCAGGCCGGGCGCCTGCAGGCGGGCGGCAAGGCGCGCAAAATCGCCCAAAGTGAACGTGTCGTCGAAGACCACGCCGTAATCGTGATCACGGCGCCAGCGCACCTTGGCGCGCACTTCCGCGAATTCGGGAACGGGATCCTTGGTTTCGATGCGCAAGTTCTGATCGATCGCAAACAGACCATCGCATTCGAACCGAGCGCCCTGCTGCGACAGATTGGCGATCATCCCCTCGCTGCGCTGGGTCAGAGTCGCGATCCGGATCGCAAAGCACACTCCAAGACGCAGGCCCCGCTTAGGGTACTCGCTCGCCTCATGGATAAGGCGCGAAACATCGATGCTCTCGGTGAAGCGGAATCCGGCTTCGTTCTCGCGCTCCCAAACGGGCTCAACCTGATAAGACCCCCCGCCCGGCATTTGCAGCTCAAGCGGCGAACCGGTGGGCAGAGCGTGGAACAAGCGGGCGCTGACACCGGTTTCGGACACATCGCGGATGACGCAAACGAACTCACCGTTAGGTGAAATTAACTTGGCGGCGCGAATAAGCAGCGTGAAGCGCGGCGCGGAGCGTTGGTCCTGCGCCTCGTCGGACACCTCATTTTCGATCTTTATTTCGTCCTTTGAGGGGGCTTTCTCAGACGAAATAGAGGCGTTTTCCGTGTTCATCCTGGTGTCGGTAACGCGCGCTGCCCTGGTGCGAGCCTTCGGCGCAACCGACCCTCCTTAATCTTAACCGATTACCGTCCGGTGTTAGGCACAGTCAGGTTAAGGGTGAGATAATGGCGCGTCGGTGTTGGCGCATTGATGCGCTTGAACACCCCGTTTAGGCTGATGTGTAGCGAAAGCTGTGAACGCAGGTCATGTTGAGCGATTCGCGATACCCCGTGACAGGAAAGGCGCCGGCCATCACCCAGGAATGCGCCTCTATCGGTGTCGCAGTGTCCTCGGGCTGGGCAACGCCGAAGTGCACGGTGAAGCCAATCTTCAACACTCGCAGACATCCGGCCACGACAAGCGCCTGCGCAAGGCAGTTGGATTTCCAGGGCGTGGTGCTCGCTATGACTTCGACGGTGCGGCCAATGCGGCGGGCTCTGGCCCCCTCATGGTGAGCCTCCGGGCTGAGCGAAGGCGCATCCGGCTTGGAATGGCCGGCGGCGCACGGCTCGCCAAAGATCGGCGCGTAGGCGCGAAACGGCAAGATCAGAACCGCCGCGCGCGCCGCTCCCAGCGCAAGGTACAAAAGCGGTGCGGCGAGGGTTTTGCGCACCGTCGCGCGCCCCGCCCATTCGCCTGCCTTGCGCCACAGACTGCGCTCGTGCCTCATTGCCTGTCCTGACCTTGTCTGACCGCCTGGTCGCCTCTTGCGCCAACGTTAGGCGATCGGACAGCGGATGGCGAGCGCGGGTCCGCCGTCGGGCGGCGCGCAAAGCGAAGACAACAGAGAGGAAGATGGTGCTGCTGGAGAGAATTGAACTCTCGGCCTCACCCTTACCAAGGGTGCGCTCTACCACTGAGCTACAGCAGCGAATGTGAGGCGCGCCCTATTGATGGGGCGAGGGGGAATGTCAAGCGGGGCTTGAAGCCGGGCGCGCTGAGCGGCATGGGTCGCGCATGGAAGAAGGCGATCACACGAGTTTCTCGCGCAAGCCCTCCAAGGAAGAGCGCCTTGCCGCCAAGCTGCGCGAGAATTTGCGCCGCCGTAAAGCGCAAAGCCGCGAAATACGCGAGTCGGCGGCGGAAGACCTTCCCAAGAGCGTCAGCGATAGCTAACGCGTGGTGCTCCCGAGACCTGAGGAGCAAACGCCCCCGTGCCTAAGTTGATTTTGGTCCGACACGGCCAAAGCCAGTGGAACCTTGAAAACCGCTTTACCGGTTGGTGGGACGTCGATCTCACGGAAAAGGGCGTGGCCGAAGCCAAAGCCGCTGGCGCGCTGATGAAGGAAAAGGGCGTTCTGCCCACCCGCGCCTTCACATCGCTGCAGACCCGGGCGATCAAGACGCTCAACCTCGCTTTGGAAGAGATGGGCCGCTTGTGGCTTCCGGTGACCAAGGACTGGCGCTTGAACGAACGGCATTATGGCGGGCTCACCGGGCTCAACAAGCAGGAAACCCGCGACCAGCACGGCGAGGAGCAGGTCCATATCTGGCGCCGCAGCTTTGACACGCCCCCTCCGCCAATGGAGCCGGGCAGCGAATACGATCCGGGCGCCGATCCGCGCTATGACGGGATCGATGTGCCCTACACCGAAAGCCTGAAACTCACGATTGAGCGCGTGCTGCCCTATTGGCAAAGCGATATCCTGCCGGTTCTCGCCAGCGGAGAGACCGTGATCATCTCGGCTCATGGCAATTCCCTGCGCGCGCTGGTCAAACATCTGAGCGATATTTCGGATGCGGACATCACCGGCCTGGAAATTCCCACCGGTCAGCCGATCGTTTACGAATTTTCGGATAGTATGGTGCCGGGCGAACGACGCTATTTGAAGGACGCTTGAGGGGTTTGATGAGCAAGGGGTACGACAACAAAGTCGCGATTGTCATGGGCAGCCAGTCCGACTGGCCGACCATGAAGGCGACTGCCGTCGTGCTTGACGAACTCGAAGTGGATTACGAAGCGCGCATTGTGTCGGCCCACCGCACGCCCGATCGGATGAGCGCTTTTGCCAAAGGCGCCGAGGGCGAAGGCTTTGACGTGATCATCGCGGGGGCTGGAGGCGCGGCGCATTTGCCGGGTATGATCGCGGCGATGACGCATCTGCCCGTGCTGGGCGTTCCCGTTCAATCGCGCGCGCTCTCTGGGCAAGACAGCCTGCTCTCCATCGTCCAGATGCCAGCGGGCGTGCCGGTTGGAACGCTGGCCATTTGCGAATCGGGCGCCCCCACCGCCGGGCGTATGGCGGCCGCCATTCTTTCCTTGCTTGACGAAGACTTGTCGCAACGTCTGCAGGATTGGCGCGCAGCGCGCACGGCGGCGGTGAGCGAGGCTCCAGTCGACCAATGAGCGACAAAACGCCTCTTCCACCCGGTTCGACCATCGGGATCCTGGGCGCCGGCCAACTGGGCCGGATGATGGCCATGGCGGCCAGCCAGCTCGGCTATCACTCGATATCGTACGCGCCGCCCGGCGATAACGTCGCCGCCGATACCTGCGCGGAATTGTTCGAGCGCCAATGGGCTGATCGCGAGGCGCTGTCTGAATTCGCCAGCCGCTCAGACGTGGTGACGTACGAGTTTGAGAATGTGCCGGTCAGCGCGGTTTCCGCGATCCCCGGCGACGCGCTCGCGCCGGGCCCGCGCGCGCTTGAAGTGGCGCAGGACCGGTTGAACGAAAAGCGTTTTGTTGAGGACCTTGGCGGGGTGTGCGCGCCCTACGCCCGCGTCGACAGCGACGACGACTTTACCCGCGCGATGGAGCGGGTCGGCACGCCTGGCATCCTCAAGACCGCGCGCGATGGCTATGATGGCAAGGGCCAGTGGCGCATCGCCAGCGCGCATGAGGCGAACGGCGTCCGCTTTCCTGGACAGGGATGCGTTTACGAAGGCTTTGTCGAGTTCGAGGCCGAATTCTCCGTTATCCTTGCGCGCGCGCAAACCGGCGAAGTGCGCTTCTGGGATTCCACCGCCAACCATCACGAAAGCGGCATGCTGGTGCAATCGACCCTGCCCGCTGGCCCGCTGGTCGAGGCGCAGGTGGAAGCGGCGCGCACCATCGCGGCAAAGGTCGCGAACGCGCTCGACTATGTCGGGGTTTTGACGCTCGAATTTTTCGCTACGCGAAACGGCCCGGTGTTTAACGAAATGGCCCCTCGGGTCCACAATTCGGGCCACTGGACGATTGAGGGCGCAGCGACCAGCCAGTTCGAAAACCACATCCGCGCGATTTGCGGCCTGCCTTTGGGCGAGACCACGACGCGCTTTGCCGAGATCGAGATGCGCAACATCGTGGGCGAAGACGCGCTCAGTGCCCACGCGATCCTTTCCGAACCGGGCGAGCCGCATCTGCACCTCTATGGAAAGCGCGAAGCGCGCGAGGGCCGCAAAATGGGCCATGTGACACGGGTGCGCCACGAAGCGCCGTGACCAACGCCGAAGAGCCCGACATCGTCCTGATCTACGCCCGCGCCGCCAACGGTGTGATCGGCCATGAGGGCGACCTGCCTTGGCGCCTTCCCGCTGACCTTAGACGTTTCAAGGCGCTGACCATGGGCCCCGAAGGGCGAGGACGGCCGATGATCATGGGCCGCAAGACCTTTGAGAGCCTGCCTGGCCTCCTGCCTGGACGTCGCCACATTGTGCTGACCCGGCGCGAGGACTGGGACAGCAAAGGCGCAGAGGTCGTCACCAGTCTCGCAGAAGCGCTGGCGCTCGCCAAAACCGACAGCGCCGATGAAATTCCCGTCGTTGGCGGCGCGGAGATCTATGATATTTTCCGCCCGCTCGCGCACCGGATCGAAGTCACCGAAATCCATCGCGACTATCCTGGCGACACTTTTATGAAGCCGCTTGGCCCCGAATGGATCGAAGCGCGCCGCGAAGACCACGAAGCCGAGGACGAACGGCCCGCCTTTTCCTTTGTCACCTACACACGCGCTGACTAAAGACCCGCACCATGCGCTGGCTCGATCACCGTGACCCTGTTCAAGATCCTTTGCGCGGCGCGATCATCGCGCTGGGCAATTTCGATGGCTTTCATCAGGGCCATCAGGCGGTCGCGGGCGAAGCGATCCGCTGGGCGCATGAAGAGGGCCGCCCTTCGATCATCGCAACCTTTGATCCGCACCCCGTGCGCTTTTTCAAACCCGATGTCCCGCCCTTTCGGCTGACCACGCTGGAGCAGCGACACGAGCTCTATCTGGCCGCGGGCGCGACCGCGATGCTGGTGTTTCATTTTGACAAAGAGCTTTCGAGCACGAGCGCTGAGGATTTCATCACCCAGATCCTGATCGAGCGCTTTGGCGCGCATGGCGTGGTGACAGGGGGCGACTTTACCTTTGGCCAGGGCGCCAGAGGCAATGTCGGCTTGCTGCGCGAATTTGGCGCGGAACAGGGCCTCACATCGCGCGTCGTCAAAGTGGTTGAGGGAGCCGGGCCGGAGGGCAAAAGCGTCGTTTCCTCCAGCCGCGTGCGCGAGGCTTTGCGTGAGGGCGATCCGCAGCTCGCGGCCAGCCTGCTCACCCGCCCGTTTGCGATTCGCGGCATTGTCGAACATGGCGACAAGAACGGGCGCAAGCTGGGCTATCCCACCGCCAATCTTTCGATAGAGAATTACCTGCGCCCCAAATACGGCGTCTACGCGGTCACGGGGCGTATTCTGAGCACGGGCGAGGAGCTCAAGGGCGCGGCCAATATCGGCATCCGCCCGCAATTTGAGCCGCCCAAAGAGCTGCTCGAACCCTATTTCTTCGACTTCTCCGGCGACCTTTACGGGCAGGAGATCGAAGTGGCCTTCCACCATTTCCTGCGCGGCGAAGCCAAGTTCGATAGCCTCGATGATCTGATGGCGCAGATGGAGAAGGATTGCGACCGCGCGCGCAAGCTTCTAAGCGCGCTCGAAAAGTGATTTTTGGCCTGATGAGCAACGACACCGAACAGCGCGACTACAAGGACACGGTCTTCCTGCCGAAGACGGGTTTTCCGATGAAAGCCGGCCTTCCACAGAAGGAACCGGTCATGGCCGCGCGCTGGCAAGATCAGAACCTCTACCGCACGATGCGCGACACCCGCGCCGGGCGCGAGAAGTTCATCCTCCACGATGGCCCGCCTTACGCCAATGGCGACATGCATATCGGGCACGCGCTCAACCA
>ERZ1740065.3024-NODE-3024-length-10498-cov-4.514220_pt1 | contig 10498 bp, 11 predicted proteins | sample MGYA00581738_ERZ1740065 | MGnify/ENA primary metagenome ERZ1740065 (study PRJEB43018, sample SAMN04849749) | marine metagenome | isolation source: floating plastic debris | place: Pacific Ocean | collected 2008-09-01 | study: EMG produced TPA metagenomics...
TCCGTAAAAACCATTATCCGCAGCTATGAACCTTCCCAACCGAAACGCCTACCTTTTTGCCTTTGGCATTCCCACGCTTTACGCCCTAGGGCTCCGCATGCTCTTTGGCATGACCGCCTGGAATGAATTTTTGGAAGTGATGTCGATCGCTTTCCTTTTTCTATCGCCCGTTATCATCGGTTTCCTCACAATTTACTTCTCGCCCGCCGAGCGCGTGGGACGGCTGACCTACCGCATCCTGGCACCCTGGATTCCCATCTTCTTCTATTTGGTCATCACCCTGGCTTTGGCGATTGAAGGCTGGGCCTGCTGGTTGATGGTCTTGCCCCTTTTCCTGATTGCGGCATCGGTCGGAGGATTGATCGGTGGCGCCCTGAGGGAGTGGGTCGATCGGCGGAACAGTTTGCGCTTATCGCTGCTGGTCCTGCTGCCCCTGGTGATTGGGCCCATCGAAGGGATGATTGGTGCCCTGCCCGCGACCTACCAAGCTTACACGTACATCGACATCGAGGCGCCGGCCGAAAAGATTTGGGACCAGGTGACCCGGGTGGCGGAGATCGAGGCGGCGGACGACAGTGGTTGGTTGAATCGACTGCTGGGGTTTCCGCGGCCGGTGCGGGCCGAGTTGGTCTACGAAGGGGTAGGGGCCTACCGCGAAGCCGTATTTACCAACGGGCTGGTCTTTCACGTAACCGTAACCGAATACGAAGACAATCGGAAGATGGTATTCGACATCCATGCCGACCCCCACGAGATCCCCTCTACCCCCCTCGATGAGCACGTCGTGGTCGGGGGACAGTTTTTCGACGTCCTCGAAGGGACCTACGAACTGGAAGACCTGGGAGCCGGCCGTCATCGCCTCCACTTGAGCAGCTCTTTCGAAATCAAAACGACCTTTAATTTCTACGCCGGCTGGTGGGGCCGTTGGATCATGAAGGACATCCAAGCCAACATTCTCCGGGTCGAAAAACGCCGTGCGGAAGGAAAACTAGCGGTGGGAGCGCTTACCGAGTGAGGAAGGACTTGGACCCGGGCTAACCCGGAAGGGGACAAACGCTAAAGTCATGCATTGGAACGAAAAAGTAGACTTGCTTCAGAAAAAATACTCGGCGGCGGAATTTTCCATTCCGGGCCATTCCCGTAAGCGCCTGCTCCGTCAAGTGGAACAGCGCTACCTCCAACGTCCGTCCGATTACTACGCCATCAACCAGAGCCCCGCCCCGCAAGCGTTCGCCAACTGGTGGCCCAGTGTCCGGGCCGATTTGACCTTGCCCCGCTGTGGCCCCTACGCGGACTACCTATCGCTTGCCCTTCGGCCCGGAGTAGCTTACTGGGTGGTGGTGGATGGCGCTCCAGTATGGTTGGCCAAAGCTCAGACACCCGCTATCCACGACCTGCTGGGAATGAACCAGGATGCTATTTTTTACCTGCTGCCCCTACACTGCGACGGCCTACTGGGCCTAAACTTTTGTGACCCCACCGGAGGCGTCAAAGCGGCCGGTGATCCTGGCCTCCTCCAGCGCCTCCGCGACTACACCGAAGCCCATTCCCCGGACTCGATCAGTCCCTGAGGCCCCGGTGGAAAAAACCGTATCTTTCCCCTCAAAAAATACCACATGGAAGCTACCCCCGCCCTAGTCGGTCGTTTGCGCGAAGTCCTCCTCAACGGGACCTGGATCGCCAATACCAATTATCAGGATCAACTCCGGCAGGTTGACTGGCAACAAGCTACCCAGCAAGTGGGCCATTTGAATACCATCGCCCACCTGACTTTTCACATCAATTACTACCTGGCGGGCATCCTGGATTTCTTCCGGGGTGGGGAGTTGAGTATTCGCGACAAATACAGCTTTGACCTGCCCCCCATCACCAGCGCCGCCGAGTGGCAAGCCCTACGGGCCGAGCTGTTGGCCAATGCCGAGGCCTTCGCCCAACACGTAGACTCCCTCTCGGAGGAGCAGCTGGCCGCCCCCTTCGTCAAGGCTGAGTATGGCGATTACCGCCGCAACATCGAGGGCATGATCGAGCACTGCTACTATCACCTGGGGCAAATTGTGATTATTCGAAAATTACTCTCATCCAACTGATATGATTAACGCTATCAACCCCCAACTCATCGAAGACTGGCAGCGACACGGCGCCCGCTACACCCGCGAGGTCAACGAAATGCTGGCCTTCGGCGAGAAACACGGTTGGGACAAGTGGAAGGGAGCGGGCCCCAAAAATCACCGCGATCACCTGGCGGACGAGGTCATCCACTGGCTCCGCCGCGCCAACCGCGAACATTGGGTCGACGCCTTCCGCGAGCATTTCCCGCCGGCGCACGCTCCCTTTATCGCCTACTTCGAAAAGCAGGGCCAATCCATCGAGCAAGTACATTGTATCGAAGGGGAGAAAATCGTCTTTCTCTTGGGGGCCCCTACGAGGAACGTCGTGCCGTTGTGCTCGACGGCCGGGACGTACAAGCCCTCGATCCGGCCATCAATGCCCTGGGCAAGTCCCTACGGGGGGAGGTCTTTGCCATCCGGCGCGGCAATCGTATTCGAACGACTCGGGGCTGGGCGGGGGAAACCATCGCCGAGTTCGCACTGACCGCCACCACCACCCTGGGGATCAAGCAGTTGCTGCCCTTCAACGATGGAAAACAGGTGCTGGCCACCACCGCCGAAGGCATCTTTGGGGTCGATCAGCGGGGAGAGCGGCGCATTCACCCCCAGCCCGATCCCGACGAGGAGGATTGGGAGCCTTTTCTCGCCATGGAAAATGCGGCACTCTCGCCCGATAATGCCTGGGTCGTGATTGGTGATTCTGCCTCTTCGCCAGCGACGGCAGCCAGCTCCTCTCCAATTCTTGTCACTTCTACAATGGCCTTAGCATCGGGGTGGATACGCAAAAATTTCCGGGAATTGCCATCGAGCCCTACGATGAAAGTGGGGACTTCGTCTCCATCGACCAGCAGATGAGGATTTATTGTGGCCTGGCGGTGGCGGACTACTATATCCTGGGTGACGCCCACGGGTACCTGCGGGCGGTAGACCAAAAAGGGAATTTGCGCTGGCAATATTTTCTGGGCTCCACCCTTACCGGGATGGCGATGGCGGACGATGGCCAAACCCTCTGGGCGGCTTCCTGTACCGGAATTATTCACAAACTCCGACTGGGGCGTGGCCAGCGCGATACGCACGTCATCGGCACGGGGCAGCATTACGAGGACTTCCGACTCCTATTTTGGAAGGGGGAGGAGACGCCCTTATTTTGGTGAAATACCTGGAGCCGTTAAACCATTGGCGGGGAGGGAGGTCAAAACCAGACTTAAACGCAACGAATGATGTACCCATACCCGCAGTTTTTTTTGTTGCTGTACCTATGCCTAGGCGCCTTGGGACAAAATGCGCCGGTCAACGCGCAAGGCAGCGCTGATGCCTCCGGGGCGAGGGCCAGTAACTATACGCGCTTTGCGGATCGCAATTACGCAGTGGGCAGCCCCCAGGAGCAACTCCAACTCGACGTCTACGTTCCCACCGGTGGCCAGCCCAGCAAACCGGTAATGGTCTACGTCCACGGTGGCAGTTGGCGCTTGGGGGACAAGGCCAATACCCGCGACAAAGATGAATTTTTTACCCAGCTCGATTACGTTTTCGTCAGTGTCAATTACCGTTTATCCCCCAATCCCATCAATATCGACAATCCCGATCGGGTCAAATTCCCGGACCACCCGCAGGACATCGCGCGGGCGATTCGCTGGGTAGTAGATAGCATCACCCATTACGGGGGCGATCCCGAACGCTTGTCCCTACTGGGGCATTCGGCGGGGGCGCACTTGGTGGCGCTCGTCGCGACGGACGCGGGTTACCTGCAAGCGGAAGGGCTCGATCTCGACCGCATCAAATGTACCTGCGCCCTGGACGCCGGGGCCTACGACATTCCCTACTACATCGATACCTACGCCGGTACCGGTAGCAACCAGTGGTTCAACTACGTCAATGCCTTTGGCGACGATCAGGCCGCCTGGGCCGCCGCCTACCCCACCGCCCACCAGGCCCCGGGCAAAAACCTAACCCACTTTCTGATCGTCCACCAGGGAACGCTCCGCCGTATCGACATCGCCCAGCGCTTTGGGGAGGGACTGGCCGAAAACGACATTCCGCAGGAACTGTTCAACGCCTTCCCCTTCAATCACGAAGAGATCAATACCCTGCTGGGGTCGACAGTACCACAAGTCCAAGCCTACAACGACCGCATTGCCCAGTTCTTTACCGACTGCCTCGCGGCGGATCGCCTCAACACGGCCCTGCAAGCACCGGAGCCGCTTCCCCTACAGATCAGCCCCAATCCCACGGCGGGCTCCGTCCGGCTCGAATGGAATCCCACCTTTGACCCCACTGCCGGTACATTACAAATTTACAATGCCGCCGGTATCCTCCTGGATACGGTCCGCCCCCAGGGCTTTCCGCTGGATTACGACTTCGGGGCTTACCCCTCGGGTTGGTATTGGATCAGCCTCAGAGTGGGGGAGGCCCGAGTGTTGCAACCCCTCCTTCGCGAGTGAAAACCCTCGGGGCCGAGGCAAAAATAATTTAGATCTTTATTTGGATTGATTCTAAATAGTGTGTATGTTTACAAAAGTGAACATCGTTCTACTATGCAAGTACAAAAGATAAGCATTCGGCGAGCCATCCTGGAGGTGGCTCGGGAGGAGCTCTTCGAGAAGGGCTTCAAGGGCACTTCGATGCGCAGTATTGCGCAGAAGTCGGAGGTGGGTTTGAGCAACATTTACAACTACTTCAAAAACAAGGACGAGATTCTGCTCGCGGTGATTCAACCCCTGCTGAATGCGATCGATAAAATGGAGGCCGAGCACAACGACGAGAAAAACCTCAACATCGAATTGCTCTCCTCGGATGCCTTCCTGAAGGAGAATATCGTCAAGATGGTCAATTTGGTGGAAGGTTTTCGCCGGGAATTGCGTCTGCTGTTTTTCCACGCCTACGGCTCCTCGCTGGAAAATTTTAAGAACGAGTTTATCGACCGCTCCACGCGGATGGGCATAGAATTTCTGCGTAAGATCAAGGCCAAATACCCCTTTCTCAATACCGAAATTTCGCCTTTTTTTGTCCACGTTCACTGCTCTTTTGAGGTCACGATCATCTGCGAGGTGGTCGCGCACGAAGAGCTCTCCCACATCGAGTTGGAGCGTTTTATGACCAATTACATGCAGTTCTCTACCGCGGGCTGGAAAACCATTTTGGGCGCTTAATCCTTTTTTTTGAACAATTAGGAACAGTGTTCTTTTTTGATAAAACCCTGATTCATGAAATTAGCATCTACCCTGCAAGACGTCCCCGAAACCATGCTGTGGACGCTTCACAACCGGGCGGTCGAAGCCATGCGCCCCGACGGGATCATCCAGGATCCCACCTGTGTGGAGATTTACCGGTCGATCAGTTACGACTACGAGCGGCATTTTGGCAAAGCCGAACCCTCCCACGCCATCCGTTCCCTCCAATTTGATCGGGCCATTCGTCAATTCCTCCGTCGGCACCCCGAGGGTACCATCGTCAACCTCGGAGAGGGCTTGGAAACCCAGCGTTTTCGTTTTCACGGCGACCGCGCCCGGTGGCTGACGGTCGATCTGCCGGAGGCCATTGAGATTCGGGAACGCTTTATCGAACCCGACCAACGGCACCTACACTGCCCCGTTTCGGCCCTCGATCGCAAGTGGTTCGACTGGGTGCCCCGCGATCGGGCCGTCTTTATTTCCGCTCAGGGCCTGTTTATGTATTTTGAGGAACGGGAGGTGCGCCAACTCGTTCGGGACCTCTTCGATACCTTTGCGGAGGGCGTACTGATGTTCGATTCGATCCCGCGTTGGTTGTCGCGTCGTACCCTTTCGACCCAGGGTTGGAAAAAGACGCCGCATTACCGGACGCCCCGCATGCCCTGGGGCCTCAACCGCAACGAAATTGGTCCCACGCTCAGCCAGTGGTCCGATAAGATTACGCGGATTGAAGAGGCGACCTACGCGGAATTTCCCCGCGGCTTGGTCAGGTGGTTGTTCCCCCTGTTTCTCGCCCTGCCCGTACTCGGCAACTACGCTCCGACCAACAATATCGTTTACTTTGAAGGTGGAGGCTTATGAGTGCCTCGAAAAAAACGGGTCTGGCTCGGCTACTCGAAATTGCGGGGACCAAGCAGTGGCTCCTCCTGGGCTCGGCCCTCCTGGTGGTCCTGCACGCCGTACTCACCATGATTCCCTATATCCTGGTCTTTTACATCCTCCAGCAGTTGTTGTCGGCTTCGCTGGAAGCGGCCACGGTGACGACCTATTTGTACTGGGCGAGTGGGGCGGTGGTGGTGTCCTTTGTCGCCATGTTTTTGTCCGGTGCTTTTTCGCACCTCGCGGCTTTTAACATCCTTTTTGAGCTGCGGAAAAAAATCGTGGAGCAGTTGGGACGTTTGCCTCTGGGCTATCTCGATCAGCGCAGCTCGGGGGGGCTCAAGAAAATTTTGGCCGATGATGTCGAGCGCATCGAGTCTTTCGTTGCCCACGGTATTCCCGATGTCGTCAAGGCCTGCGTGCTACCGCTGCTGATTCTGGGCTACCTTTTTACGGTCAATTGGCAACTGGCGCTGGTCAGTCTGCTGCCCCTGGTGGTGCTGATCGTTTCGATTCCCTTGCTGATGAATACGGAGGAGGTCAAAAAGGCGATGAACCGTTACCACCGCTCGCTGGAGGAGATGAACGCGGGGATTGTGGAATACGTACGGGCCATTCCGGTCATGAAGATATTTGGTCAGACCGCCACGGCCTTTAAGAAGTACAGCGGGACGGTGAATGGCTTTCAGCATTTCTTTTCGGAGTGGACCAAGATTTACGCGCCGGCCATGGGGATGGTCATCAGTTTTTTACACAATGCCTTACTCCCCGTCCTGGTGCTTGGCCTCTTGCTCTATTTCGAGCAGCAGTTGAGCTTGGCGGTGTTGGTGCTCTTTCTGATTTTGGGGGTGGGCTACGTCAAGCCCCTCTTTGCGCTCGCTTCCTTGCTCAACGAATTGTCCATGATCGACCATGGGGTCAAGCGCATTGATGAAATCCTGTTTGATGTGCCGGTGCCGGCGGCGGGCCATCGGCAGTTGACGGCCGATTATTCCCTGTACTTTGAGGACGTCACTTTTGCCTACCGGCCGGGCTTACCGGTTTTGGAGGACGTCAGCTTTTCCGTGCCGCAGGGCAGTATTACCGCCCTGGTGGGGCCTTCGGGTTCGGGCAAATCGACCCTGGCCAAGTTGGTACCCCGCTTTTACGAGCTGGAGCGGGGGCGGATACGGATTGGTCAGACGGGGGTGGACGAATTGGCGGCGACGGCTTTGATGGACCAGGTCAGTTTTGTGTTCCAGGACAATATGATGTTTTACGATACCCTCTACAACAATGTCCTGATGGGGATGGATAAAAGCCGGGAGGAGGTCATTGCGGCTTGTAAGGTGGCCCGTTGTCACGACTTTATCAGTCAACTGCCCGAGGGGTACGAAACCCACTTTGGCGATCGGGGGGTCCACCTCAGTGGGGGAGAGCAGCAGCGGATCCAACTGGCGCGGGTGGTACTCAAGGATGCCCCCATCCTCTTGCTGGACGAGGCCACGGCCTACGCCGATCCCGAAAGCGAACGACTCATCATGACGGCCTTTAACGAAATCATCCAAAACAAGACCGTCATCGTCATCGCCCACCGCCTATCGACCATTACCGAGGCTGATCAAATCGTGGTGTTGCGCGGGGGACGGGTCGAATCCACGGGGCGCCACGCGGAACTGTTGGAAAAGAGCGAGCTGTACCAACACTTGTGGCGGGCCCACACCCGCGCCCGTGAGTTCGAAATCAAACGCTAAAAACCATGATTCAAAACATACTTTTCTTCTTCCGGGCCACCCGTACTTCTCTGGCCCGTATGGCCTTCTGGGAATTTCTCCACGGCTTTTTGATCGCGGCCCCTTCGGGAATCTTACTGCTGATCATCTGGGAACTGTTTGCCCAGCCCCGCGACCCCCAGCGCATCTGGAGCCTCATCGCGGTGATGGCCACGCTCTTTGTTCTCCAATTGCTCGTTTCCCGCAAGGCCATCGTCCATACCAACAATGCCATCTTTAGCATGTGTGCCAGGATTCGCATCATGTTGGGCAACAAGCTGCATCGGGTCTCGCTGGGCTACTACAAGAAAAACGATCCGGGTGATCTGGCCGCCATCGTCCTGCAGGATGTGGGCAATTTTGAGAGCATTTTTTCCCACACCATCGAAAGCATCTTCGGCGCCCTCTTCGGTACCCTGGTCCTGTCCAGCTTCCTGCTCTACCTCGATTGGCAACTGGCTCTTCTGATGCTCCTGGCCATTCCCGTAGGCTTTGGCTTTGTCTTCGTCGCCGGTCTTTTTTCCCAACGCTCCAACGAAGCCTACATCCGTTCCCGCAATGCGGCCAGCAGCCGTTTTATCGAATACATCCTGGGCATCGTTCACCTCAAGGCGTTCAACTTGACCGGAGACCGCCACGCCAAGCTGATCCGTACCTTTGACCGCCTGCGGCGCGACAGCATCCGCATGGAACTGATCCCCGGCCCCTTTGTGCTCACGGCCTTCGTGGTGCTGGAGCTCTTTTTTCTGGGAATGGTATACGTCGCCCTGGCTCGCTTCCAGGAACAGACCCTGAGCATCCCCGTGCTGATCGCCTTCCTCATCGTCGGCTATCGCCTGTACGAACCCCTCAAAATCCTGATGATCAACTACACCATGCTCAAGTACATGAACGTCAGCGTCCGCCGTATCCGCCAACTGCTGGACGCTCCCCTCCAAAGTCACCGCGACGTTCCGCTGCCCATGACCTACGATATCCAATTTGAGGACGTGAGTTTTGCCTACGACGATCGCCGTGTCCTCGACCGGGTGAGCTTTAAGATGCCCCACGGTGGGATGACCGCACTGGTGGGGGCTTCCGGCTCGGGCAAAACCACCATCGTCAACCTCATCGCGCGTTTTTGGGACATCCAGGAGGGGCGGATCAAAATCGGTGGCGTGGACCTCGCGGACTTGCCGCCGGAGTCGATTTACGAACTGATTAGCGAGGTGTTTCAGGATGTTTACCTGTTTGACGATACCATCCTCAACAACATCATGATTGGAAATCCCCAGGCCAGCGAAGCGGCTATCGCACGCGTCATTGAAAAGGCGCAGGTGAGTGAGTTTTTGGAGGATCTGCCCGAGGGGCTGCACACCAAAGTGGGGGAGGGCGGCGCTCATCTTTCCGGTGGGCAAAAGCAACGCATCTCCATCGCCCGGGCCATGCTCAAGGACGCTCCCATCATCCTGCTCGACGAGGCCACCGCTTCGCTCGACCCGGAGAACGAAATTTACATCCAACGTGCCATCCAGGAGTTGGTAAAGGACAAAAACGTTATCGTCATCGCCCATAAGCTTCAAACGGTCCGGCACGCCGATAAGATTCTGGTACTGGAGGACGGCCGTATCCGCGAGCAAGGACGTCACGAAGATTTGCTGGCGCAGGATGGATTGTACGCTCGCTTTTGGCGGACTCAGCAGCGCAATACGGGGTGGAAGATTACGCGCCAAGCGGAGGGGGCGACCCCTGCCGCTCCCCCTTCGCAGTAGCCGCCCCGGTCAAGTTGCTAGCCCCCCGTTCCCTATCCCAATTGCTGTTGGCCTTGTTTTACGAGGCCCATAAACTGGGTCAGCTCCGAGCCGCCCTTGTCGTCGGCAAGGCGTTGGCTGCGGTAGCGCTCCGGTTGGGAGTGGAAGTACTCCAGGAGGGGGCGGGCACTGCGGAAGGAGGCATTGTCGGTATAGATGAGGGCTCCGGGACGGAGCTGGGGTTCGAGTAGTTGGAGTAGGGGTAGGTAAAGGTCATTCCACCCGTCGAGTAGCAAGAAATCGATGTCCGTTTCGACCTGGCGTAGGGTGCGTAGGGCATCGCCTTCGCGCACTTCGATCCAGGGGTCGAGGCCGGCTTCTCGAAAGTTGGCCCGGGCCACTCGGCACTTTTCGGGCAGCAATTCCGTGGTGATGACGCGGCCTCCCGTTTGTTGGGCCGCCGCACCCAGATAGAGGGTCGAGATACCGAAGGAGGTCCCGAATTCGACAATGTGCCGCGCTTGGTTTTGGAGGAGGAGGTCGTAGACGAAGCGCCCCTGGTCGCGGGAGATGGGGAGGTAGGCGTCCTTCATGTCTTCGGGCCGTAGGGGGCGGAAGATGCCGCGGGACAATCCCTTGAGGATGGTGAAGCGTTGTCGGTCGGCTTCGCCGTGGAGGCGGTCGAGGGTATGGAGGATGCGGGGATTTTGGATATGGTGCATGCGTTGGTGGTGGTTTGTTGTGGTACAAAGGTCGGGCAGTTGTCCTTGGGGGTCAAGTAGTCTGGTTTTTGGGAGTCAGTATGCTGGAGCATACCATTGCTGAGTGACAGGGGCTTGTGTGGGGGGGCTGAACGAAAC
>ERZ1740065.3026-NODE-3026-length-10497-cov-3.326087_pt1 | contig 10497 bp, 8 predicted proteins | sample MGYA00581738_ERZ1740065 | MGnify/ENA primary metagenome ERZ1740065 (study PRJEB43018, sample SAMN04849749) | marine metagenome | isolation source: floating plastic debris | place: Pacific Ocean | collected 2008-09-01 | study: EMG produced TPA metagenomics...
ACCACTCGCTTCGCGTAGCTGTGCGCCTCTTCGCTTCTTTCTAGTAGGACGCACAAATGAGCTAAGGTATCCATGAGATGAACGTCAGCTTCACCTTCGGGAGACTTGACCCACTCCCTCAGATCATTGACCGTGTTTACGACCCACTCTCTATCGGGAAGCCGGGGGTCAGATAGAATGTCACCCTCAGATGACACCAGCGCAAAATCCTTTAAGTAGTATCCAGCGTTGTTAAGATACTTCCGACGACCCTCTTGGCTAGCATGTTCGAGTCCACCAAGGGGTGCCTCAATCGCCTTCAGGTACAACTCTCGTACCTCGTCCATCACAACATGGTCGTCAAATCCGCTTGCACTCTTCAATCGCTCATCAGCTTGTCGCCAGTATTGATAACCCAGCAATCGATCCCCAAACTCCATAAGATATCGAAACTGCTGATTAGACAAACTAATGGTCGGGACAATCCCACTTTTGGTAATTTCGGTATCAGCTATCAGCTTCTTAGCTTCGACAAAGCAATCTGCCGCCTCAGCATATTTTGCAAGTTTGCTCTTTACTTGACCTAACCGGAATATTGGCATCGGAAAATTTGGTAGCGCGTCGACTAAGTCTTGATATATCGTTTCAGAAAGTTGTTCTTCATGAACATTTCCGGTAGCCTGCCTGCAAAATGCCTCTTCCATTCGAATAAAATAGTATGCAAACGCGTCAATGCTATCTGGATCGTCAAAGGGTAATTCAGCGCGGCTAATTGACCGTAAAAGCCCGAACGAACTGCTTAGATCCTCTGCGAGCACGCCATATTGGTTCTTTACGCGCCGTACCAAGTTCATATCACGCTTTAGCTCAGTTTTCTTGAGTTCATTACCGTAGCGAGTGTCTAATTCACTTTTCCTAACAAGTAATTGACGTAACTCATCAATAGTTCGCTGCCAACGAGAGTCGAGTTTGCCAAATTTTTCAGAAAGTATATCGAAAACTTCCAAAGCATCTACTGGAATGAGTCGATTAGTAGCGGTGTTAACTTTTGCGCTTTCGTCTCTTTGAATCACATCTGAAAGCTCAGCGACAGCATCCAATAAACTCTTCAGTACTTTCAATTGCGCTTCGCTTCCAACGGATATGTTTCGTCTTTGTCCGTCGTTCTTCGACCGGTCTCTTGAGTAACGCAACCTGTGATCAATTTCGGCCCATGTATCCTCAAGGACAGTCCGTACTTGGAACTCAACAGGCTGCGTGCTCTTAACCGAGCCGTCCTCGTCTAAAATGGGATACTTAGCCACGATATGAACACTCGAGTAATCCTCGCGATCAGATGGCCTTGGCTCCTCCGAGAGACCACTCGACGCTAGCGTCTCGAACAAGTTTGAAGAGAGATTCTGGTATCGTGCTGCTGATCGATTGAGTCCATTCGCCACATACAACTTGCACTCCTCGACCTTGGCGGGCGGCAAACGGATCTGTCCTGACTCATTGCTGAGAAACTTGGCCAGGCTCTTGGCCACATCAAACATCTCGTCTTGGAACAGAGTTATTAGTCTAACTCCAAGTACGTCAGTGACGCTATCAACACCGTAGTCTCGGGTCTCTTCATTCGAACGTCGATCAAGTATTTTTTGCTCCATTCGCGCTTCCGACTTCACACGGCTCTTGATAGCGTACAATGGAGAAGTGATAGCGCTAGCAGCAAGCTCAGATTTGAGGATAGGCTCAAATTCGCGAGCGTCGAGCAATAAACGCGCAATCTGAGCTTTATCTGCATCAGAAAGTGATTCGCCTGGCGAGTTTCCGCCTGTAATTCGAGGTGTGCTCTTAGAGTCCGGCAGCAATTCCGAATCAGGCGAAATCTTTGGTTTCCAGAATGGAAAGAACTTTTCCGTGCTCAGATTCCCATCACCTTGCTTGGGTGAAAGAACGTGCGGAGCTTGGTCGGCCATGGTTCTATCCGCACGGTTATGCTCATGAATTCGTTGTGCCAGCTCGATGCTTGACAAACGTTCGCCAGTCGATGATCCCTGCTCCTCCAACACTGCTTTCAAGGAAGCTCCGAAGACGGTCATCGTTTCATCACGCGTAATATGAGATACCTCGTCTCGTGACGATGAGCAGATAAGGGAGACACCCCGTCTATCTCCGATTGCATTGTTGGCTGCTGTCATGTGGGTCACTGGCAGACCATTGTCCGCTCCAGCGTTCAGCCATATGTCTTCAGTCGCACCCGCGAAACAGCAATCGACAAAACCAAAAAGTCTCAAGTTCTCGCCCAAGCTATGGATCGACTCACCAAGCGTTTTAACATCTATGCTTGTAGCGGCCAGATTGTCGTCATTGGTCTTCGCAGTTGCCCAAAAGAAACTCCTAGCTCCGTCTCTAAAGAAACCGTGCCCAAAGTAAGCAAGACAAATTGTCAAGAGTTCTCCCTTTGCTTTGGTATAATGATCCCTAATAAAACTCCCTACCTCAAGAATTTGTTCCGTACTAGATAGCGGCGAGTTGAACAAATTGAGTGTATCCGATATCTCCAGAGTTTCACCGTCTTGGAAATAGGACTGCACATAGTCGCATGATTTGTAGATCGCATCAGAGTCAAATAGGCTGCATTCGGAATAGTTGGAGGCTCCCAATAGTACCGCAATGGTAGGGGCTCCAGTATTATCGGTAGGTGGCATAGAGCTAAATTGCCTCCTTTATCATTCTAAGTGCAGCGGCCTCACCTTCGGAAAGTGTCGCATTTGATACCCTTACGGTTCCCTTCTCAGTGGTAATCTCTATCGTGACGGAGCGACGCTGCTTCAAAAGCGCAAAAATTCCATTTGCAATCGCCACGCCAGTTCCACTTACAACAACTGCAATAACTGTTGCGCCTAGGCTTAATTGCTTCGAGGGCGGGCGGGATATCTGATGTGCATTCTGTTGCACCAAAATATTCTCTACTTCATTAGCAGCGGCTACCGCCGAGCGATCTGAATTAGAAAAGAGCGCAAAAGTAATCTTCGTCAACTCGTACCTCCCAAACCAAATAACACAAGTTACGTAGCTCACTCGCCTAAAGATAGCAAGTTGTCTTTGATCTCGCGCGTCTTCCGTTGCGCTTCTTGTGCAACGACCATGACTTTTTTGTGAGGTCGACCTTTATGCTGAATGTCTTCCTCATCAACTATGAGCTCTTCCAGTATGCAACCAATCCTATTTTTATTCGGGCTGTAACCTAGCCTTAGGACATCCTATCCAACAACGTGTTTCAGAGATTCTAGAACGCAGGCTATCTGACTTGGATATAGTTCTGAAAACCAGTCCTTGGGGGCACCCTTGTCACAACTGCGTGCAAATAGCGGCGCAAAGCCCATTTGAGGGCTGTATTCAAAGGTATTTTGATCGATCAGAAGTTCTGAAACGAGAGTTTTGCCGATTGCCTCTTTTTCGGTCGGAGTAGCCAAATCGAATAGGTTTAGAGCCATATTCAGCAGTTCTGAAATTTTCAGCACATCATCGACCAGCTCCCGCATCGCCGCGAGTGATACGTCGTTCTGTTCTTGCAGTTCACCCATTTCACATTCAAGTCGATTGCGTTCCTGGGTGAGGACCTCGGGCGTGTAGACGCCAGATTTCAACAGAGTGAGTTGGTTGGCGTGCAGATATGCCAAATCTTCGCGAATGCGGGCCTGCTGGCGGCTGCGCTGCTCCTCTGCCTTGAGGTTTTGCTCTTCAAGTAAACCGATTTCAGTGTCGGTTCGGGCATCCAATAGATCGATCTCTTCCTGGGTGAATTGGAGTTGTTCGAGCAACTGCCGCACCAGACCAGAAATATGCTCGAAGTTGCAGTTCTTGAAGGTATTGCCACATCCGGGAGCGCAGCGGGCGTTGTAGTAGGTGATACCCTTTTTGATGTACGGCGTGTAGACGCGACGACACTGAGCGCAACGCACAAATCCACGAAACGGATGGTCCAGCTTCTCCGTGTAATGGATGCTGGTGCGCTTGGTAGTGAGGAGCTCCTGAACCCGGGCAAAGGTTTTGCGGTCTACCAGCGCCTTGTGACAGGTGCTGGGAATATAGACACCATCAGGGCCAATAACCTGACCGATATAGAACGGGTTGCGTAGCAGGCTTCCCAGATAATTTGCCTGGAGCGGACGCGTCACCTTGGGGTGCAGATTGCTGCTGTCGCCATCGTCGTCCAGAATCTCATCAATGGAGCGCGGGCGGCGCATCGGTTGCGTTGTCAGACCTTGCTTGGCAGCGTGGCGCACGAGGTCAGACAGACTCCAATCGCCAGTTGCGTAGAGTTCGAAGAGCTCCTTGATGATGGGCGCCCGCTCTGGATCAAGTGGCTTGTGATCGACGTTGCCTTGGTTGAGATACCCAATGGGGGCACGATGGGTCCACTTACCATCGGCGCGTTTGGTTTTGATGGCGAGTTTGATCTTCTCGCTGGTGACCCGTGAGTGATGTTGGGCAAACATGCCATCAATGTCCATGTGCAGCTCGCCGGAGCTGGTGTCATCGTAGCTCGCGAAGGCAAAGCGGATGTCAGCACCAGCCCGCCGCAGTTTGCGCAGCACAGTGTCATCACCCTGGTTACGACTGATCCGGTCCCAGCAAAGGCAGATGACGCCTTTGATCTGGTCCTGATTCAGCAGTTGGATCAGTCTCAAAAACTTTGGCCGATCAATCTGGTACTGGGCTGTTCCATCTTTGGTGATGACCAGATCGCCACTTTCCTTGAAACCGGAGTGCTTCTCGGAAATCACACCATGTTTGCAAAGTCCGGTCAGCGTCAGATCCGCCTATGGCAGGTGTTCCCGTTTGGCAAATTGCAGGTTTTCGCAGCGCTGATAGGTGATGGAATTTTTCTGGCTCTCAGCCTCATCCATGCTCTTCCGATTATAGACAAGATAGCAGTCTTTATACACGCCACGCCGAAGGGCGCGCAGGACCGATTTCTCGTCTGGGACATCATGTTTCATAAGGTGTTTTTGGTGGCGTTATTGTACCACAATCAAAGGAATACCCCTCATCGCGCAACCTGCGATGGATACGGCGCAGCACCTCGGCCTGCTGGCATGCAGCCCTCTGGCTCTCTTCGCTCATGTGTTTGTCTGACTTATTCGAAGGCATGCTGGTGCGATTAACGATGTTCGGACTGACCCTCGCGATTTACTTTACGTTGATGATCAAGCATCGGAGTACCGGTTGGGTCCGGCCACGGCCATTTCCCCTCGGCGACCAGCCGTTCGTATACCCGTTGGCAGATTTCCAAATGCCGCTGAATGCGGTCCTCTTCGGTCATGCCATTATGATAATCCGCCCAGGATATCGCACTAGCAGTCAGATTATCGGTGAGGCTGATAAGGTGCATACATAGATGCGGTAAACGGCATCAGACGGGTGCCGCGATACATGACCTGGACATTGGCCCGGTGGTTGGGCTGGTTCTGCAGATCATGTTTGGTGAACTGCGGCATCACCCGCTGCACCAACGGCGCGTCTTTGGCGCCGACGCGGAAAGCTACCAGATTGCCAACATTTCCGAAGATGGCATCTGAGACATCACTGTCGATCTGTGAGAGGTGCTGATGGGCCAGAATGAGTCCCAGCCGGTATTTGCGGGCCTCAGATAGCATGCCAGCAAAACCCTTAGTGGTCAGGTTCGGAAACTCGTCATCTTAAAGGAAAAATGGACGCCGCGCCGCCTCCGGCAACCCTTGCCGAGTGGTGGCCGCATGCATGAGCGTCGAGGTGATCAGCCCGCCCATGATATTGGTGATGTCTGATCCCAAGCGCCCCTTGGCCAGATTCACAACCAGGATCTGACCGGTGTCCATGATGTGCCGAAAGCGCAGCGGTTGCTTTGGCTCACACAACGCCGTCCGCACCGCTGGTTGGGCCAGAAACCCGCCCCGCTTGTTCGCCCCCGGCGCTACCCCGTCAGCCGCACCCTGATAGTTGAGACCTGGAAACTCGGTCTTCCAAAAAAACCGCACCTGTTCATCCGTGATCTGATCGATCACCTGCCGCCGGTATCCCGACCAGGTTAGCAGCTTGAGGATATCGCGCAGATCGGCATCCGGCGTTTCCAGCAGCGCCAGGATGGAAAACCGCAGGATATGCTCCATCCGCGCACCCCAGGCATCCGGCCATTGCTTCTTCAGTGTCTCAATGAGGCCGGATGCGACCAATGGGCGGTGGATCGCCGCGACCTGGCGCAGCGGGTTGTACCCGAGCGGGCAGTTGGGATCAGCCACATCCCAATAGAGATGCGGCAGGATCACATCGCGGTGCAATGCCTCAGCCAGATCACCATGCGGATCAATCAAGCAGAACCCTCGGCCATGGTTGGCATCCTGATGGCAGAGGTTTTGGAGCAAGGTGGACTTTCCAGTGCCTGTCTGCCCGACGATGTACAGATGCTGCAGCCGGTCTAGTCCGGCAATGCCAAAGGGCATGGGGGCTTGGTAACGGCGATAGGCCAAGCCCAGGATGGTCGTGTCTGGTGAGATCATGGACTGCATTGTCTGCCAGCAAATCCATGCGCGATAGCAGTCAGATTATCACGCTGGATGATAATCTGTCTGCTTTGCTGATTGGCCATGCCACGGCATCATGATGGCAGAACAGTTCCTCTCCCATCTCATCGCCTTTCGGCGGGTGCGGCTTTGCAAGGTGCAAGGCCGTTCCCACCCGAAAGGAGATATCTCATGGGAACCAAAGAAAAGACGACGCCGGAGAACATTCATAGTGTCCCACTGTGCCGGACTTGTGGCTCCGAACATGTCGCCAAAGATGCCTGGGCCTGTTTCAACCGCGAGAGCGGTTTGTGGGAGCTTGAGGGCGTTTATGACAATGCACATTGTCACAGCTGTGAAGGCCCCACCAAGCTGGAATGGGTACAGGCCGATATCGTGCCCAATGCGCGCGTGCGTATTCTCAATGACCGGTTCCGGAGATCCGGACATGGCACAGGCACGATTGTGTTAACCACCGGGATTCAGGCGCTTGGTCATGAGACCATTGTCCAAGTGGTTGAGGCTGTCCGCAGCTTCGATGCCTTCTCAGAGGACAATGACCCTTGGGGCGAGCATGACTTTGGCGCGATAGAGATCGGCGGCCAGAAGATCTTCTGGAAGCTGGATTGCTATGATCCCACGCTGACCTATCAATCCGAGAATGCCGCCAATGAAGCCCTCACGCACCGGGTGCTGACCATCATGCTGGCCAGTGAGTATTGAGCGTGACTGAAGAAGGATACACCGCCTTCACGCTGCACTGGCAAGACTTCACGATCACGGTTGAATATCAAGCCAACTGGCTAAACTCGGGTCACTGGCACCTGCAACTGCGCTGTGACGAACGGCTGCCGGTGACAGAGACGGGCTACCGGTCGATCTTTGTCCCTGAAGCTAGCTTTGCTGATGAAGACGAGATCAGGGCCTTCGTCACGACCTATCTCGACGAGGCGGCACAAAGCAAAGCCTGGCAGGCCCATCTTGAGGACAGGCGTCAGATGAAGCTTTTCTGAAGAAAAGATAAAGCGCCGCTCCTAGCCGGGGCGGCGTTTGTATCGTCTGACGATTACGGGCTGCAAGATCGCGGCGCAAATTACGTCAGCGCTTAGACAGCCTGAGGCCGGTTGCCGGTCTCTGGGCTGTACAGCATCAGTCGCGCCTGCTGCACAGCCGATCAGACTGGTCACCAAAGCACATCTCCGATGGGAACGGGTGTTTGTCGCCGGAACGCGTCAGCGGTTCCGGTCCCCACACATCCGCGACCCACCTGATATGCGTCCCTTGGTGCCAACCCTCTCTCCGCATCCCTCCATTTGACCTCCGATCCACCGGACATCAAAGCCGTCACAACAGACTGACGCCACCGTGTCTGGGGCACAGCTTATCGCCACCGCATGTGGTGAGGGGCATCTATGCCCAACCGACGCACCCATTACTTCTAAGCAAAAAACAACATATGAGTATGCAATTCTCTGTCGATCTGCGCCTGGCGCGCAAAAAGGCAGGCTAGCCTGTGTTTCGGCGACTATAAGCGCTTTGTCGACAAAGCTAGGATAGTTTGCTGGGCTGGTCTCTTTATGCGTCACTTCGATTTCAACCAATGGCTGCGAAAAATCCGCTTCTCCGACGAGGATGCGCCATCCTTCACCTTCCATGCGAATGTCGCCAGAGAATTCAAAGATCTGATACGCGTGGCCGTCGATCTCACCGACGTTGATCGGCTCCTCAATTGGCCGTGACATACTTTGTTCAATGAATTGTGACTTGCCCCCCAATGAGGGAAAGTACTCGCGGACAAAGGCGTCTACCTTTGCGAGTTCATCGTCGCTTGGCATCCAACCTTGGCCAGACTTGACAGTAAGCGCCTTCCAATGCGGAAAGCCAAGTTCGGCAGCAATAGCATCGAGAGCGTCGCGGTGATTTGAACGCGTGGCATGTGAGAAACGCTTCGCCAGCAGCTTCAATTGTTGGATTTCAGTCTTCTTAGTCATGGTTCAGTTCCCAAAATTGGGATCCGACTAGTTGCCTGCTACTAACCAGATCCCGCAATTGGTCTGGGTGTTTACTCAGAAATAAAGCGCTGCGTAGCTTTGCATGGCGGGCACACTGGCATGCACTGACTGCCACAGTCACGGTGGCTCAGATTAGATCATTCGTCAACGGCCCAAACCGGACTTTAGGTCATCAGTCGAGATGCTGCGACCGCAGCCCGCTCAGCAGACATTCATCGAGGTTGCCCCACCTAGAGGCGCTGTCGCAACTCCGGTCTGACCCGTTCTTTAACTTGTTGGTAAATCTCATTTACGGTTGGCATAGATATCGTGACCGCCAAGGCGAAAGTTATTGCCCCTGAAGCTTCTGACCCCGTATCAGGCATCCGTGAAACTTCAAAATCAACAGTTTCATTCTCACCAACTACGGCGGCATTGTCTCCGGACCATCGCCGTGAAGCGTTTGATCCACGGTTCATTTGATTTTGATCTGGTTGATCAGAACAACCACCTAAAGCCAATGAACCAAGCCATGTTGGCTCAGTTAGTCTAAGGCGCACCGTACGATATCCCTGACGTCCCGCATTAACCGGCGTCATCCACGCCAGAGTTGCAGAAATTGAATGCTGCAGAGCCCTCCCGCCAAAAGCAGCGGGAATTGGCACTTGAACTGGCACAACTTGGTCGGGGCCAACTTCGCCAATCGCCCAAAAAGTCGCTCTGTCAGATGCGCAGGAGACAGCGTCGTCCAAGTCGTAGGAACCGTAACCAAGGAAGCGTCGAATATTGTCTTTTTGCTTAACATGCTGCCGACCATCAGCAGGCCCAACAGTTCGCTTAATGAGCGCGGCGGACCGCTTATCCCAAGTTGCTGGGTGTACCAATAGAGCCTTCAACAAAGTTGCGCGCTGCAAGCTTGAAAGCTCCAAGAATTCCTGCCCGTATTCATCTTCTAGAGCATCATGAATTCTATGCGCGGTTCGTGACGCCAGCGCGGCCGCAGCGCTCGTACCATTGGTGTAGCCCAATGCGGCTTCTATGCCACTTCTTGGCGGTGCAGCAACTTTTAGCCCTGATGCGCGTATTGCGCGGTGAGGAGGCTTAACTTGAAGTGCATCCGCACCAGAGCCAATTACATTCAATAGTTCGCGTGAGCCGGGATAGAGTAGATCTGGCTTTACTGACTTTGCAAAGCCAGGGCCCATTGCGCTTGAAGGATTTGCAAGGACCAACCCCGAATATGGCTCAATGTTGACAGATGCAGCCCCTCTTTCTGACGCTGGTACCCAATCGAAATTCCGAGCCCCAACTGTGATCCCATTGACTGTCTCGCCAGGGGAAAGGAGCCGTCGCTCCGCCTTTAGAGCATCCATTGACTTGAGTATCGCTGAGGACCGCTCAAGCTCATCGGCATCCTCGAGGGCTGTTCTAGTGGTAAACCCCGCTACCAAAAATTCATCAGTAATATTTCCTGCACTTACTAGAAACAAGATCCCCAGCCGGTAAGCAAGGCGATCTAGCAAGCGTGCCCATGGTGAGAGTTGACCATGAAATTGCCGCCGCTTATTTCCCAACGAGATGTTCACAATCGTGATGAAACGTCCGGACGGCTCCGAACCCTCCCTCAATGCCAGGACTGCCCGATATATCAGATCAACAATCAATTGGTTTGGAGGAAATCGGTCGTTTCTTCCAAGGACAGGGACCGAAATTATTTTTCGACGGATAGGCTCTTCGTTGTTATTTTGATCGCCATGAACAATAAGTGAGGCCATTGCGGTGCCATGTGAACGGCCGTCCACCGGCGTGCCGGGTTCTAGCACAAAAACATCATCAACAACTACATGTTTCCCTAGCAAAGGATGACGCTGCACAGGGACGCCGTCGATCAAAGCCAAAACTGGCTCACCAAACTCACCCTCGATATTTGCTCCTCCGACTGCTTCGACGTCAGATACCCCGGCTTCAGTCGCGAGGCTTTGGGGGCGAATATGCTGAAT
>ERZ1740065.3027-NODE-3027-length-10494-cov-12.050963_pt1 | contig 10494 bp, 7 predicted proteins | sample MGYA00581738_ERZ1740065 | MGnify/ENA primary metagenome ERZ1740065 (study PRJEB43018, sample SAMN04849749) | marine metagenome | isolation source: floating plastic debris | place: Pacific Ocean | collected 2008-09-01 | study: EMG produced TPA metagenomics...
CCAACATATTTATACTACATGTCGTATACACGTGGTTTGGAAAATCCAATGCACACTGAAATACCGCGACCAGTCCTGGAACTTTTGGATCAGACCTCGTATACTACAGTAAATGTGACTCATACAGGTACGTTTATGTTGGCTTCATGGGTTACTTTTTGTCTGATAAAATCTGACCATATCAGTTACTTCTTGCTGTGCAAAATGTGACCATATGAGTTATATCCTTTCTCAGTCATTCTCAGGATCCACACAAATCTATCTTCAGGTCTGTAGTATTATAACTAATGGTATCATTTTCTTGATAGATTCACCACAAGCAGGCACTTCCTTTGTAAGATGGGGCAAAAAGACATGTGCAAACAACTCCCAGCTTGTATATGAAGGTACAGTAGCTGTGAAAGATTCGTTGCGATGCAGGTCATATAGCACTATGCCGTTGCCAACAGTACCTGTTGCTACCTTGATTATTAATAGGGCTGCATTTTGATGCGTTAACTGAAGATTAATTACGATCAATTTCTCAAACGATTAACTACCATCAAAAATTTCCCTCTAAATTAATCGCACTCTCGAAATGGCTATTGTGGTAATACGTGCTTTACAGCCGCAGAACAGCCAGTCATAGCAAGCGAGGCGACTGCTGCTGACCACACAAGCCATAGTACTGCACTCAATGGCTTGTTTTCAGTCATCAGTAATGAGATTACATGCTGACTCTGTGGGACTAATTGAAATACCATTGATAGACCTCTTCTCTAAAGTATCAACTCTGCCATAGACATCTGTTCACGGTTAGTAAATCATCAGCTGATGACAATGACACTAGAGGAGATCATCAATGATCTCTGATACTAAGCAAAGCAGTATCAAATCATCCTTCAAGGGAAGAGTCAGTTGAGAAAAACACTTTGGTGTTACCAAAGCTGTCTGTGTGTGGGTGGCTAAGAATATGAGACCTCTCTTTTCGTCTTGTGCAACTTTAAAAAAACTACACAAACTGAATGCTATCGTACGTCTCAAAGTCTATTTTGTTCACACTGGATAATATGCATGCTACTAATTTATTCAAACACACCAGGGAGTCAGTCAGTCAGCCATTCAGACTTATCATTTGCCGCTATTTGAGGTCATTTAAGTGAGATTAATTTAAGGTTAACTGAGGATCAACTTTTTTTATCTTAAGATTAATCGAGATTAAAAATTCTGAAGAATTACAACCCTAATTATTAATTCTGATTATCAATTATCAACTTGTACAGTACTTGTTATTCATTCTAAGCATTGATTATTACACAATTTTATTGAATCTTGTGACTGGTGTACGGATTTACCTCATTTTTACGCGGAATAAGTGTAACATAAAGACTTGAATCGATTCCAGTCACTTCACAAGCTCTTTACACATTAACACTGCTCTGTATTTCTGGGTGTTCAGGTTTTGTTGGCGGTCAGCACTACACACACTCTGGAGGAGCCTCGAACTACGTCTGTCTGTCAAAAAAGCCTGAATGGTCAAAGTATGACTTAGGAACGCTTGGTAATGCTAACTACATCTACGGGACAGAGTACGAGGTACCTGGGTCACAGGCATCGCTGTTCTCTGATCAGCTTCAGGACAAAAACGTGCCATGTGCGCAATGCTACAGCGACACCAGATCAACCACCATCATGATACCTGCCAAGCTGACTTGTCCGCAGGGATGGACTAAGGTAAGAGGCAATATGTGGTGTACTCTGTCAGATTCGGCCATTTTCATTTCTACATGTTATGTATGTAATCACTTGCAGCATCGGTGTTGAAGCTATCTCTATAGTTGATACCTTTGTATTTGATTCAGGAGTACGGCGGTTACTTGATGTCTGGTCTCTGGAGCCATAGGAGAGCGTATGAATATGTCTGTGTTGACCAATCCCCGGATGCAATCATTGGCCTGCAAGCTAATAAGAATGGAGCCCTGATGTACATGGTGCAGGCTAACTGCAAAACGCTGGCACACTGCCCTCCGTACATCAACAACGCCGAGCTTACCTGTGTCGTATGTTCCAAATAAATTTCCCATGGATCTGGGTTAATAAGCTCCCTCCTGATCCATCTGATGAATCGAAGCTACATACCATCTATCTATTACTATCAGATGTAAGTTTTGGAGCAATTCTAGGCTATATTGTGCAAGTAAAGATGGTTGCTTTGGCCTGCGATTCAATTTTTATTGGTTCAATATCCGTCTGGTTGATTTGCGACTTTGATTGACCTTCACTACATACATAGTCCAATAAGGCATGACTGCATGCGATACGCAGTACATTTACAAAGTATGAGGGATTTATCAGACACCTTGCCGTAGTACTCAACTGAAAATTGCTACTGACTGAAATTAGAAAAGAAGAAACGTATGGATTGACCTAAAAATTCATCTGCAAACTAACAACTAGCTTCCACTTCCGTGCTAGAGCCATGTATGTTGGTTTGACTAACCTTGTCATACAATGACATTGTAACGCAACATAAGTGAGTTTCTACGTCCACATCTATCTTCCCACCATGGTGTGTGAATCGGTAGGGTAGAATAGTAATTTAGTCTCAGAAGGCATTAGGAGGAACGCAATCTGGTATCTGAATGCCTAGAAACTTCATCCACTATCACTGCCATGGGGCCATTATCAGTCCCAGGAAATTATGGTGAGAATAATTTTCTCACTCAGGCATCCTTGAAAACTCCCTAAAAAGTTCTGGAATCATTCCTGTAATATTCTGGAGAATTCCTAGGAAAGTCAGAGAAAACTTACAAAGCTATTCTAGTACTGTATCATAGGTCTATAAAAATATTCAAGCAATGTGTTGAGTCCCGGCCCTTTTGGGACTTTCCCAGCATTTATGAGTCCCAGGATTTTATATGCAGCCAGATTTTTTCATTTCTATGCTTCCTACAGTTCGCAGGAACTGGGTTTTGTTCCACATTTCTAGCTAACAAAGCTGCAAATTTTTGTAAACTTTGTATTTTATAGTTATAGCATTGTGTAGTGTACATTCAGCAAGACTTCTTATAGATCTTCTGCACATGTGAGATATCAGCTGAGGAGCTCCTGAACTAAAAGGAATTGTTGAGTCGAAACTAGGAACCATAGAGGGTTTCAATAGAGTCTCAGTATCTAGTACGGCAGCTGTAGTTTCACACATTCAGTAAATAGCCACTGGTACTCTTCTCCTTATCACTGTGAATACATGAGGATCCTCTACCTGCCTGCCTGCCTACAGCGGACATTGCTGTGATCTACAGGTCTGTTTATGCCAGTTTTCAAGTCTTATTAGCCAACCAAAGTTTATGCCCTCCCAGAAAAGCTATAATGCCATATGCTTTATCTTACAAAACAGGAGCTTGTTCCCTTTGTACATATAGCTGCTTCGATCAATGAGTTTAAACTCAAAGTGAAATATCATTGGTCAGGTACTTTTAGTGCAGGCTCTCATTCGCTGATTAAGGATTAAATTTCAACTGTGTCATATAATTTAACTATGGATGACATGTTCTCTGATGGTATGCACGCACACACTCAGCATTTGTAAGCAATTGCAGTTATTTGAAGTTGGATAAACATATATAGTAAGGAAGCCCATGGACGGCAACTACGGACAACTAGTCTGGGTTTGGTGGTAGCTCTGCTGTCACTGATAGTATCTACAGTCACTCTAGGTCTATGGGTGTACCATGAGACTCTGCAGAGTCGATGCAACGAGAGGATTACAACTCTGCAGAGTCGATATGACAGGAGGATCGAGGCTCTGGAGGAGAGGCTCTCCGTCTACCAGGGTTCAAAGGTCAGCCAGTAGTGGATGAGGTTAGAGAGAAGAGGAAGTCTGGTGGTTCTGTGATATCTCCATCGCTGTCATTAATCCGTCTGCTATTACAGTCTCAGGCCAGAGTAATTGTATCTGCTGATGATGAGAGATCGGTTGTGAAGAGGAACGTAGTCAACTCTGAAGGTGCTAACCGCCTCCGTAACAGCTGTTGCATGGTAGGTACAGTAACAGTAACTCTGTACTCACTGCCAGCTTCAGGTTGGCCATGAAACATTGAACAGGTGTTTGATTGTTCTTTACTGTTGTACAAAACCGACAGTTTATGGCGTTTCTACTCTCCTATCAGTGTGAGCATCAGGAGTGAAAGCGCCCGATGCTAACCATGGTGTTACAACCAGCGCATAACACCAATGCGTTGCATAGCACACTGACTACACAAAAAGCAGATAACAAACAAGTGGGTATAACTTCTAAGTGTGGCTCATAAACACTCATGAGAAAAACAACACACCCCCGAAAAGAGTGGGGTAGGTACAAGAAAGTATTCAAATCATTGCCATTACCAGGGAAGGATCTAGGATCAAACGAAAGGGATCCGCAGATATTTGTTTTACCATACTTAGGGGGTGCGCACGCCCCCTCACGTACCCCTCTGAATCCACCTCTCATCACATGGATGTCATTTTCACAGTTTCACTGATACCACAATGGTGGATGTTGTGATAGAGAAGTGTGGTCTGTGCTCCGTATGGGGAGGGTGTCTCATTCAGAGCAGATGACTAATTCCAATTCTTCAATAGATTGCATGCTTCATCCATATTGTCCCATGTCATCTGGTCTGGAACCATGACAAACATACTCTTCTGACTAGTCCCAGCTATTTCCACCACTGATGTTGATGGCGGCGGCGGTGGCACGGTGGCGCGGTGGCGGCGGCGGCCTCGCCTTGTCATACCTGTCATGATTAAAATTCATCTGCTCATTGTAGCCATCGTTAGCTAGTCTTGTATTTCGAAATTCCAACATATCGTATCCTTCTCAGACAGCGTGAAACCACTAGCCAACTTCTGGGCATCAGTAAACCCTTGCTGTCAGCAGGCCTCAACACTCAAAGGAAGGTTCGATTAAGATTTCAAATGATGACAAGTAACTTGGCCAATTGTCTTCGAAAAACTGCACAGCCTACCTGTTCTTTGCTTAGTCTTCAGTGGCTCAAGATCCTAACCATTCATCCTCACCTCATCATCAGCAGCTGGCAGGTTCTCTATGTTTCTTGGCAATGCATCAGTTGATACATTTCTTGAACCCTTCATATGCCTCATAGTAGATCAGAACCTCTCATGTCTTATCTTCAAGCCCCAATTCATGCTAGCAGCCTTTTTCAGAGCATAATACCAAACAAGCGCAGTGGTCTGTCTGCACAACCACATCATTCCTGCCTGTAATACATTGACAAAATCAACTCATGGCCCAGCGAATTCCCAAACCTTCTCCTTCAATGGCTGCATACCAACTCTCTATTGATGATCTGCTTGTTGCTACCACCAACATCCTGGAGCTGTCTGGCTTAAGGTGGCTCCCACTATCATGTCTGCTATCTGTAGTGCTACTGTCTGCTGTCTTTCGATCTGTATCATAAACTGGACAAGGGCATAATTGGACGACTCTCTTATCATCCTGTTCTGAAATATTCCTCCTGTTGACTCTACTGACACTGGCCTCCCAACTCTTACAGCTCCTGAAACTGGCCTCCCAATTCTTACAGCTCCTGACATTGGCCTCCCAACTCTTAAAGCTCAGGATACTGGTCTGAAAAGACTAATGGGGGAAGACGCGGGAGATAGCGAGCGAGAACAGGACCGTTCACCTACTATCGATGATATACTTCATTGGGTCAAGGAAAAGGTCAACTCAACCCTCCATAGCAAAACTGACAGTGGCTCAGGTATGATTGTAGATCAGTATGGATATACTTCCTCTGTCACTCTATCATAAATTCTAAATAATATTCGACATTTCTTCACGCCGCTGAGGGAATCCTAACCTACATGGATATCTGACATTATCACAAAATTGCCATATTTTTAGGTTGATATGTTTAAATAATTTAACTGGAATAGCTGTTATATGACAAGTGGTAGAATCCAGAGAGTTGTTCAATCAGCAAATATGCAAATCTACCATCCAATTTCTTCATTCTGCCACTAATGACATCATAATCTCGACAGATCCCCTCGAGTAGGCACCTCCTTTGTAAGATGGGGTAAAAAGACATGTGCAAACAACTCCCAACTTTTATATGAAGGTAAAGTAGCTGTTAATCATCTGTGACCATATAAAGCATAAAATGTTGCCAACAGCACCTCTATCTCTCCTAATCATCAATCTTATTGGTCGATGAGTGATGTCTAGCGTTGATTATTGATGATAACTCTATGTTGCAGACTTATTTCTACGTAAATTATTGCTGTGGATAACTGTTGTTGGTTAGAGATTATTCTGTACGATTATTAACTATTATTAATTATTGTTATTTATACTATTTATTATTTCTATGATTGAATATTGTTGGATTATTGAGTCAACTACATTCGCGTGCAGTGCAATGAAATAGGTACATATTGCGATCAAAAAACATAAAAGTTGATAGTTTTACTAGTTTATACTGCATGATGCCATCTATTTCTGGATATTCAGGATTTGTTGGCAGTCAGCACTACATACACTCTGGAGGAGCCTCAAACTATATCTGTCTGCCCCTGGATCCTGAGTGGTCTAAGTACAACCTCGGAAAGACGGGTAACTACATCTATGGCACTGATTATGAGCTATCTGGGTCACAGGCGTTGCTGTTCTCTGATCAGATTCATAACCACAACGTGCCGTGTGCGCAATGCTACAACGAGACCATATCAACCACCATCATGATGCCTGCCAAGCTGACTTGTCCGCAGGGATGGGCTAAGGTAAAAGACTGACTGCAGTATGTTTGGCTATCTATGTTAAGCTATCTAGACCTTATATCAGTATTAGCTGGTAGCATCACTATTAAAAATGCTCTAATTATCCCCTAATTATCCCCCCCATAGGATGTAACTTTGATGGCTTTATATTCGATTCAGGAGTACAATGGCTACTTGATGTCTGGCCTCTATAGTCGCATGAGAGCATATAACTATGTCTGCATTGACAAATCCCCGGATACGATCACCGACCTGCAGGGAAATAAGAACGGAGCTGTGATGTACATGGTGCAGGCTAACTGCCCGTCTTTAGGACACTGCCCTCCGTACATCGATAGAGCAGAGCTTACCTGCATCGTCTGTTCGAAATGTCTCGCTTCATATATCTGCCTATTCAATGAAGTAAGTAAAGAGACTATATACCATCTGCAGGTGTACGTTCGGTGAAAATCTCACAGTTATACACGAATCTTATACTAAGACTAAAGTTGCTGTATGTCGCAACAACTTCAAGAAAACCCTTATTTGTTGTTACCATGCAACTTTGTTTGGTGTAATACCCACGTTTTGCACTAAGCATGTGGCAATAAATATTTTTCCCTCTGATTTAATTTGGCTTATTTTGACATCCAATCGATAAATTAATCCATTACTTGAATTAGGTTCATCTTCACTGCGGGTTTAACCTGATCACCTGTTACCAGCGGAGATGTAAACTGGCTGACATTCTCGCCCGATGTTACTGATGGGGCTGTTAGACAACATACTTAGATACTGACTGAACATTGGGACCACGTCTCAATAATCCTTCCTTTGACTAGCGATGGTCAATCTACTGATGCAGCCCTCTTTCTCAAGATGCCAACCATCATGATCATTACAATTGTTACTTTTGGCTGTTGTCACTCTCCTGTTGATACGCGTGCACACGCGGGCACTTGCACGAGAGCACATGCGGACACGCATATGCATATGTATGAGCACATGCCTGAACATAGACATGCATATCGACGGGAGAATGGCGAACGCCTTGATTTTAATTTAGTTGACATTAGCCCAGTTCCATTTCGGTTTATTCATTAGTCAATTAACCTTTGCATTTCGATTGCGCCCATCAGTAAGGTTGATGTTTCCCTCTGGAGTCTTTTGTTTGGATAACTCGGTATGCTAGTTGTTACAGCGGCATTTTTTACTTTTATGTCGGTATGCATCATGAATTATGATATCCACATTTTTCCGCACTAAAAACTGGCGCGCCTGTTGTTGTCTGCATTTTGCACTTAAGTGCGGACAAAATGCAGACAGAAATTTGTCACAGTGGTTTCAGTAGAAATTGAAGTTGACTAGGGCACTTCCATCTTCTGGGTGATCGCAGGGCTTCTTTAACACAAGAAATACGTGATCGGAATGCTCATGTCGATTTCTACGCTCACATCCCTCGCACAGGAAATAGTCTTCACATGTTCTAAAAGCAGCAAAAACCAGTGAAAAGAAGATTCGAGTTGAGAGATGTTGCCCATGATCGACATGGCTATGCACCCACACATATAAAGTGCACCTGTTATTGGACGTCTCCCACACGAGTTGCACATGCACTGACATAAGCCTTTAGACTTGCCTGTGTCAGATACGACTGTAAGTCCGCTGTGTGCCGTCCGATCAATCTTGAATGAATGCATCATGACATCAGCCCTCTGAAGTACAACAGGAGCAAGGTCAGCTGTTGTATGACAAACTTTGTATGGCTTCGATACCACTAGACTATGGTGTCTGCTGTTTGGTGCATTTATTATGGCTAACTTTATCCCCCTCCCCCAAATAAGACATTGGGGCGAGGTCACAGAACCAACAACCATTCTCTCGACTGTAAGCGAAGGAAGTGAGGTCATAGAACCACCAACCATTCCCTCGACTGTAAGCGAAGGAAGTGAGGTCATAGAACCAACAGCCATTCCCTAGGCTATAAAACTGTGTCTAAGGAAGTGAGGCTATCCTAATGTTGCCTTTATTTACAGCTGCTGGCAAATAGATACATGTAATGTGATCTACAAGCTTTCCCTGTCCCTCAAGAGACTAGCGGCTAGACTAAGATACACCAAACTTCTAATTAAATTAATCAAAATAGTTTGTTTCAGTCAGTTTGTCCCTCGAATTAGAGTTCAGGTTACACGAGCTGTAATCGATGGGAACATCGGGCCACTGATCCTACAGCATATCCATGGATAGGAATCTGACCACAGTATATGTAAAGTCAAACCGCCTTGCAGTCTCTACAGGATTTAGACATGTCTTATAGCAGAGGGATTACACTATATGCACATGGTCATACTTCGTGGAGAACTCGAGTCTTTGGTACCATCTTCCGCTGCGGCTGCTTGAGTTTCACGAATATGTGACAAGGGTCGTGACTGTCAGAGTCTGATAGTATCCACATACAGGTGCGACAGAGATTGTAATTGTCACACACCCTGCAGAGAGGCACAACACAATGTTCGTATTTAGGTATTTAGAGTGTAACGTTTGTAAATAGGGTAATGCTACTAACCCACACTTATATCTTGGCCCCAAGAAATCACTTGCTTCACACTTGTTACATTTGATAGAAGTGTGGCACCAGCTGCCAGCAGTGCTCTGTCTGTGTGCAGGTTCTTTGCTGGTGCTCCCAATGCTAGAAGCTTTACCAACATGAGGTTTCATAACAGTGTTGACAGGCGATCCATGGAGCACTGGAATAGTCAGAGGAGATGGTATCAGCGAAATCTGCCAGCTGAAGTATGTCGTAGACCAAACCACCCACATTCTCTCCTGATGATGGCCCCTACAGCTTCATTGATCTCTCCGGCTGGTGGCAGAAGGTCAATGTCACACACGTCCTGTAGACTGATGTCATGACAGGTAGGGCAGTGTTTCCCGCTCCCAGTCGCCTGATGAGACACCAGGCACGTGTAGCAGAAGCTGTGGTTACAAAAGAGAGTCCTGGCGTCGGTGAGGAGCTGGTCACACAGCTGGCAGGTCACTCTCTTCCTCTCCTCACTCATCTCGCTGTCGGCCATCTTGAGAAAGGTAATGAAGTCTCTATGTTTGTGAGAGCAGTGAGCTTTAGTAGCTGCTGCTTTCAAGGAAATGTAGATTTACATAAAGCGTCTGTCTCAACATGAAAAACCAGTAGGAAATCCAACCCATGGGAATTCCAATCCATGGGAATTCCAATCAATCATGTGCCAAGACATGAGAGGACAACTCCAACAATTTAACAGCGATGTTGCATGGATATTCGGAAGGCATGGTCCCCTTGACCTTGATTACCTCTATACACATTTGCTGTCTTTGATCATGCTGCTGATGTTTCAGGTGGACAGTGACTACTGTAAAGGCGCAAACAAAATTGGGAGGCTAACAAGGTACGAGGTATTGAGAGATTCAAGCACTGTATAAAAATTACAGCTCTTCATGCATTCAGTAGTAAATTACCTCCTCAGGAAAATGAATGTGATGAAAAATATTTTTTACCATCAACTGTACTGCAATGGTTTCCATTACCTGTGATGGGAGCCAGGCTACACTGATCACACCTGACCTTGACCTTCTCCCATAGACATCCGTAGCTGAGCCCACTCGATTTGCACAGAACTGCAGTCATAGTTGTGTTTTATTAGAGTTATCCTCACTACATCTTTCATTGGATTTATTGTGGCTTCATCACAGCTAAGATCTGTATGATTAGTATCT
>ERZ1740065.3028-NODE-3028-length-10494-cov-3.798927_pt1 | contig 10494 bp, 11 predicted proteins | sample MGYA00581738_ERZ1740065 | MGnify/ENA primary metagenome ERZ1740065 (study PRJEB43018, sample SAMN04849749) | marine metagenome | isolation source: floating plastic debris | place: Pacific Ocean | collected 2008-09-01 | study: EMG produced TPA metagenomics...
CTATTCTCCATCATCACTTTTTACAATCATTCCCGAAAGCGTTCCCTGACACACCAGAGTTTCCGAGGTATCGAACATCTTTACTCTACATTTCAGCTTCCCAAAACGGAAATATACCTTTTCAGATACCACTTTTACGGTCTCCCCGGGAAAAACAGCTTTTAAAAATTCCATTTCGGAGCTTGTCATTGCAATTTGATTTGCTTCCAGCTGATTTTGCGCAATAAGATAGATGCCCAAACAAACCAACCCTATCTGGGCGCAACATTCCGTGAGAATTACGCCGGGGGTAACGGGCTTATTCTTAAAGTGACCGTCATAAAACGCCAATTCTTTTCGAAAGGTGAATGCCCCTTCTATCTTTGAATCATCTATAGCGCTTATCGCGTCCACAAACAGAAACGGCTGGGAGTAAGGAAGTTTAGGAATGATTTCGTTTGGTGCCAATGCTTTTAATTTAGCTATCGAAGGCTTTCGCCTCCATCCACTTTGATTACGGTTCCCGTTATCCACTTTGCTTCATCCCTGGTGAGCAAAAAAACAACGTAAGCCACATAGCTGGGCTGTGTTAACCTTTGGTTTGGATTCCGTTTTAGCGCTTGCTTTTTTAAATGCTCATGGTTGGGAATCATCCGAAACGAACGGGTATCCACCACACAGGCTTGAACACAATTCACTTTTATACCGATTGGTGCAAATTCTAGCGCCATACTTCGCACCATCGCCTCCAGAGCTGCTTTTGCAGCTGAAACCGCGCCATAACCAGGCCAGGGTTTGCTACTCCCTTCACTTGTAAACGCCACCACACGAGCATCTTCAGCAAACAATTCGTTTTGCATTAAACTTTGTGTCCAATCATAAGCGCTAGTGGCCATAGCCTCTATCGTAAGGGTAAAGTCTTGTGTCTTCAATACCTCATCCGATTCATTTCCATACATGGGTTTGAGGTTGCCCTTCGCAATGCTATGCACGAGAACTGAAATCTTATCGTCCCCCAAATGAGTTCTTACTTCCTTTAAAAAGTCTTCCTTTTTGGAAGGATTCAAAACATCCATATTTTTTGCAATCAAAATTCCACCGGATTCCCGCAAAGCCTCAAAATTGGATTCAATGGCCGCCATATCAGCACGTCTATAGCGATGAAGTAGAATGAGGTTGAAACCCTTTTCAGAGAGTTTTTGAGCAGTTGCCCAGCCCAAACCACTGCTCCCACCAAGTATCAATGCCCACCTTTTGTGTTTCATTCGCTTAATTCTTTCTTACCACTCCAACAAAATCCGCTGTGCCGAAAACCCTGGTCCAAAACTCAACATAAGTCCTTTTTGTCCCCGTTCATGCGACTGGTTTAAAAAACGCTCCAGCACATAAAGCACGGTAACACTACTCATGTTCCCAAAATCTTTCAAAACCGTTTTCGTATCCTCAATATTTTTACCCATGGCCCCGAACAAATTTTCTACAGTCTCAACAATCTTCCTACCTCCTGGGTGGAAAATCAAATAGTCAATTTCTTCCATTTTGGTGCCATGTGCCGCTAAAAACGGATGTATAATGTTCGGGAAGTGTTCAGCGATAACCGCTGGAACACTTGGGTCCAATATCATTTTAAGTCCGGTGTTAGTAACGTCAAAACCCATCATATGGGTCACATTTGGAAAATGATACATGGCTTCGCCTATCATGGTGGGTCCTTCATCCTGCTCTGCTGAAGAGAGTAAAGCGCAAGCCGCACCATCTCCAAAAATAGCGGCACTGACCATATTGGTCATGGAAAAATCATTCAATTGAAACGTTGCGGTAGGACTTTCCACGGCAATTACGGCAGCTTTTTTACCAGGATTGGCTTTTAAGAATTGTTTGGCGTACAACAACCCAGAGATCCCCGCAGCACAGCCCATTTCGGTCACCGGTAATCGAACAATATCTGTACGAAGTCCCAAGGCATCAATGAGATAAGCATCCAATGAAGGAATCATGATACCCGTGCAACTCACCGTAATGATAAAATCAAGGGTTTCCGGTTGCCAATTTACTTTTGCAAGGGCTTTTTGTAATACCTGAGTCCCCAAAACTTTCATCTCTCGGACATAAATGTTGTTCTTCTCTTCAAAAGAAGTTGCGGTAAACACTTCTTCAATATCCATTATGCCATAGCGACAATCCACTCCGGCACCTTCAAAAATTTTGACCACTTTCCGCTGAAAACGTTCCTCTTGTCCCGAAAGCCATTGCTTTACGAAGGGAATGATTTCAGTTGTTTCTCTTTTATGCTTGGGAAGCGTTTTGGCTACGCCTACAATCTTGACGCTATCCTTCATGCGCAGGCTTCGATTTCATAGTCCATAAATAGCGAAAGGCCCATTTCCATTCAATGGTGTGGGTCGCGTTTGGTATATTTTTGGAAAGTGCCATTAATTCTGATTTTCGAAAGCCTTTGGAGATTGAAATCAACCCATCCACCTTCGCAATTTTGGTTTTGATAAAGAAGAAGCTGAACCCTTTGAACAGCACATAGGCCAACCGGCTTCTTTGCAAATCGTTTATGACCACACCAACACGTGCCAACCGGATAAATGCATTTAGAAAATCTGGTAGTCGTTCCTCTTCAAAATGATGCATGGTCAGGGTATTGATGACGATATCACATAAGAACTCAGGGCCCGTTTTCAGAATATCACGCTTTTCAAACTGGATGTTGGGGAAGCCTTCGCTTTTTTTTCGAGCAATTTCCAAAACATCATCTCGTAAATCTACCCCTATCAACTTGCTTTGAACACTACGTTTCGCAAGAAATGAAGAAAGCTTGCGAAGCATGGTTCCATCTCCACAACCCATATCCAAAATCACATATCCCTTGCTAACATCTTCTTTTACCAATTCCCAAACCCCACGAAGTGTGATGCCATCTCCTCCCAAAAGCCGATTGCAACGGTTTATATCTTGGTAAGCTTCTTCAAGATTTGGCGTTCGGAGGTTGGGGTCGTCCATAAGCTCCGGTTGTCGATTGCGTAACGTAAAATCCATCATCTTACAATTGGGCTTCCGTGAGTTTGCATTATCACTGTGTTCCAAAATGCTTTTGAATCGGGCAGTACCTTCAATCCCGTATCCATTAGGGTTGCATTCATAACCATATTTTGTAATCTTCTTCCCCACCAAAGGCGTTTCGCGAAATGGTTTTTCCAAGTTCTGCTATACCTCCTTTCCATTTGTTCACGTGTATGGTAAGCATCATCAAAAAAATTGACAATAGCATCTGAAGCCATTTTTGCACTGTGCATCGCCATGGCCATGCCATTCCCGCACAATGGGTGTATTAGACCCGCGGTATCACCACACATCAAAATATGGTTTTCAACGGGCAATTTTTTGCGGAAGGAGACTTGAGCTATACTCAAAGGCTTTTCGAATTGTGGGATGGCGGTTTCAAAAAAATGAGCCAACCAAGGGTTTCTTTTCAACACCTTTTCTGTAAAAGCTTCGTGATTTCCGGCCTTCTTAAATGCTTGGTAGTCGACCAAATAACAAAAATTGGTAATACCTTCCTCTACTTTGGAAAGTCCGCCATACCCACCGGAAAAAGTATGCAGGGAAACCAGATTGTCTGGATGGTCAAAACCGGAATAGTGCGCCTTAACCCCTAACCAACTTGATTTTTTAAAGAAAAAAGACCTTTGGAGTTCTTTATCCAAATTAGAACGTTTGCCGTAGGCTCCAATGACGACTGAGGCCTTATAAAAATGGCCATTCTTTGTGAGAAGATCAATAACATCATTTTAAAAGTTGACTTTTTCCACGGTGTCTAAATGAAACTCCACAGACGCCGACAAAGCGGCCTGATACAAAATATCGTCCAACAAATATCGGCTGATACCAAATCCACCTAGTGGCAAACCTACTTCTAGTTTGCGCCCCATGGTGGTACCTAATCTTAAATTTGAAATCTTAGGTAACTTTTCAAGTGGAATCGAAACGCCTAACTGAGTGAGATAGGGAAGCACTTCGTTGGATACATATTCTCCGCAAACCTTGTGTTGAGGGAAGGTATTCTTTTCGATGACCGCGACCTGCTTTCCGCGCTTTGCTAAGTCCAAAGCCGAGGTTAATCCAGCAAGTCCCCCTCCAATAATGACAACATCATAGCGATTCACTATTGGAAGATACATCATTAAAACAAAAAATCCCGGCTTTCACCGGGATTCTTACCTGTGTTGTATTCTGATTTTAGCCCTTGGTATTTTCGTAGGCTTCGTCCTTCAACTCTTTACTTGCCATGATGGCCAATTCCACACGGCGGTTGGCAGCCTTACCTTCGGATGTTTCATTACTTTCCTTGGGTTGGGTTTCACCATACCACTTGGTGGTGAAACGAGAAGAGGAGATACCTTTTCCAACTAAATATTTGGTAACAGATTCGGCACGTTGTTGGGATAGCTTCCAGTTGTAGTCTTCAGCTCCGGCACTATCGGTATGTCCTTCAACCAAAATCACGGATTTCGGATATTCTTGAAAGATATCGGCCAACTTGTCCAACGTATTCGCGGAAGTTCCTTTTACTTCTGATTTATTGGTGTCAAAATATACACCGGCATCCTCATTAAAGGTAACATTGATTCCTTCACCCACACGCTTTACCTCTGCCCCGGGAATTTCTTCTTCAATACGTTCGGCCTGACGGTCCATTCGATTTCCAATATAACCACCGGCCGCACCACCGACAACAGCACCAATAATAGCACCAAGGGCAGTATTGCCTTTTCCGACATTGTTTCCGATTACACCACCAATAACAGCACCTCCCGTGGCTCCGATAGCAGCACCTTTTTGGGTGTTATTTGCATTTTGAATGGCATTACAGCTTAGTATCAAACTCAAGGTAAGTACCATTGAGGTTGTTTTTAGGATTGTATATTTCATTTTAGAGCTTTTTAGAAAATTGGTAAACAACAGTAACGAGTTCTCCTTCAACGGAAACGTTCGACTTTAAGGTCATGGCTTGGTCCGAAATTGAGGTAATGTTCAAACGATAGCCTAACCCTCCGGAGATATCCTTCCGCTTTTCGTCAATAAACTTGAATTGTAATTGACTAGAATAGTTTTGTTGGGGTTCTACAACGGACCAGCGGAAAAAGCGGTCACCACCGTTGCATAAACTACCTTGATTAATAGTATAGCGTCCGGTACTGTTATTGTCACGAAAGAACCAATTGCTTCCTTCGAAGCAGATGTCTTTGGCATCATTAAAAAGTACGGAACTAAAATTTCCAGTGTTGTTTTCGTAGGAGATGTCATCTAGAATCCACGTCCCACTAAGCTGGTTACGTTGGCCTCTGGCGTTTTTGGAAACTGAACAGGAACAGAATAAGATTCCGACCGCAGCTACCCAAAGAAATGTTTGTTTCATCATAAGTACATTGGAGTTTATGGTTTATATACGGTTAAGACACAGGTTTTCGTTTTTGGTTTTGTTAAAATCTTGTTAAAGTGATTTCAATAAGCCAACAAAGCTTCAAGGGCGTTTTCAAAGCGTTGTTTGGGTAAAAACTGCTGCTCAAGACGTTTAGCAAAGGGTACGGGAGTTTCAAGACTACCTATCCTTCGAATAGGAGCATCTAAATACTCAAAACAATTTTCTGTCTCTAAAGCAGCTATATCATTAGCAATACCTCCAAACATCGTGTCTTCTTGAAGAATTATCAACTTACCGGTTTTTTTAACGGATTGATATACGGTTTCTATGTCGAGAGGTTGAAGTGTTCTCAAATCTATAAGATCCGCTTGAATCGTTGGATTTTTTTCCATGAATTCCAGTGCCCAATGGACGCCTGCCCCGGATGGTACGATAGGTACCTCCTCCCCGCTTCGAATTTGGGCTGCTTTTCCGAAAGGAATATTGTAGTATCCCTCTGGCACATCACCGTAGACACTTCGATACAATCCTTTATGTTCAAAGAACAAAACAGGGTTGGGGTCCTCAATGGCCGATATCAACAAACCTTTGGCGTCTGCCGGGAATGCAGGATACACTACTTTAAGTCCTGGGGTTTTGGTGAACCAAGCTTCATTTGTCTGAGAGTGAAAGGGTCCAGCACCCACTCCACCCCCGCAGGGCATTCGGATAACCACATCGGCATTTTGTCCCCATCGGTAGTGCACTTTGGCCAAATAATTCACGATAGGGTTAAAGCCCGAACTAACAAAGTCAGCAAATTGCATCTCTACAACAGCCTTCATTCGGTTGATAGACAATCCCATAGCAGTGGACACTATAATAGACTCACAAATAGGAGTGTTTCGAATGCGACTCTTACCAAATTCTTTGATGAACCCTTCCGTAATTTTGAATACCCCTCCGTATTCCGCTACATCTTGCCCCATCAAAACCACTTCATTGAACTTTTCCATCGCCTCATGTAGTCCCTGCGAAATCGCATCTACCAAGCGAATATTGGCAGACTTTCCACTAGGTTCGATGACGTCTTGCTCGAAGGTTCGGTAAACGTCAGCCAACTCGTTTTGAACAGTGCTTTCCACGGTAGGCTCTGAAAATGCAGCTTTCAGATTTTGGTCAATATCTTCAGCTATCAACTGTTTGTAATGATCGATTTCCTTTTCGGATAGCACACCATCTTCAAGTAAAAAGTCCTCATTATTTTGGATGGGGTCTATTTTGGACCATCGCATCATCAATTTTTCAGGTACGTATTTGGTACCGCTCGCTTCTTCATGACCTCGCATCCGAAAGGTTTTGAATTCGAGCAATACCGGACGAGGGCGCTTTCGCAAGGATTTGCACAGCTCATCCACTTTAGTGTATACCTCCAGAATATTATTCCCATCAATGATTCTAGACTCCATGCCATAGCCTTTTGCTCGGTCTGCCAAGTCTTCACAGCGGTATTGCTCTTGGGTTGGGGTGGAAAGGCCGTATCCGTTGTTTTCAATGCAAAAAAGCACCGGCAAATTCCAAACAGAAGCTACGTTCAATGCCTCATGAAAGTCTCCCTCGCTCGTTGCCCCTTCTCCAGTGAACACGGCAGTCACTCTTTTCTTTCTGCCTAGTAAATCCGCCAAAGCAATACCATTGGCAACGCCCAATTGTGGTCCTAAATGGGAAATCATTCCCACAATACGATACTCCTGTGTGCCAAAATGAAAACTTCTATCCCTTCCTTTGGTGAATCCGGAAGCTTTGCCCTGCCATTGGCCGAAAAGACGGTCTAAAGGGACTTCCCTAGCGGTAAAAACTCCTAGGTTTCTGTGCATGGGGAGGATATACTCTTCCTTTTTCAACGCTCTTGTTACCCCTACAGAGATGGCCTCCTGACCAATACCACTAAACCATTTTGATATTTTACCTTGCCGCAACAACACTAACATCTTTTCTTCTATCATTCGCGGTCGCAACATCTCGTAATACAGCTGTTTGAGCCGTTCACGGTCTAGATTTCCAATATGGTATCGCATGCAGTAAAAATATTGTGATAACGAAAGTACTAAAATGGAGTTCCATCCGTATGAAAAAGGTTGCTCAATATTCCTTAATTTTGGATAGTTAAAACATCCTTGCCATGAATGCTATACCCAGCGTAGATTTAAGGGATTTTACCTCGGAAGATTCCGTTCGCAAACAGAAATTTATCAAAGAAATAGGGGCCGCTTTTGAAGATATAGGCTTCGTAGCTTTGCGTGGACATTTCTTGGAACCAGCCTTGGTTGAAAACCTTTATGGACAAATAAAGTCCTTTTTCCAACTTCCGCAGGAAACCAAAGACCAATATGAAATTGAAGGTATTGGAGGACAGCGCGGATACACTTCGTTTGGAAAAGAGCATGCGAAAGGTCGCAAGGAAGGAGATTTGAAAGAATTTTGGCATTTTGGTCAGTACGTTGAAAACAACGATGCCCTAAAAGCCGAATATCCAGATAATGTATCGGTTGCCGAACTACCAGAATTCGATGTTGTTGGGAAGGAAACTTTTCAAATGCTGGAAAAAACAGCGCGGTATGTCTTGCGAGCACTGGCACTACACTTAGAATTGGAGGAAACCTATTTTGATGAATGGATTACCAATGGAAATTCCATTTTGCGTCCGATTCATTATCCTCCTATAAAGGAAGAACCCAAAAATGCCGTTAGGGCGGCTGCACACGGCGACATCAATTTGATTACGCTGTTGATGGGAGCTCATGGAAAGGGACTACAAGTTCAAAACCACGAGGGCGAATGGGTAGACGCTATTGCCGAACCAGACCAGCTAATGATTAATGTTGGTGACATGTTATCCAGATTGTCCAACAACAAACTAAAATCTACCATTCACCAAGTAGTAAATCCACCAAAAGAACTTTGGGGCACCTCACGCTATTCTATTCCGTTTTTCATGCATCCCATAAGCGAGATGCCTTTGAACTGTCTTGAAAACTGTGTGGATGACGAAAACCCTAAAGGATTTGAGGATACCACGGCCGGAGAATACTTGCAAGAACGACTCATTGAATTGGGCTTGGTGAAAAAATGATTGCATGGATTTAAAGGACCAACTAAGCCAACTTTTTCCCGACCATGTGCCGAAGCCTTCTAATGATAAACCAACCCAAGAAGAGCGGTATTGGATGCAAAAAGACCCGATTATATGCAAATATGAGAAGCGCAAAGGCAAGCCCGTCACCTTGTTGGAAGGGTATACTGGAGCGGAAAAGGACTTTAAAGCATTAACCAAAGACTTAAAGCAACTGTTGAGCGTTGGGGGAAGTTTCAAAAATGACGTAATTCTCATTCAAGGTGATTACAGGGACCGCATAATGGACTTTTTAAAGGAAAAAGGGTTTGCGGTAAAGCGTGTTGGCGGTTAGTTTTTCGTCCTTAACCCTTAGGATAGTTCCTACGCTGTTAAATTTTATGTCTGAAATCCAATGTTTTAGGAAAAAATTTTTGAGTTTTTTGTTTTAATCTTACTTTTAATCCCTAACCAACGAAAACTAGGCCCTAAATGAAATCATTGTTGCATATCACCAATGGGGACATGTTCACCTCTCGGCTTAATACCCTCGATTTAAAAGGCGATATCATCACTTGGCGCGAAATGCTTTGTGAAGGAAAGACGTTAAGCAACGTAGGGAGTGAATCCTTTTGGAAAACACGGTTTGAATTCTTGAACAAACATTATCGTGTGTCCAAGTCTTGGTTTGTGGAAAAAACGCTGAAGGAGTATCGCTCGCTATGTAACCATAAACAACAAGACCATATAGTACTCTGGTTTGAATATGACCTTTTTTGTCAAGTAAATATGTTGGCGGTTTTAAGTTGGTTGAAATCCCATCGCCGTCATGCGGAAATTTCATTGGTCTGTAGCGGAAGGGAAGACAACAGCGGAAAATTATATGCGTTAAATGAGTTGTCAACGGAAAAACTATTGGAACTCTACGAAAACCGTATCACGCTGACCCAAGATGATATTGAATTCGCGGATTATGTTTGGCAACTCTACTGCAGTGACAATCCGATGCGCTTGGAAAATGTAATTACCCATTATTAGTTCCAATTTGATTTTCTGTCGGAATAGATTCAAGCTAATTTTAGGCGTTTCCCGACGATAAAATATGGCCTGAATGACTTAGAGAACAGAATTCTGGAAACCATAGCATCCGAAAAGCCAGACACACGAAAAGCCTTGTTGGGTTCATTATTGACCGATCAAGGTTTTTATGGTTTTGGGGACTCTCAATATGAAAGAATGATATCCAATTTACGTCCCTTATTGAGTTCGCTAAATCCTGTAAAGCTAACTAGAAAGGGAAAGGATGTACTCCATGGAAAATTAAATTACTATTCCCAAATACGTGATAGTCAACAGTATTTGGGTGGTTCTTTAAAGTATAACTTCTTATACAATTCTGCGAACGACCGCATCCTAAAGTTATAGTATGCCCTTTGAACCATCCGAGCTCATTCTCAATTCGGATGGGAGCATCTACCATTTGAACCTTTTACCAGAAGATCTGGGCAATACGGTAATTACCGTAGGCGACCCAGAACGTGTTGCATCTATTTCGAAACACTTTGACCGGTTGGAAGTCCGAAAAGCCAAACGAGAATTCCACACTCATACCGGGTGGTATAAGAAAAAAAGAATTACGGTGATTTCCACGGGTATTGGTACCGATAATATTGATATTGTATTCAATGAATTGGATGCTTTGGCCAATATTAATTTTGAACGAAGAACCCTAAATGAAACCCAAAAAGCGCTATCCATTATCCGCGTAGGGACATCCGGCGCTATTCAAGAAGATATTCCAATTGATTCTTTATTGGTAAGCGATATGGCCATAGGGTATGACGGATTGTTGCATTTCTATGAATCCGATGCGATACGGGACTTATCATTCGAAGAAGCTTTAACGAACCACATGAAAACTCCGGGGTTCTCTTCTACTCCATACATCGTTGAAGGTTCAAGGGACCTTAAAACTATCTTTACGCAAGAAGGA
>ERZ1740065.3029-NODE-3029-length-10493-cov-9.135562_pt1 | contig 10493 bp, 2 predicted proteins | sample MGYA00581738_ERZ1740065 | MGnify/ENA primary metagenome ERZ1740065 (study PRJEB43018, sample SAMN04849749) | marine metagenome | isolation source: floating plastic debris | place: Pacific Ocean | collected 2008-09-01 | study: EMG produced TPA metagenomics...
TCATACCTACCACGCAGTCGATATGTTCATGGATAGCATCGGCCTGTACTTCTGAATAGCATGCATTGAGTACGACGCATTCAGTTGTTTTTCTAAAGAATTTGAACAGTCGTACTAGAGCATCGGTTTGGACAAGCTTCATTTTTCCATTGGTGTCTTCTAATGCAAGACCGTGGGCACCACCGCCATGTCCTGAAAAATGAACAATTTCGGGATTAATATCGAGCAGCGCTCGTCGCATGTCGTCTGGGCGTTGGGCAAAACGGGTGATCAGCTCAAAACTGTCTCGTTGTTTTGAACGTTCTAACCCAGCTAAAATTTCTCTTGACTCTTCCCCTAACCTTAGCTGGTCAGTATCTTTAGGATTGGCAGTCAGCATCAAAATCTTTTTAGATGCCATGGAGAATTACCTCTAGTTCTTTGTCAGCTATTGTTTACGTAGGATGGACTGATGCATATAGTTGCTTAAATATCCATATGTTGAATTGTACCGACGTATTTCCATTTCTTTTCAATCAATTACCATAAGTGGAAACATTCCTGAATTTATTCACAAAATCACGCGCTTTAGCGTCTAAATACTAGAAGATATTCATGGTTCATCATTAACTGAGACATCGTTTGTCATGGGGTACTTATCGAGCAGATCGCGAGGCAACGTTTCCCAAAAGATTACCAGGGTAACTATATTTGGCTTAGTATTGGCTTGTCTAGCCATACTTGAGGGAATAGCTTGTTTATCTGTTGATGCAGCTTCCCAAGCCGTGGATAGTTCTGATGAGCTTCAGCTGATGTCTGAATCTTATGCGGATGCTGCTGAACAACAGGTGGTAGCAGCGACCGTATACGAGGCTGTAATCGAGTCTAGCTCTTTTAGAGATAGGTTTACCCCAGCATCTACACCTGAGGTGCTGCCACACTCTTTTGCTACAAAAACAGAAAATACAAACACAGAGTTATCCGTAGTAGCTGAATCAGTGCAATCCAGTGAAACCTTCTCTCAGACTTCTTCACAGGATATCTCAGAGACTATTATTGAGCCTCAGATGCCAGCTACCTCTGATACGACTAATCGGCATACTACTGATGCATCTCTTAACAATGGAGACGATAGTAACCAAAATTTAGCACTGTTGCCTGAAGAGGCTATACCTCAAGCTAGGACTCTTGCTCCTATGTCTGTATCGCCAGGCACAATAGCTGACAAAATAGAACCTACGGAGATAAGAGACACGGATATAGCGACCGTAGCAGCCAATCCCGAAGTGATTAAGAATTCTTTCACAGAAGATTCCTTGCAATTAGATGCTTTGCCGTCTACTAGGACATCTACTGGCGAATCAGTTATCGCTTCCAAGGTGAGTAATACGGCATTTCCAGAGGGGGCTATGCCGACAACAAGGGTTTTTTCTCCTTCGTCTTCTTTTCAGCCTACAGAGAGAAAAGTTTCTACTCAGGACAATGGAGCAACTGACAGCATAAATGATGAATTACCTGAGAGTACTCAAGTTGAGCTGACGTCAATGGATGCTCCCCTGAATAGAGGGGTTGACATTGCCCTTGAGATCGCGCAAGTGCCAGGGGCGGTAGAACCTGGTTTAGGCCCGCTGATTCCAAATAATGGGTCCAATCCTTTTGGAATCGCTGATGAAAATCCAGTGCTGCCGGTGTCTCCCTCAGAGTTGCCACCACCCCAGAATGTTTTGCCGGTTGAACCTGAGCCTGAGCCTGAGTTAGAGCCATTTGAGTTGCCGCCAGCAGATGAGCTATTGGGGCCTTCGGAAACTCTAAACCAGCCACCACTGCCAACAGATGATGTTACGTTTAAGATCGAAGAGTTTGTATTTAACGGCAATACAGCATTTAGTAATCAAGAACTGATAGATGTGACGGCAGAGTTTCGTCAGGGAGAACTTCAGACATTTGCTGATGTTGCCAATGCCCGTGAAGCGGTGACTGAACTATATGTTAATGAGGGGTACGCCACATCTGGGGCGATTGTGCCACCTCAGTCGGTGAGTGATGGGGTAGTAGAAATCGAAATTATTGAAGGGGAGCTGGATGATATTGTAGTTCAGGGTACTCAACGGCTGCGATCGGGATATATTAACAGTCGCATTGGTCTTAGTGCCGCTCCGCCTTTGAATGTTAATCGTTTGGTGGAGCGGTTACAGTTATTACAATCTGACCCTTTAATAGAGAGCATTTCAGCGGATCTGCAGGCGAGTCCTGAACCTGGCAAAAATACGTTGGTTGTTTCTGTAGCGGAAGCGGATAGCTTTGGGGTTACCTATGCGTTGGATAACAATCGTTCGCCTAGCGTAGGTACGGTGCGGCATCAGCTAGGGGTGAGTGAGGGAAATCTGCTAGGGTTTGGGGATCGGCTGGCGGTGGACTATACGCTGACCAGTGGGAGTGATGGTTTCGGATTTGACTATACGGTGCCTGTGAGTCCCTATGACACCACCCTTGGTGTGTCGGTTAATCTGTCAGACAGTGAGGTAATCGAAGATCCGTTTGATGTTTTAGAAATTGAGTCTGATTCTGAGGCGTATGAGGTGACGTTGCGACATCCTCTAAAACGGTCGCCTACGCAGGAGTTAGCCATTGGTTTGACGGCTTCTCACCAGCGAACTCAGACGGAGTTGGGGTTTGATGATCTTGGGCCATTTCCCCTATCGCCAGGGGCGGATGATGATGGGCGGACGCGGGTATCGGCGCTGCGGTTTTTTCAGGATTGGACCCACCGGAGTACAAAGCAGGTGTTGGCTCTGAGGTCACAGTTTAATGTGGGCATTGATGTGCTGGGAGCAACGGTCAATGATGATGAGCCGGACAGTCAGTTTTTCTCTTGGCAGGGGCAGGCTCAGTGGTTAAAGTTGCTAGCTGCTGATACGCCGCTGATTGTGAAGGGAAGTGCTCAGCTGGCAACAGATTCTTTGTTGAGTTTGGAGCAGCTGAGTCTGGGGGGACAGTCTACGGTGCGGGGCTATCGTCAGAACTTTTTGTCTACGGATAATGGGGTGTCGGCTTCGGCGGAGGTGCGGTTGCCCATAGCAAGGGAGCGTCCTACCGATATGTTGTTACAGCTGGCTCCGTTTGTGGATGCGGGGTATGGCTGGAATAACGATGGGGAGGATCCTGATCCGATTGTAGGTGTGGGGTTGGGGTTGGTTTTCAGTCAGAGTTTTCGGGATGAGCAAGAGTTTTCTGCTCGTTTGGATTGGGGGGTTCCTTTGACTGATGCGGGCAACAATCGTAATTCATTGCAGGAGAGTGGTGTGTATTTCAGTATGCGGTATTCATTTTTCTAGAAAAGTCTTTTGATTGTGTCTTTTGATTGTGTAGTGTACGGGGTGATCTTATGAACTGTTCTCGGTGTTCTCGTTGGTTTCAGGTTGGTTTGGTGGTGTTGGCGAGTAGTTTGACAACGGCGGTCCATGCGGCGACGTTAGAGGACTATGTTGACTCGGCAGGAATGGATTCGTCTTTTACGATAGTTGATCCTGTAGTAGCTGACCCTGTGGTCTCTGAACCTATTGAGCCGATGGAGAATACTGCGGCTGAGCCGATGCCAGAGGCTGAGCCAGTACAAGCTGAGATTGAGCCGGTACAGCCTGCTGCTGTGCAGCCATCGGTAGAGTTGGAACCTGTGGACAGTGTTGATAAAAGGTTAGCTCCTTTGGATGCGGGGGATGAGCTATCGGAGGAATTGTTGCCAGAAGCAGTAGGGAATGAGGCAACTCTGCCTGCTGAGGCGGTGCCCACCACTCGAATACTCTCTACAGATGGGGAGGATGCGATTGTTTCTGGTGAAGAGAACCAGCTTGATGAAACGCTGGAGCCGTTATCTGAGACTGTTAGCCTGACTGAGGAACCATTGTCTGTGTCAGGTGGTGAGTCGATAGCGTTGCCTGCTGAGGCGGTGCCCAGAACTCGCATATTCTCTGCTCGGATATTCTCTGGGGGGGAGGAGTTGCTGAGTGAGGGGAGTGATGCTGTTGAGCTGTCGGATGGAGAACTGCGAGATTTTGATGCTCCGATAGCTCAGGCAGAGGAAGTATCTATTCCAGAAGAGGCGTTGCCGACGGCGATAACAATGTCGCCTGGGTCGATTATTCCATCTGTTAGGTCTGAGGGGGTATTGATTGCTCAGGCTATGCCAAATGGTGTTGTGCCAGACAGCACGCTTGGCATTGAGAGTTCGGTGGTGACGCCGGATGTGGAGATTAAGGGTGAAGATGCTGCTTTGATTGAGGGTGGGGCAACCCGTGGGTCAAATCTTTTTCATAGTTTTGATGAGTTTAGTATTGAGGATGGGCAGCGGGTTTATTTTGCGAACCCGGTCGATATTGAGAATATTTTGAGTCGGGTAACGGGGGGGAATGTTTCTGAGATTGATGGGTTGTTGGGGGTGGATGGGACTGCGAATTTATTTTTGTTGAATCCGAACGGGGTTTTGTTTGGTCCTGGTGCGGAGTTGGATATTCGTGGGTCGTTTACGGCGAGTACGTCAGATACGTATCAGTTTGAGGGGGCAACAGCACCAGTCAATATTCAGGGAAGCGATTTTTTGACGATGAGTGTGCCATTGGGTGTGCAGCGGGGGATGCAGCCGCAGGGAGATATAACAAATGATGGGGATTTGGCGGTTGATGCGGGGCAATCGTTGACGTTGTTTGGGGATACGGTGCTGAGTAGTGGCAGTCTGACGGCACCGGCAGGACGAGTTGAGGTGTTGGGAAATCGTGTGGGGTTGATTGACCAGGCGTTGATCAATGTGTCTGATGATGAGGGTGGTGGCAGTGTTTTGGTAGGGGGAGATTATCAAGGGCAAGGAGATGTACCCAATGCTTCTATTACAACAGTTAGTAATAGTTCAATTATTCAGGCTGATGCTTTAACTACTGGCAATGGCGGAGAGGTTATTGTTTGGGCCGACGATACTGCTAACATCCATGGTACTTTGAGTGCGAGAGGTGGCTTGTTTGGTGGAAATGGTGGCGTGATCGAGACTTCTGGTAGACAAGCACTGAATCTTACTACAGTCGCAGATGCAAGTGCTACCGCAGGAATCGGTGGTATATGGCTTATTGATCCAACAGATATAGAAATTGATGATGGTCTAGCAAGTTTAGTTAGCACAGCTCTTAATACAGGTACGAGTGTAACACTAGATACGAGTACCTCACCCGGTAATGACGTAGGCAATATTTTTCGTAGAAGACCTGAACAGGTAACTATTAGGAAAACAGATGGCGCAGAAGCAACACTACGGTTGAATGCAGCTAACACGATTCAATTGGAAAACACTACTATCGAATCTACTAGTAATAAACTTAATGTAATCCTAAATTCTGATCGAGACAATACCGGCGTCGGAGCGATTGTTCTAAGAGGAACTGAAATCAACTCTAATGGGGGAGATATTACTCTGCGGGGTGGTGATGCTCCACTTGATCGGAGTGGACGTAATTCAACCGATAATGAAGTTATTTTAGATATCGATGCACCATTAGAGACTAATAACCTTCTCACTTCAGCAGGTGCTTCCTTAGAGAATCCTAATAATACTTACTTTGCACCTGGAACTCTAGCCAGAAATATTTTTGCAAGGGGAAACTCTACACCCACGACGATTGGCAATCAAGATGCGCTCAACATTGATGGTATTGGCTTGAATGGAGCAACTTTTGATGCCGGTGGTGGAAACATTTTATTGTTGGGTGGAGGTTCTGAAATCGGAGTAGGCATTCGTGCCATAAATAACAGCACGATTGAAACATCTGCTTCAGGAGATATTCGTTTAGTTGGTTTAGGAGGACTTGGAGCAGATAACAAAATTGGAAATGACACATCAGACAACACTCAAGGAATTTTATTTAATAAATCATCTATATCTATTGTGTCTTCTGGTCATGAAAATATAATAAACGATGGTGATATACAGTTAACAGGTTATGCCAGTGGTGGGGGTGGGACGGATGTTGGTGTATGGCTAGCGACTAATGGAGTTAATGTTGCTAATGCAAGTGGAAACATTAACATAGTTGGTATTTCTGATAGCACAACTGGTTTTAATAATGAGGGTGTTGCAGTCACATCAGGTGCTGTTGTTGAGGCTACTGGAAGTGGAAATATTAACCTACATGGCATTGGTGGTTTGGGGACACGCTCAGGTACTAATCCAGGCATACATATCAGTTTAGGAGGAGCTGCAGCTGGCAGCAGAGTGGTGGCTAACGAAGGCGACGTTACTCTGACAGGTATTGGGAGAGCAACTGGGCTTGAGAACTATGGAGTTCAGTTAAATGGAGGGGGACGTGTAAGAGCTGGTGGAGATATCCTTATAGAAGGAACAGGTGGAACAAATGGGCCAGTACCCGTAAAAGTAGTTGAAGATGGACAAGAAATAACCAGAGACTTGAACACATTCCCTGGAGCAGCAGCAGGGATTTATATAGAATCCGATAGCGGTGGAATAGATGCTGATAGTGCTGGAATTGAATCTACTGGCGAAAGTATGATAACTCTCACGGCTAACGAAATAGTCATTCAAGGAGAAAACAAAGTTAAAGGTGACGACAGTATATTGACCTTACGCCCCCATAATCCAAGTTTAGATATTGTTGTTGGTGGTACATCAGAAGGTGAGAACCAATTAAATCTCGGCGCTCGTGATCTTGAGGCTCTTGCGGATGGTTTTTCACAAATACTTATTGGTGTTTCCTCAGAAGGAGAGTCTAGTCAATCGAATGTCATAATAGATGGAATTGCTGCATTCCAAGACTCAGTAGAGATAAGGGGTAACACCATCAATGGCAGCATCTCAAATAACAATGCGACAATTTTAGGCAATGGTGATTCCATCGTACTTCGAGCAGAAGGTGATATTGTAACTCCTAATATTATCGCTCCTGGTCAAGTAGTTATTATAGAAAGTCTTGATGGAAAAATTTCGTTGAATGGCAGCTCGATTTTAGTTCCCCCAACAACCTCCCAAGGAAGTCTTGTAGCTATTAGTGGAAATTCTTTTTCTATGAAAACAGCTACAATTGATGCTATCAACTCTGAAAAGGAACAATTTTTAGGTGAGACACAACAAGCATTAGAAGAATTAATAACAAGAAGAAGAGAAAGAAGAGGAGAGGATTTTTTATTAGATGATTTGTTATCTAGTAGTATCTCGATAAATGTTGCTAATCAGGTCTCTCTAGATAATAGTAGTCTTCTCACCATTACAAATGGCCAGGCTGGCGCTGGGGATATTAGGATTATTGCAGGTAATAAAGTCGTTTTAGAAGGGTTTAGTAATATTAGCAGTGTTTCATTGGAAAATGCTACAGGAGAAGGTGGAGATATTTATATTGATGCCAACAGGTTATCGCTTGAGAACAATTCTCAGATCTCTTCAAGCACTCTCTCAGATAAAGATGCAGGAAGCATCAATATAAATGTAAACAAAGAAGTATTAATATCTGCAAAAGACTCTGAGGAGATAGGATCGTCTGAATTTGTTCTCTTTGATGAGGAAGCTTTTTCACAAGGTTTTACTAGAAATCCCAATTCTGATATCAATTTCTCAAGTGTTATTCCTCATGCTACGCGCTCAATAGAACCTGGCAATTTAGCCTCTTTATATCGCCTAGAAGTATTTTTCCCTGGCACTTCAGCAATTTTTGATATCGATCATGGTTTTTCTTCCACACAAGTAATTCCTGTGGATGTTAACAATGCTTTAAGACTCGACAGTGCAGAAGCTAGAACTGGTACTCAATTAACTCGCACAACTCAAAACACTACACTTAAAATTTTGGATGCTAATCGCAAGCCGTTAGCCTCTAATGAAGGAATCCCTGACTCCTTTGGTGGTGGAGGAAGTAATAATGATACTGACCCTTACATTAGGTATACCTTTAATACACCTGGCATTTATTTCGTTGAAGTGTCTACACGTGAACTCGTGGAGAAGTTTGAAATCTTAAATTTAACTGGTGCTGATCCTACCGCAGTTTTAACAGAACTTCCTAAACCTCCTACAGACTTACGAAGGGTTGATGTTGATCCTAATTTAGAGCCCTCTGATCCTTTCCCAACTCTCCATGTATCACTTCTTGATACTCAATTTCAGTCTAATAATGGTCTTTTTAGCACTACTCGTGGTGGCGGGAGTGCTGGCAATATTACTATAAAAGGAGAATCGCTATCTATTAGTGATAATGGGCTTATAAACAACTCTACTTCTGGACGTGGCAATGCTGGAAATATTTTGCTTGATATTGAAGGTAATGTTGATATATTAAACGATGGGCAAATATTAAGTCGCGTCAACCCATCTGGCATTGGAAATGGAGGTGATATAGTCATTGGTAGAGAATCATCACCTATTGGTTCGTTATCCATTAGCAATGATGGATTTATAGATGCTGCCGTCTTTGGTCAAGGCAGTGCTGGAAATATTTCAATTAATACTGAAGATAAAATTTCAATCTTCAACAGAGGAGGAATATATAGCCGTATCGAATCAGTTGGTGTAGGCGAAGGCGGTGACATCAGTCTCCAAGGAGAATCGCTATCTGTTAATAATGGTGGATTTATCGATAATTCTACCCTTGGCCAAGGCAATGCCGGAAATGTGGACGCTATTATCTCAGGACGAATCTTATTAGACGATGGTCAAATTTCTAGTAATGTCGGTTTTGATGTCACAGAACAAACAAACCTCGCAGAAGCCATTGTAGATAGTGCTAACGGAGATGCTGGTAATATAACTATTAAAAGCGAATCACTATATATCCAAAATAGAGCCTTTTTAGATACTGCTGTTTTTGGCACAGGCAATGCTGGAGATGTTTCAATTAACGCAACAAATTCGGTGGCATTAAATGATGGTGTTGTATTTAGTCGGATAGAGCAAGATGGTAGCGGTAATGCTGGAAATATTAGTATTAAAACACCATCACTCTCTATCAATGATGGAGGAATAACTACATCAACGTTTTTTGATATCACAGAACAAACTGAAAGCAACGAGACTGAAAATAATACTGATTCAAACAGCACTATAACTGTTAGAGCTGATGAGGTAAAACTTTCTGGGAATGGCGGAACATTATTAGCCGATGGGTCCTCTGAGGATGGAGGAATATTAGCCAATACATTTGGGACAGATCCTGGAGGCGACATTGTCCTCCAGCCTTACACCAGTAGCGGCGATATAGAATTCACCACTACTGGTAACACCTCGCAGATTTCGGCATCTACGCTTGGTAGCGGCCCCGGTGGCAGTATTACTATCCAGAATGCAGAAGTCGTAAGATTAGACAATACTCAACTACTCACAAGGAGTGGACAACCTGAAGGTTCTGAAGCTACAGAAAGCGATAGTATCAGCAATCTTGGCCCTGCAGGGGACATCACAATTCAAGACGTAGATGTTTTATTGATGAGAGAAAACAGCCTGATCCAGGCTGGAGCGAGTGGAGATGCCAATGGCGGTAACGTTGACATTGATGCAGAGTTCGTCATCACAGTCCCCAGCGAAAATAACGACATCCTAGCCAATGCGAGAAGAGGCACAGGCGGTAACATCAACATCAACGCTAATCGCATTATTGGCTTTAGAGTAGTTGAAGAATTTGATGAAGACTTTAGGAACAATAACACAAGCGACATCAGTGCCAGCGCTGACGAAGGCATCAATGGTGAAGTAAACCTCAACAATTTCCTCATCGATCCCAACCAGGGACTCAACGAACTCCCCGAAATAGTAGAAGACCCCTCTGATCGCATCGCCCGAGGCTGCCATGCCGACCTGTCAGGAGACTCTTCCACTGGCAACTTCGCCATCACCGGACGCAGTGGTCAACCCCTTAACCCAGCCAACATTGCCAGCGACACCAGCACCCTAGACGACCTCGGCCCAATTGATGCCCAAGCCGAATCCTCACTATCCTCACAAGAGAATGTAACAGCAGCGAATACCACACCCACAGTCATAGAAGATGCCCAAAAAGCCATCAGAACCGACTCTGGCGAGATCCGTCTAGTCGCCCAAGGTCCATGGCATTCATCCGTATCCTGCTCAGCTATGCGTTAGCTCTGGTCCTCCCCTGCTCCCTGAGAGCATACCGCGATTGACTACAGATCGCCAAAAATCCACTTTTGTAATGTACGAAATGATCTCATGAACTGTTCTCGGTGTGCTCGTTGGTTTCAGATTGGTTTGACGGTATTGGCGAGTAGTTTGACGACGGCGGTCCATGCGGCGACGTTAGAGGACTATGTTGACTCGGCAGGGATGAGTTCGTCTTTTACGATAGTTGATCCTGTAGTAGCTGATCCTGTGGTCTCTAAACCTGTTGAGCCGGTAGAGGATACTGTGGCTGAGCCGGTGCCGGAGATTATTGCACCGGCTCAACCTCATCCTGAACCGGTGCAGCCTGCTGCTGTGCAGCCATCGGTAGAGTTGGAACCTGTGGACAGTGTTGATA
>ERZ1740065.3030-NODE-3030-length-10491-cov-11.934841_pt1 | contig 10491 bp, 14 predicted proteins | sample MGYA00581738_ERZ1740065 | MGnify/ENA primary metagenome ERZ1740065 (study PRJEB43018, sample SAMN04849749) | marine metagenome | isolation source: floating plastic debris | place: Pacific Ocean | collected 2008-09-01 | study: EMG produced TPA metagenomics...
TAGACTGCAGCTATAGACTGCAGCTATAGACTGCAGCTATAGACTGCAGCTATAGACTGCAGCTGTAGGCATTGAATAGCTGCAGTCTCACTGTTTACCTGGTCAATATTCGTTTACTGTTGGTGAGTCGAGTTCGCTTATGAGGAGTGGTTTCTCGACTAACTGGACTAGACTGAGATTTGTCTTCTCCTGTCAGAGACACATCCATGGAGTCCTCCCCCTCGCAGTCAGCAGGATTAAGACTGGCACTGCCTTCATCAGCAGAAGGTTTATCCACAGTATCTGCATGACGATAACGTGATTATGCTTCATCTATGGAAATGGGTCCAGGAGACCAGTGCCTACAGCATGATTGCATAGAATGTTGCAGTAACTGACCACTGATTGGTGTAGGATCATCATCATCACGGCTTAGTTGATTGGTGTCTTCTCTAGATACAGTGGGTTCATCACACTGTGAGGCGCCATCCTCCTCTCGCTTAACACCCAGAAGAGATGATAATATACCAGCATATTACAACATCAGGTATAGAGAGACATAGCTGGTCATGATATGTGATTTACAGTTTTACAATAGCATCACATAAACAAAATTAGTATAAAACGTATGTAGAAGCCACCAACTTATCAAAACTTTGCATGAAACCTACGTCGGAACCTGAGCCAACCAATGATAATTACGGGTTTAAAAATAACACATAAGTTTATAACCGACATAATATGATGATCAGTATACTAAATACCTCAGTGTCAATCGGAGCAGATAAGCTGTCAGCTTCGATCGAAGTTTTTGTTACTATTTCTTCATCGGTCTCAGTGGCGTTCATTTTTCTTTCTGGTTTTCGTTTGTAATTCCTTTTCTACCTTCGGTGAGCGAGAGCTCGAAAATCTTCGGGAATAATATTTTCGGTTTGTTGTGGCTTGCGTAGTGCAGTGATTTGATTGGCTTATTTCACGTGTACTACTTGGCTGAGAAAGCGGTGTTGTGTTTTTATGGACGTTCATTAGCAGAGACCTGAGAGCTGTGCTGAGCCGAACCTGACTGAACTGTCTGCAGTGAGGCAGTATCTCAGTGTGATCGCAACTGGATTATGGGTTTTCCGTCGATATTCTTGTTTTCTTGCGTTCTGGCAACGGTGCTTTCGGCTGGTGTGGATTTATTCTATCCGTATGGAGTCGGCCTAGATCAGGAGCTGGAATTAGGAGATGATGTGTCTTCCGAGAAGTTGGTGCTGAAAATGCCCATCGTATTCTACGGAGAAAGAAAGTATGACGTTTGGGTACGTTGAATAACTTACATCCTCATTCTGGGACAACGAATTATCTGTTTGGCAGAGCAACCAGGTAAAAGTAGAAGGCGGCTGACTGGGCTTCTGTAAATATTATGCTTTGCATTTGTGTCACTCAGTCTGTATATCGTGTATGTCAGCTACTTGTAGTGTCCTACTGTCGAGGAGTCGTTTTCACTTCACTGCTGTGGGCACTAATTGACCCCCAAACAATGCTGTTTAGATCCAACCGGTCCACCTGTTAGCGTGTGGTTTGATACAAGAGCTTTATCTCATTTCCTGAAGCCTCCACTCGAACAACAGGGCTTTTGTGCCGTACATATGCGTCTCATATGGTTTCACTTATTGCGGCTGTCTCTGCTGACAGGCTCTGTGTCAGTCTGGCGTCAGTTTGTGTGGGTTATAGAATAATCCCTATTGATGCTAATACTGAATTTACTTATGTTTGTGGATCGTATCCATAACGATCACCTCTCCATCCTTCCTGTCTCTCAGCTCATACTCTATGAATGGTGTGAAGTGGTGACAGCGAATTGTTCTTGAGTCCGTGCCACTGTTTGCTCAGCTGGTGTGGAATTTCCTGAATAACAGCAGACTTGTCTCATAAAATGCCTATTTTCACAGCTCTGGCCTGATGCTTGTGTGTTCCTCTGCACACATAGCTTACGCCACACATGTCCTCTTTATGTCCCTGCCGATCAGCTGCCGTAGAGAATGACATGAGCTGAGCTGCTTCATCTGCAATCCAATGGTGATGGTCCTTCATCCGTCAGTTGTCTGCTGCTTTCATAGGATAGTCAGCAGGTGATGACCTCAGCGGAGAATGCCGTGCGGTTTTTTCATTCTTGCTTTTGGACCTTCATTAGTTGCTCATCACAACAGTTGAGGAGGCACCTGCTGAGTGCTCTAAATGACTGTAATTATCTCATTCACGCATCCCAATGCAGATCATTGCACCCTAGTTGCTCCCTCAGATCTCCAGTCATAGCCTGCTGTAGTGAGTCAGATAGCCTTTGTCATGGCCAGCGTTTACATTCCTTGGAGTGGGTAGTTTATCAGTTGAGACAGGTAAACCGTAAACAAAGTGCTGCCGTGACCCAAATCGTGAGGAGTCCACTGGAGGCTGACAGATGGTTGAAAGGATGAGGCTGCTCATCCCCTGATGGTTTCTTGTCCTGTGTCTATGTGTAGAGTATGTAGATATACATAGATTGTTCAGAATTATCTGGAATGTGGCCAGCGTGCAGACTGTAGGTAGTGTGTACAATGTGGGCGATGTGGACAGTGTGGAGGGTATAGGTAGTGCGGCTAGTGTGGAGGGTATGGGTAGTGTGGCTACTGTGGGCGGTGGACGACGGTGTGGAGGGTGTTGGTAGTGTGTGCAGTCAGGAGGGTAGGGGATGATAATGAAGTCGTCCCAATTAGTCGTTGCTGTGCTGTACACAGCCCGTCATTGTCGGACTGAGACAATGGCCCGTCAGCTGTCACTCGGAAATATTATATTCGGTGTTTGGGTTTCTCTAAACATTGTGAGTCTATGATATCTAGATGATAGGCGTTTTAAGCGTAGTGACTGTAGTATTTATCATGGCTCGGTAGTTGTCGTGGTTGTGGTACTTGTAGTGATTGTGGTACTTGTAGTGATTGTGGTGGTTGTAGAGACTGTGATAGTCATTGTAATGGTTGAAGTGTCATAAAAGGGAAAATCTAAATCTGTGCTCAGCTGCAATCTTGGAGGGACAGTTGATAAATAAGAACACTATTACCACATTGATGGAGATTGTGGCAATGGTCTGATTTCATACAGCATCTCTGTTTGTTCTGTGTATAGGTGAGCACTAACGGCCTAATATCATTTACTGGACCTCTACCAGACTACAAAGGGGAGTTGTTCCCTCTTGGACAGGAGGTAATCGCTCCCTTCTACGCAGATGTGGACACACGAACATCTGGAGAGGTGTTTCACAGGTCAGTCAAGGGCACTGTGCATTGTAGTGCCGTTACTGTAGTCTGACTGAGTAGGAGTGATATTGCATCATGTATCGCATTGTGATTGTATCAAGTTATCGTATTGTATTATCGTTATTGTATTATCGTATTGTATTATAGTCACATAATTATTATTTCATTTCATCACTGCATTGAGTTATCATGATTCATTATTGTGTTGGATTATTGTGTTATTGTATTGGATTCATGTATTGGATAATTGTGTTATTGCACTGACTATTGTACTGACTGTTGTACTGACTGTTGTACTGACTGTTGTACTGACTGTTGTATTATGTGCAGGGAGAGCACACAGGCCAATGAATTGGAGCAGGCTGCCCTCGACATCAATCGTCTCTTCAAACCAGACACTCCGTTTGAACCCGCAGCGCTGCTAGTCGTTACCTGGGCTCAGGTCGGCAGCTATAACCAGCGGTTTGAGGAGGTGAGAGACCTCCCTGTACTTATCTACATAGACTCATGAATGGGGCTAGGAATGAGTGAAGACTTTTAGTTTTCACCTTGAACGAGTTACTGTAGAACCAGATTCGATAGCGACAGAAATGTCTGCGTTTCCTTCAAACCCATCAGGAAATCAAAATGATAGCAATCTACCTATAGGGATCCCGCAAATAGGAAGACAACTGCCATATGAGGTATAACGAACGCAGTTTTAGTTTTACATGTAGACCAATCACAATCCGATGGTAGAGATGATTTTCCATCCATGTCGAGTTCAGTTCTACGGTAAATCAGATTTGAGTGTAAACCAGTCGTATGATTGGCTGAATGTAAACCGGTCATCTGATTGGCCAATTGTGGAAGAAGACAGACTAAGTTGTTTGAGTTTCAATCTCTACCATTTATTGTTACCGACCAGATCTGCCAACATATTTTTCACCTTCTAATATCTATGCAGTGCTATTCAATCAATCGGTTTATGACTGGTCCTGCCTGCCTTTGATATTCAGTTCAAGTTATTGTATCAAAGGTGAACACATTCCAACTGGTTATCGCCAGCAATGGCTACGACAGTTACACAATGCTTATATACATGGACGGCAAGATCCAATGGGTGCAGGCAGAGGTCAAGGACAACATTCCTGAACTCGCTGCTCAGGCTGGCTTTGATTCGGGACAGCAGAACTACCCAGCCTTGGTGTTGCCTAACAGCGGCTTCCCTGAAGCTTCGAACTGGGACAAGTGAGGACAACTCCCCATTGACGCGTATCACTGTGTGATCGATGATGTTTCATGATTTCCTATGTTGCTCGATTTCAGAGAGAGCAATGTGAATGTACCAGGGCTTTGGGTCTACAGGATTGGCAATGTGAGACGCCTAGAGGAACCCGACATGAGCCGAGTAGAAACTGAGGCTACGACTCAAGGTCTGGTATCGACTGATGTCAAAAAATGCCTGCTGACACCCTCCATTCTGACTAGACTGGAATATCTTTGCTCTGAAAAATATTTGCAAAAATGATGGAAGACTTCACTGGAAAAAATTTTGCAATTGAAATTTTTGTGCAAAGAGTTATGACTGTCATCGTCACCAAGTAACCATCAAAATTTCCAAGCATTTTTGTGATCGTCAAGATTCGCAAAAATTGGCTGAACATCTCCCTTGCAAAAATATCCCAGTACGCAGTATCTCACTCTCTTCCATTCACTATAACATAGCCTGGGTTCCGTTGTTTCAGCTATTATCAAGAAGCCAACGGAGAGGGACGTCTGTGACATCACCCATTGTAGCCCTGTGGCTTCGTGCTCTGGCAGCTGCTGCTCCTGCCCCGCAGGCTTCTTTGGAAATGGGGTGTCCTGTCTCAATGGTAGAGGAGCTCTCAATACAGTCACATCCCAGCCATACATTAACTAACTGTAGACTGGAATTATTTTGCGCTGAAAAATATTTGCGAAAATGCCAGGAAACCTTGATTGAAATATTTTTGCGAAAACTCATCACTACTATAATCACCATATAACCATTGAAATTCTTTGTGATCGTATTTTTTGCGATTTCGAATATTCGCAAAAAGAATTCTGCTGCAACTAAATTCCAGTCGACAGTAAGATTGCGATTGTGAATGATGGACCTAAATGTTTCCAAAATATCTAGCATCGTAGGGAGATTAAAGTTGTCTCGTTAGTCTCCATTTGGCATCATTGCCATTTCTTACATTGAAAGAGTGATAGGTGGAATAGTCATGACAGTGAATGATGAAGACAATAGACCAAACATTCCTGTGAAGCTCAATGTATTAGGAAATACCGCGGCCAGGGAGTCGCACACTACACGTCCAGCACTGCTGCAAGCGGGGAGGAACCTGATACGAGAATATTGTCAAATATAATTTGTTTGGGAATTGAGAATTCTTGTGGTTACATCCTAAGAGAATGATTCACAAATAATTTCCTTTTTATTCAGTTTTGAGATCATTGCGTGGCAGAAGTATCGAAGTGCACAAAGATTTACAAATGTTTTACTACACGGTCGATCGAAAACATTGTCCTCACAAACATTTCCAATTTTAGAGTAGGATTGTTTGTTGCGCTTACTATCAGATGATGTCGTTTATAGACACGGCTATTGAGGCCATCAGATTCAGCGGTAATATAGTCGGTACGATGAATGAGGAGGATCTGGACAGCACTAAAATGCACGTCTTTGTCAGAGTGAGCAACGGTCAGACATTTACGGCGATCAGCAAGCTGCCTCCGCTGACCGGCTACCCGATGCAAATACTTGTGCCTCTAGGAGAACTCATGGGATGGCTGTTTGCTATCGGTGAAGGGAAGAATGGCTTCCAGATTACAGGTGGGCATGATCTCCTCGATTAGAAGTGTGGGTCAGAAAGTTGAAGGTTATGAACTGGAGGCAAAGACCGACCACCAAAGGCATGTAGGGAATGAGCCTCAGATAATCAGCCCGCAGTGGGTAGCTGTGTGTCCACTTCTGTCCAAATCCACCATAGAATATACAAGTGGTATTTACTCCAACCTGTGACGCTCTATGATGTCACAGTGACACTGTGACACGCAGTAGCGTACACAGCGATATCAAATAACAAACTGGTCAGATAAAAGTCTTTGTTTTATCCAGCAGTTGTGCTAGATATCCATGTTGTGTTTGAGTTCGCTTGTACTTGTGTGAGTGTGAATGATCACTAACTGTGGGTGATGCCTTTCAACTGTATCCGTCAGCGCGAATCGTTTCATCTCCTCTGTTTAGGCGGTATACTGAACTACTCAGCGACGATAACCTCAGGCGAGGACGTGGTCAGTCTGAGAGTTGTCTTCTCCGGTCTGAACGAGCTCAATGAGCCAAACATTATGATGATAAGTATCAATGGAAATGTACCCACCCACGCATTTGGCCATCAGACCGAGTTCCCCGACCACGTCGCTGATTATGGCAGGGTTAAGAAAGGTAACGGCTCTGCCTCTTCACCTAAATATACGAAATGTGGAAGCGCTATTTACACTTATAGACATTTATGTAAAACACAAATATAATGGTGGTCTAGCGATAGTAGTATATATAGCACAACTCTCTGCTACCCTGGTGTGTAGGTGAATATAGATCGAAGGCTACCAGGACTTACCGAGTCAACGGAAAGCAGCACGAGTTTGATTTGAAGGAGACGATAACGTTTGATGAGTGTGAGAGAGCGCCACAGGTGCTTCGAGTACAGCACCTGAGCTACTATGTTGTCTACACCGAGAATGAGCTGGTTACCAGATACGCCCTGCAGTCTGAGACTCGAGACGCTCCAGGTAAACATATCAATCGAATGTACTCGATGTTTTATGGTTTCTTACTGCATGTCTGATAGCGTGATGTCATCCTTTGCTGATCTTGTGCTGTTGAGTATTTAAATTAAATTTAATTATTTTCTCAGCGTTCGAATTAAAATGGATAGTTCGATCAACGTAAGAAAGATATGTGCAGATATACAGGCTGGATTTAGGGAAGGTAATTGCACTGCGGTGATACGTATCGAGCTTCTGGAAGAAGTTATCTTCCCTCTATATATTTTCGTAATAATTTTCGACAGCCGCTACATTTACGACAACGTACTATCCTAAAGTCGCCAGCTTCCTGGATTACTCGTGGTTCGCAGTCTGATAGTAGCGTAGCTGACTCTTTTGCTGGTAAAACGACGGAATCAATCATTATTCTCCTGTAATAGTTGAGTAAAGCAGAGAGTTCATTACGCCGAAATCCATTCGTTTCTACTAGCATTACACTACTGGCTATGGAATGTTATAATGAGTGAAAAAGAAAGCCGTAGGATCAATGCACGAAGCCAGACGTATTTGAAAAAGGCAGCTGATGTATGCACTAGGTTTGCACCAGGGTTATCTAAGTATTATGAAGTTCTAAACTCACAACTTGCGCCAAAGGATAGCTCGTCTAAGATTCCTCGTGGACCCTATACTATTGAAGAGCATAAAGATAGCTGGAAAACATGTAAGCGATGTGAACGAGAGATGTGCCTTGAGTCGTCTAATGTCAGAATTAAGCCCAAACCCAAGACTACTCGGACAATCATGCGGCTGCTGAGAAACCGATCTAGTGGAAAAGTGCACTCCCAAGGAAAGTTCGTTACTAAAACTTTGGACCGCTATTTCAATGACACTAATTTAGTTCAAGTGACATGTTCCTTCTGTCGGTTTACTAACGCATACAAAGGCCAGAAAAGAAGTGATCCTGAATTCATCAAACGATACGAATGTAAGAAAAAGGATCGTAGGAAGCTCAAGAAAGAGATGAAGAAGAAAAGGATTGCTTGTGACCGCGCCAGTGAGATGATGATAGGTCCTCAATTCTCGAAGAAATCACAAGTTGATCCAGAGCATGCTCAAGCGTCACCATCATCTTCCCATGAGCAGACGACCACACCTTCACCAATGCAGATGTTGAAATCTGAGCAACTCCTGTCAAATAAGAAAGCTCTGGCTGCCAAACGAAGATGTGATAGTAAAAGTAGTAAGACTATTTTGAAGGTGTTCCAGAAACAAGATATTGGGAAAATGTTACAGGGTACCAAGACAAAAAAGAAAAAGTCAGCTCTGCAAAATTTTCTCTCTAGTGTATGAATCGGTAGTTTATATGAACCAAGTAATGATTTGAATTTTTATTCGAAAATAAAATATTAGAATTTTTACATGACCCAAATTAGAATCTTGTCTGATGGGTGTACCAACAGTTTCACGGTGTAATGAAATGAGTTGTCCTCGACCCCTGGCATCGCTTTCAATCTGTGACAAGCTCAAGTATGAACTATATGTAGCAGACAGGCGATAATGGTGATTACTATCATAACAGGAGATCCTTGCATCAGCAATGATTGCCACCACAACGCTGACTGCGTGCCAGACACTGATGGTTTTACCTGTCAGTGCAGACAAGGTTATGAAGGCGACGGCAAACAGTGCTCTGGTGAGACCAGTTCAACTATCAGATGATAAATCCTTAATGTTTACATGTCGCTATGGCTACTGGTATGACCTCATGTAGATATCAATGAGTGTGTACGTGGGGAGACAACCTGCTCACCTAATGCTGACTGCTACAACACTGATGGAGGTTATTTCTGCCAATGTAAGATAGGATTCAGTGGAGATGGCGCCTACTGCGGTACGGTAGCAGACAACTCCCTCTCACTGCTAACAGCATGACACGAATGTCTATTTCATAATCTACTGCTGAACTGAAGAAGATATATGGTGTTAGATGAGTCCTGACTTTTTAACAGCATCTGAAGAGAACAGGATATCTTGCCGAGATCTAGCCTGTGGAGAGAACGCAGACTGTGACTACAGGGGAGACGAACCCTACTGCTATTGTAAAACAGGTTTCTCTGGAGATGGGTATCGGTGCGAACCCATTGGTATGTTATGGTTGCCTTGAGGTCAGTTGCAGCTTGAGTCTATATTATAAGGCTAGGGTTGGTGTTGTTCAGTGGTGACCTGCCGTGACGCCAATATATGCGCGTTGAACGCTGAGTGTGTGTACAATGGAGAGAGCCAGCGATACGAATGCCAGTGCAAGGAAGGTTTCAGCGGAGACGGCGAGAACTGTGACACACCCATCGATGGTAGCCTCTCGCCTGCACACTTCCTGTTCTCTCTGCCTCCACACGTTGTTCACAAGCTGCTGCTGATCTGTTGTAGCCAGCTGTGCTCGCTGCTCCTACAACGCTGAATGTGTCTACGACTCGCAGCGACAGTTCTATATGTGTCAGTGTCTCAGTGGCTACACTGGTGACGGCTGGACCTGCCTACTGATCGACAGCGCCGCAGACGCCACCTCATCCACCACCACTCAGTCGGCAGGTCCGTATCGCAGGCGTACACACTGAAACTGTAACTTGTTTGACTCTGCGTCACTAAGCATCTCAACCCGCTGACTTTTGTAAATTAAATACTTGTCATTATGATTTGCATTGTGAAATTGATGGAAGCTACGCTTGGTGAACCTCAGTTAAGAGAAGAAAATTCCTAGTCATTACAGTGAATCCCTGGGAGGTACCTTGCCACTAATCTCCCACCATGCCATAATGTTTCCTGTTGGTAGGCGATGATAAGATCTCGCCGGACAGCTGTTACTACGACAGAGAGCTCTGCCATCAGTACGCTGCCTGTCTTGAACAGCAAGACGGCGACTATCGCTGCGTCTGTAACGAGGGATATCTTGGTGAGTTGTCCTCTCAATTCCCTCGCCTACAAGCCCATAGGCTTACTGGCCCATACACACCCATAAGCTCACATATCTATTGCTGTAAAATGGGTAACTTGTTGGAAATAAGATCAATAGTCATTCATGAATGTTACATGGAGTTGCCTTCCCTTTCAGGTCCTGGAGATAGGTGTGTGGAAGCTGATTGTACAGGCCACGCGGACTGTGACGAGAATGCGCGTTGCGAGTATTCCAGGGGGCAAGCCAAGTACACCTGTCGCTGCAACGAAGGATACGAGGGAGATGGCTTCTCCTGCTCCTCTCAAAGTTAGTGGAAACTGTATCATTCTGACCCTCCTTCCCACACTCTGCCCCCCTCTCCTCCCTCTCTCCTCTCCTCCATCTCTCCTCTCCCCCAACACTCCTCACCACCCATTCTCTCACCCACACACCCCCACACACACCCCCACACACACACACACACACACACCATCATAAAACACCACACTCCCAAATGACAAGAATATAAAT
>ERZ1740065.3031-NODE-3031-length-10489-cov-10.729826_pt1 | contig 10489 bp, 4 predicted proteins | sample MGYA00581738_ERZ1740065 | MGnify/ENA primary metagenome ERZ1740065 (study PRJEB43018, sample SAMN04849749) | marine metagenome | isolation source: floating plastic debris | place: Pacific Ocean | collected 2008-09-01 | study: EMG produced TPA metagenomics...
ACTGCATGAGCTTCAGCAAATGGTTAGCTGAAATAGATTGTATATGCAATTATCACTGCAATGAAACTCACCTGATGGGTCATATCCCCTACTTTGCGCTGCTTGCAGCAATCGTCGCAATCTTCAGCAAAAGTCTTCTGCAATGCGTTGATTGGTGAGTATGCCATAACTTACCATCCTGACCTAGCACCGTTCCTCTCTCCCTCCATTTCTCCCTCTTTCCTTCCGTACCTCCCCTTCCTCTCCCTCGCCCTCTCTCCCTCTCCCTCTCTCTCTCCCTCCCTCTCTCCTTCGCTCCCTCTCTCTTTCTCTCTATCTATCCGTCCGTCCGTCCATCTATCTATCTATCTACCTCTCAGACTACCTCTCTCCCTTCCTCCCCTTCTCTCTCTCAGACCAATTCCGGCTCTCTCTCACTCTCTCAGACTAACTCTCACTCCTGCTTCATATGGTTTGAACCAAACATTGCTTACGGGTACTGCTCCATTTTGTGCACAGCTATGACATATAGCTCTTCACTTCACTAGGCACTGAGCATCAATGAAGTGACATTTGACTTTGGTTCGAAGAAAGACATTGGAAATAGTTGGAGTATTTTTCACTCTTCTATCGTTAGGTGCTCTGGAATCATACCCGGGTGTCACGCTCGCATTTGTTCACGCATGTTGCGCCACACTAAAGCTTAAGCTGAACAATGTGCTCAGAAAACTGGCAAGCCTGCTAATAGAAGAAGAGTGAATAGCGCCGAAGTTGCCAGATTTTATGAATTGCCCATCTCTGCGCCGATGAGTTCCTAATACATTTGGCATTGTCATCATGATCATAATTGCCGTTTGACATTACAGGTCATCAAATTTCTTCGCTTGATGTGTTAACTAATGACTTAGCTAAGGGTTATTTTACTGGTATTGTCTGTCTCCTGTTGATATTGATGCATAAGCAGGTGTGGAAGTGTGCACCCTTGAGCAGCACTGTGTGTGAACGAAGCATCCAACAAGGAGTTAATTACCTGAGTGGGTGAAAAGCTGTAATGTTTTTAAGCTTCTGTTAGACCTACCATTCTATTCGCAATACATATGGCATTCAATCAATGTAAGCGAACTCGGGTTGGAGGCTAGCACCACGGTGTAGGGCGCAATGAACACTCAGGTGGTTATACCCTATAGAGTATTCAACTTCTTAACGACGTAGATCTATACAGCTGGGAGGCTTAACCAAACTGACAGATACCATTCCATTTACCACTCTGTTCTACATGATCGAGGAACCAATAAATGAGGCTGCTCTGCTAATGCTTACCGCGACAGGCCTGTCCCAAACCACTCTGTATGGAGATGTGGAAGAACTCATGACATGGCCAGGTACAAAAAAGTAAGTATTCAATGTATATTTATGGTTACATGTGGCCATAGACTAGAGGTGATCAGATTTCAACATGATCAGACTGGTGATGTGGGGATAGTTAAGAGCGCAGCTCGCAAACTTGGTCCGATTTGGGACGTGTCCACGATGTATTTGGGCAAGGTCATGTTTTAGGTGAGCAATTGATTGATGATTGATGATAAGTAACACGGAAGGCTTTACCGTAGGCTTGCAAATCACTGAGTCTCCAATTTCATCTGCTGCATCAGCTGAGTTACATGACTATGCTACATATGAAAGATGGATTCAGGCTAACAAAAGTGACGCCGTAGTGTCAGTGAGAATATCTGCCTGAATTTTCTTATGCCAGAGATTAGTACATAGGTAAATAAACCACAGCTGTACTTATCACACAGCCACACAAACCTTGTTTGCAATCGCCAAAAACTTGTCAATGTAGCCAAGAGACACAAGTTGCCCTTTGAACAGCTAAATTTCATGGCTTTTATTTCAATTGAAAACTTTCTGGATATGTCCCTGTGTATAGTTCTATAATATTGTTCTTATAATATACCTATAGGTGGCAGATGTCAGCGCTGCCTCCTAACCAGATTCTCATCTCTAATGGAGGTGATCAATGGGTCGAGGAGTACAACCTAGATACTGGAGAAATAAGCCCTTTCGCCGCCGCTTGTAATGGCACAGCTGGAACCTCACACACAGGGCACCGGATAAATGACGTTTCTTTGTCCACGCCCATGGGAGTCTTATATGATGGAGAACAGAAAGTTTACCTAAGTATCCACCTCACGAGGACAATACTATCCATAGACACAACCACTGATCAGTCTAGTGTTATTATAACCACGAGCAAGCCCCCACGGCTTCTCGGATATGGTCTGAACTCGGATATCGTCCACGTAACACTCAATAACAGCTTCGCAGCGATCAAAGACGGCTTGATAGAATACATTATTGGAACACCTGAAGGGAGTCCGGGCAAGAGAACTGGTGATATAAGCACTACCCGGATGCTCAACCCAAGAGCATTTGTGGAGGTAGACAATGGAGTATGGGTCGTTGCTGACTCTTCAAATGACAGGTAACATCATCTCCCGTAGGTACACTGAATCACTGACGTTGCCAACCATGTAAGTTTACTCTCGAATCCACTGCTTTGCAAGCCATTTTATTGACTACCTCTCTCCCTCCCTCTCTACCTCCCTCCCTCTCCACCTCCCTCTCCACCTCCCCTCCCTCTCCATTTGAGTCAGCTCGTTTTTGCACTTCTCAATTTTGGGAGACCTGATTAGAACACTCTTGCACTTTCAGCTAGTTTTCAATATTTTTCAACAGTAGTAGAGATAAGAGCCCTTAGTTTCATAGGTTCATACATGAACTCCAGATAGCCTGCAACCCACTCTCAGGGCATTCTCAAAGCTAACATTTTCCTGGGGGCCCTCCAGACCCTGCCCCTCTGCGGGAGGGACAGCCTTTCCACACCCAACCCGGTGCCTTTGGCGCTATAGTTTTAAACTTTCGCTGCACTCAGGTGCTCCGCTAGCTGCCCTGCTGGCAGCCTAGTTTTGCAGTGCAACTCTGAAAACAAAGGGGACAGCCTTGCTGACTTGGCATATAAAGTTACCCACATGCTAAGTAGCTGCTCTACACATCCATGGAAGCAGATTGATTGTATTTGGTGACCAGCAGCCCTAGCCAGCATGTAGAATATGGATTTGCAATAGTGCCACATTCTGTCGATTAATCTGTTCTATATTGAATTAAACGGATTTTATTTTTACAGAAGCGGAAATTGAAAGTTTCTATTCTATACACAGCTGATATTCTTCATCTCCACAATCATATTTCAGGTTGGTTGTTGCTGACACCAATCTTGGTACCACAACCCAGGTGTGCACCAGCGATAGAGGAACAGTGGCAGGTAGCTGGACTACTTGCCAACTCGATCGACCTCATTCACTGTTCCACTACGGTGACTCTGTTTATGTCGGGGGCTATGGAGCACTCATGCGGATGGAAGGTAAGTTTGTGGAACCATTTTTACAAGAGAAGATAAAGGCTACGGCAGCTAAAAAGGATCACCGGATAATTTTTAAAAAAGAATATTGGTCTTGATGTCGATTTCTATCCGCTCGCATTGATGACAAAAACTGCTTCTAAATTTGTTTCCAATCCATCTCCCATTTTATATGGGTCCTTGAAGACTAACCGCTGTTATTATTATATGCCAAGAGCATGCACCTTTAGATTTATCAACAGTTTTATTCAGTTTAATATCTTCACTTTAAATAATTAATATTCAGGCGAAAGTTTAGAGCAAGTTTTACAATTGTAGTCATTGACATTGATTACCTTTAATTGAGTCAAAAGTCTCAAAGAATGAAAGTGAAGCCTCACCAAATGACTCGTAGCCCTTTGGCACACTGACCAATATCTGTCTCATGTGGTGAGGTGATTCTGTTGACCATAAGATTGCTACTTCCAAACTAAAGAACGTAACAGATGCAAAGGAGGTTTCCTGGAAACCAAGGCTATGTTAGGCTTAGATGCCGCCCCCTGATTGGTCACGTCATATATTTGTATATCAAAAACTACGGGATCAAGCTTGCTAAACAAACAATTTTCGATTGGCCATAATTACCCGCTCAATGGGTCTGTGTAACCGTGGCCATACTAATCATCCAGGGATCCGTAGCAAACTTCTGTACCAAACTGAACCTTGCTTTCTCTGCTTCGATATGAACAGATGTGTTTAATGTAGTTAACCTCTGCCAATAGTTTTTTTTCCATTCAGTGAGATCTACGACGCCGTGTTATCAATCTGGAAGTCATTGCGTCAATCAAGAACCCGACGGCAATGTTGAATCCTGTTCAGACAGCTCAAACAACTGTAATAAGAGCTGTAAGTTGCCTCAAATAACGGTCGCTCTTTGTGTTCCTGTCAGTTAGGGCACCAGGCTGATGCCTGCCGCTCATAACGACTGGCAAGAAAAACAGCCCGTCAGTCGGTCGGCTATTGTGATCCCACTTATCAAACAGTATCGGCTGTAAAACATGTGAGCTGTGTCACTGAGCAGTGTTTATCTTCATATTTGAGATAGAAATATGTACTTGACCATACCTGCTTAGTGTCAAAGATGATTAAAGCTATAAAGAGCTATGGATCACTACATTGGCTTCCTCAATGTGTGCTTTCTGCATTAGTTTGATTTCTAGTTACGTTTTCTGCGGGAGTATGATTTAAAATGCAAGATTGCAAAGCAGAACAACAACCTGTGGAGCAAGCGATAACCACTCCTGCGAAAAATTATTTCCTATTTTTAGCTCATGAGAGTCAACATGGGCTGTCCCCAGCTATTTTCAGTATGTGTTAGCTTTTAAGCGACAGTTTCAGTGAGATGCTTGCTGATTGACTACATAGTTTCACAAAAAATTTGCAATCCCAATTAAAGTTTATGTACAACTGTATCATGGCGGCATAAAATTCCAAAAAAATTGCTGATTACTTTTCCGGATGTTTACGGTTAATTTCATTTACATGAGTAACTCCACCTGTGGACACTGCTGGTGGGTACAGCAAATTCTCGCCCGCAACTGACGCCGGAAAGCATGGCTAGTGTTGGCTAGCCTTTACCACGTTGAGTCTGCGTACGATTAATCTTCTCCTGATTTTTGGTCTTCATAGAGCATGGGAACAGCTGAAACGTTGCAGAGATATTTACTATTGTCGGTATTAATAATATAAATACTATTTCTATACTATACTAATATATTTTTTGAGCTTTAATGGCTTTAAGAGTGCTTTAAACTGTTCTTTTTTAAACTTAAAATTATTTCAATCAGCGCATTTGTTTTTGGTTTATAATGAGTGATTCTTAAAAGAAGGAACTGAGCCTGCCCTCATTCAATCACATGACGCTTTCGTATATCAACAATTGCTAAAACCGATTCCCATGGTGTGTTTCTAAAATATATGTCGTATACCAAAATAAGTTTGTTTTGCTCGTTTTAATATAAGTGTCTATCATTAATTATGGTGAGGTACTCAATAATGGTAAGTTAATAGTTACTTGTAATGATAATGTTGCTCATTGGAAAATTCTCCTCATGATAGTTTCCTTCTTTCTAACTTTGTGATCTAGTATTGATCTCAAAGCTAGAAAGAAGGAATATACCACCCATATCATATGCAATGAACTGGTCGGACTGTTTAGGCAGGAGTTTTTCAATAAGTAAAGAGTCAGTGAATGGCAGAGACGTACAAACGACGGCTTGTGATGAATTGCTATGGTAAAGGATGACCATCAGAGCTGGCTGAGATAGCCATCTCCCAGCTATCAATCAGCACTACGGTTAGTGTTGTGGCGGACACGGTAGCTGTGTGATGTTATTGCTCTGCCACTAGTAGGAGCGAAGTAGGAAAGGAAATCTATCGCAACTTTTTGTCCCACCGTAGGACCGTGTGACAGATACCACGAATCATAGATTCACAGATCAAACACTACAGGTGACAAGTATGTGGGTGTGACAGGACCTTTAATCCTGTCTTCAGGCCCTCTCATTTCCATGACCACAAAATAATCAGGCTGTCATCAACACAGCCGATCTCCTCTGTCGTGTGTGCTTTTACACCAGGTTAGGGTGGTATTGTTGGGGAGTACACATGGGCCGGATTGCATAGCCTAAAACATTCAATTGAAACTGCTGAACTACTTCGATTAAACATAGAGTTCCTGTCAATACGTTAACGCTAGTTTCCAGACGCCGTGGCTCCCACCTATTTAACATGCAAACAAATAGTTTATACTGTATGAAGGAAATCATTGCATCTGGCTCCGGTGCATAAATATAATAGACAGCAAAATGTGTGCTGATTGGAGTGCTGTCAGTATTTGTGGGATACAACATAATCTGACATTGTCAAATACAAGAGACCAAAGTGAATGATTGTTGTTCTCTAAACACCGTTGTTTTTGCTCTGGATTGGTTGTATTCAGTAATTACTGTCTAAACCAAGACCTGTTACCTGTTTTTTCAATGCAAACAAGCAATTTTTGGAAGGTTTTATGTAGGATTACCTACTAGCTTTTGGAAAGATATTTCCTTACAGATATCTTTTAAAAACCGATTGAAGATTATAAAAGAGCAGAATTTTTTCATTCCTTTCAACTCCCTATTTTATGACAGGACACTAGTTGGATAACAAACAAAAAAATCGTACAGATTTTTCGGTCTTTTAGCTGATGGAAGAGAAAAATATATCTGTGAAAAAAAAAAAATGAAGTATGCACAGAAAATGAGGGCATAGTTGAGGGAGATGCTTCTAAATGCAACCTAAACTCTCCAATAGGTTTAGTTCACTACGGTGATACCGTGTACATCGGTGCCTCGGGAAAGATTGTGAAAATGGAGGGTAGGGTTTTTAACAGAACTTTGAGCTCAAAAATTTGCATATTAGGCAGCTTTTTGCCTCTTAGATTTTGACTTAAGAAGCATAATGCAAGCTTTCTCACTGATTCGCATAGGAATTTGCATTTTCAAGCATGTTCTGAGTAATAGACTGGTGGCCTAATCTTGTTGCATCAATGGGGTTAGCTAGCTGGATATAATTCAATATTTTTGCCTTTTACCAGTATATTCTCAAGCAGCCTGCTTCAAGTTAGCAAACCCTTGCATTCGATACAAATTTGATGGAAGTATCAGCTTCTGGGTCAGTGAAAAGGAGATAATACGCTGTTTAGAGATGTATGTTATTGAAGAATTGAAGGAAAACTGAAAATATGTGATTCTTATTAAATAATCTGGTGTGCCGGCATAAGTATTTCGTCTCCAGCTGGCACTGATCAAAGAAAAAAATTAAATTTCTGGTCATAAACTTAGAAAATCCAGTCAAAAACTTTATCCTGACATAAAAATTACTCCACTTCTGCGGGTTGAGGGTGTTATATATAGATGCATGAATGTCACAAAAAATCCGCTTCAATCAGCCTTCTATGATGGATTTCAGCAAGGAAGGTTACTGTCGTTGGGTTATATTAATACAACTGTCAAACTTGATTTCAGTTTTCAAGCCTACCATGTCGCACAAACCCTGTGGTGTCATACTAGCTTCGTCAACCGAGATGCGTGATACGGCTTACCTCAACAGTTGCGTCTCAAAAGAGCACTGTGTCAGAGATATCTGGTCACAAGCCAACTTAACCTGCTATCGCCTTGGTCACGCCTTCATGGGCGGTACTAAGACATGCTTCAGTCTTGAGTGTGGATAGAACTCGAATACAAGGACAGTCATCAGCCATCGGTATGACGACTGTGTTGCTAATACTGTTTGTCCAGTTCACTGCTGTGTAGTTTCATTGTCATTCTCTTAAAATGACAGGCTTCTGTGATTCCCCTTGGCTGTGCTCATAATTACCTGCATTCCGCAATTCCTCAATAGTAAGAATATCAAGGAAAGTCAACGATCCATGTAAGACGCTCCTTGTACACACCGTACATCACTGCAAAACATGATGTACAACGCTCCTTTTACACGCTGTACATCAATGTAAAACATCATATAAAATGCTTATTGTCACAATCACCACTAGGATATGGACAGGTAACAGTCTAAGGATTTAGAACAGCTCGCTTGACTTCAGAATAATGTTATCAGCGCCTGATGGTTGGTGATATATAGATTAATTCCTTCGTATTAATTGGCTAGGAAAACTTTACTTAGTTCTGTCCAGGTGATTTTTTTGCGCTCATTCTTCCAGCTTTACTTTTCTTAGCGATGTGCTTGACGATATTATTATCTCCCATGCGTTGTTTTTGCTTAGCTCTATGTAGGGATTCATCACTTTCATTTATATTTCATTGCTAATCAGTGTTGTTTTAAATTGATCTACATGCGATAATAAAAAGACAAAATACAAAAAGACATGAAACTCTGTTTATGTTTTCCCATATGTTCCTATGTGATTTAATGCAAATTACTATGAGGAGTCAAGCAGCAAAGCTAGGCCAGAATATCCATATCCCTTCCTCCACCAAATGAGCATCATTTAAGGCTGGTGGTCCACATTACACTTATTGTCACGCGCTAGTCACGCTCGAGAAAAATACTTTATTAATTTCTGCTTGCAAGCGTCAACTAAGACTGTCGCTGGCTACGTGCAACATGTTTGTATTTGTAAGTGACACTTTCAGTGAGGTGCCCGTTGATTGGCTTTCTAGTTCCTAGAAAAGATGCAGTCCTAACTAGTGCGGTGATTGGGTTTCCAGATCTTAACGATCAGTTTGTTTACTCAAGTAAATGTCCAGCGTGGCACGTGTGACACATTGTACCCCCCTCCCCAACTGACGCTTGGAATTACATCTAGTGTGGACCGGCCTTTAACATGTTTGTCTTCTCCTCTGTCATGATAAGGTTGAAGGAACGTCAGGAGTTGCCTTCTCATGTGATTTACTCAGATATAGTGAGTATGGCTCGTCAATCTACTACCGATGCATGCATCCAACTGCTAATATTAGGAAGTATCAGTATGAGGAGTACATCTCATTCGAACTGTACTGTTGGTTTCGCGTAGGACAGGGGGTCTCAGTAGGGAATTGACAAGCAGCTACTGCTGAGGCGAAATGACGATGGCTCACGTTTAGGTTTCTATTCAGTTTTAGGATCTGTGTTTAAATATATGTGATTAATGGCAAATGGAACCTTCGCGCTGCTTATATTATCGAAACTGAGTTAGAGTCCAAGCTATTGCAGTATGGACAAATTATTAAGCCTAGAATATTGACACTTATTCAAATCTCTTGACTGTCACATTGGCAATCTAAGTCCTTCAGACATGCAATGTTGTTATGTCTCTTACCTACAGGAAATATTTTTTTATATTTCGCTGCCCCATACTTGCAAGCAAACAGAAACAGCGATACCAGAGTTGTAACCCTTCGCTACTACTGTCCACTGAATAGCAACTTTGACATGGAATTCCCTGGTCCCAAAGGAACATTCAACAGCCATACTAGCAGCAGTGAGAAGGTGAGCTGCATCTAATGCTCTCCTTGTAACTACTGTCATGGCAATGACCGTGAGGTACAAGGGTGGATGACTCCTCAAGCGCTGTACTCATTTGGTAGTTGCCTCAGAGATTGTAATTTAGACCAACGTGAACAAAACACGAACCATTCTCAAAATCTTTACAGTAATAGCTAGTGCGTCTGATAAGTGTCTAGTGCTGAATATGCCTGATAAAATTACCCACAGTAGTAATACAAACATTAGTAATACACAAAGTAGTAATACACACAGCAGTAATCCACACAGCAGTAATATACACAGCAGTAATACTACATTTGGTTAACCCATTAAATGATTCTGGAGCAAATCAAGAATATTCTAGGATTATTACAGCTGTTATCATCTATGTGATCAGTTGTAGTAACAATGGCTGAGCCCAGTCATTGTCTGACCTCTGAACTCTGAACTCCAAGTATTGAAGATTGCATTGAGTCAAACCCCTTTCGCAATATGACCCTTCAGAATGGAGTTCTTTTGATCACTTTCAGTTTCTATACCAGCAGGGCAATAGTTCTTAAATTAAGTTCTTGAAACACGGGTATCACTACATGCCTACATGCCTACATGCCTACATGCCTACATGCTCACTGGTTTACAAATATTGCCTACTGATCAGTATGGCAGCAACTCTTCAGAACTGTTAATCTCGATTAACCTTGAGATCGCAAAAATTGATTTTCAGTTAACTTCAAGTTGATCTAACTTAAATGACCTTAAACACCATGGTAAATGATAAGTCCGAGCGCGTGCCTAACTCCATTGTACATTGGAATAAATACATATCATGCATATTTTCTAGAATGAACAAAATTAACTGTTGAAACGGACTTTGAGCTATGCAATAGCACACAGTTTTGTAGTTTTGATAACTTGTTGAGGTGAGTTGGACAGGAGGAAAAAAGGATCTCATATCCTTAGCCACGCGTAGTGTAGTACATAAATACTCACTAAGTCTGTCTCTTAGTCTCCCTGTGTCTTTATCATACCTCTCTCTCTCTCTATCTCTCTCTCTCTCTCTCTATCTCTCTCTCTCTCTCTCTC
>ERZ1740065.3032-NODE-3032-length-10488-cov-8.797949_pt1 | contig 10488 bp, 11 predicted proteins | sample MGYA00581738_ERZ1740065 | MGnify/ENA primary metagenome ERZ1740065 (study PRJEB43018, sample SAMN04849749) | marine metagenome | isolation source: floating plastic debris | place: Pacific Ocean | collected 2008-09-01 | study: EMG produced TPA metagenomics...
CGTTGCGATTGACTATTCTCCCATTTCAGCCAATTTAGCCAGGTCATGAGTCACCTCGGTCTTGCCTCTGGGTAATGGTCGTTCAGACCGTTGGCTGGCGATCGCCTCCAGACTCCCAAAAACCGTCCTCCTCACCAGGTTAGGGCGGTTGCTGGTGTGACAGTCTTCTCGTTCATCCTCTTTCAGTAGCTTCTATGGTGCACACGCTGACAGTTTCTTCAGAGCGCGCAGTTGAAATCCGCGAATTGTTGGTCTCCGCGTTGTCTCCAGCGCTGGGGCTACCGCGCTTGGTAGCTTGGTGCTTGAGCTATGAACACCCCACCTCACGCCAAAAAGAACGGATCTGCGAAAGCCTCGATCCCGAGGTCGCGGTCGAACCCAACTGCTGGGCTGAACTTGATGTCAGGCTGCCTCAAAATGCCTGGACGGGGGGCGAATTGCCGTCAGGGTTGACGGCGTTGCTGCCAGCGTCTTGTCCCTATCTCTATACTTTGCCGGTGGAGACGGGTCAGCCTTCGGAGCGACTGCTCATCCTGACTGATCACCCGCTTACCTCCACTGAGCAACAGCAGTTACAGGCCGTCGCCCGCGTCATCGCGAGCCACTTTGAACTGTGGCATACCCATACCCATCAACAAGCCCAGGCCGCTGCCTTAGCCGATATGCTCGGCAGCGTTGAGCATCAGATGCGGCAGTCGCTGGGTCTAGTCAACCTGTATCTATCTCTATTAGAAGGCCAGTCTTTGACCGATGAGGGTCAGACCGTGAAAGGGAATTTGCAGGCAACCGTTGCCGACATTACCGATCGCCTAGACGCCATTCTGACAGCGTCAGCGGTTTCCCACCCCACCTTAACAACGGTCGATCTGCAGCGCCTGATCCGCGATCGCGGCCAAACCTTTGCCCCCTCGCTACAGGCTCAACAAATCACGCTACAGATGCCCGATCACCCCGTCTGGCTACAGGCTGATCCCCATCAGTTGGGTCAGGTGATCGATAATCTCCTGTGCAATGCGATCGCCTTTAGCCCCGTGGGCGGCACCATTGTCTGGAGCTGGGATGCCTTTGACGGCGAAGTTTTGGTGCAGATTTGTGATCAGGGACCGGGCATTTCACCGGGAGCCAGACTGAGCATCTTTCAACCAGGCTACACTGAGCGTCCCCAAGGTCACGGCTTTGGGTTAACCATTGTCCAGAAAATTGTGGCGGCTTACGGCGGTCGCATTTGGGTCAACAACACGCCCCAAGGTGGGGCTCAGTTCAGCGTCATCTTTCCTCAAACTCAGTCTCTTCAATAACGACGAGCCCCATTTTCACAGCCCGAACGATCGCTTGAGTGCGGCTACTGACATGCAGCTTGTTGAAGATTGACGTGAGGTGCGCTTTGACAGTGGCCGCCGTAATGTACAGGCGCTTGGCCATATCTTGGTTAGAGGCCCCGTTGACCAAGAGCTGCAGCACCTCTGTCTCGCGGCTGGTCAGGGCCGCCGTCAGATCGGGGCGGGGCTTTTCGGCATGGTGAAAGATAGAGAAAAACCGGCTGGTCACTTCGTCACCGAGATATACGCGATCGCGGGCCCAGACTGGCAGCGCCTCTGGCAGCTGTGAAGTGAGTCGGTCTTTGAGCAAATAGCCGCAGGCCCCCGCCTTCATTGCTTTAAAGATCAATCGCGCATCATTATGACCGGAAACAAAAGCCACTTTGCCACGATAACCCGCTTTTTTTAGCTGCTCAAAAATATCAATTCCCGATTGGTTATCAGACAAAAATTCCAGATCTAACAAGATCAGACTCGGCTGTTGAGCGATCGCTAAATCAATACATCGACTACCCTGATCAGCCTCATAAATCTGTTGAAACCAGCCCTGATTGCTATGGCGATAAAATTCCAAAAAAGCCTTTAAAGCGTGACGGTAGCGATGATCGTCATCGGCAATTAGCAGCGACTGTAAAACGGGAGAGTGAGAGGACTGGACACTCGGTCGAGAGCGCAACTCATTTAAAGCAGTGCTAATCATATTGCCAGACTCACGGTAGTAGAAAAGGCAGGTAGACCATCGAAAGCTTTCCTGCAACTGTCTGGGAAAACTTGTTGTACCTGATTACAGAACGCTGCCACTCATTCCAAAACCCAGCAACCGCAGTTTCACGGAGTCCCGCTTGTCCGTTAGTCGGCAAACCCTCAGGTCTCGTTGAGTTGGCCTTTGTTAAATTTGATAACTCTAGAACTGAGGTCACCCATGCAATGTCCTAGTGCTATCGCGCCCTAAAGGCCAAGGTGTGGCGGACAATCCCCTCCGGCTTTAACTCCCCACAGCTGTTAGCCAGACAGCACACTCAGCTTGCTGTTTCGCGACGAATCCCCTAATCTTTGGCAATATTCTTTAGTCGTGTACTGTGCTCAGACTGCGATGACTCGACAATGGGTCAAACAGACTCGCCGCAATTTGGTTTGGTTAACGCTGTTGGCGTTGGTTTGGCTGCTGTGCAGTGGCGCAACGTGAGCTGAGACTCTGAGCGATCGCTTGCCCGCTTTCTTCACCGGACGGACAAGCTACTGCCCTAACCAGTCCAGAACGACCCAATTCACTCAGAGTGCGCATCCATCCCCAAATCGCTGAAAGCTGTGAAGAGCTGGCGTAAAAGCGCTTACAACGATTATTACTTCTGGAAGACTGCCCCGATTTTGGGCTCGGCCATTATAAAGTGAGGAATCATCCACTCATCATTGTTGTGCTTGGTTAACTTGTGCCCATGTCGCTGCCTGAAAGGTCTAGTTATAACTCCGGATCAGGTGCAGATCCTGGATTATCACAGGTTATTAGCCGCCTCTCGACGACCCTTGAGCGCGATCAGCTCGTAACGCAAGTGACACATGACATTCAACGGCAGTTAACGGCTGATCGAGTACTGCTCTATTACTTTTATTGCGAGTGGAAAGGTCAAGTCACCTTCGAGGCGCTGAGCCATCCCCAACTTTCGATCTTTGGCTCCACGGGACCTGATGAATGCTTTAACGGCGACTATGCCGAACTCTATTTAGCTGGACGAGTCCGGGCGATCGCCGATATCGAAACTGAACCGATCGCCGAGTGCCATCGCGATTTTCTCCGCGTCCTACAGGTCCGGGCTAATTTGGTTGTGCCGGTGCTGACGTCTCAAGGGTTGTGGGGCTTGCTCGTGGTCCACCACTGTCAATCAGCTCGCGTCTGGAGCGATGCCGATATCCAGTGTTTGCAGCACGGGGCAAAAACATTAGCGACCTCGCCGGCCATTGGGGGCGATCAAGTCGTCTAACGATTGGCGGTGCTGAGGGCGGCAGCAAGGAGGGTAAATAACGAGCACTGTTTCAAGCAAATCTTGTCATGCGCTATCTACAAAAACGTCCCCAGGTGCTGCCACTCAGGGACGCCTGCAGTTGTGAGGATAGCAATCAGAACAATCATGCTCTAATTGCCTCAGCTCTGACGGCAAACAAAAGCGCAGCCAGATTTGAGGCTTCAACGTTTACGCCTGAACCATCCACAAGCAGGAGCGCTGCTCATCCACCTGCCATTGACAAATTAGCTGACCATTTTTGGCCTTGACCCACCGAGCAGTGAGTTGACGTCGAGGACGCATTGAGTCATCCGTGCGGCTCAAGATCCCCAGGGATTCAGCGGGACGGTTGAGACTACGATTAAGAACGTTGGTTTTCATGGCAATTACCTACAAAATGGGGGCGATCGAACTGAAGCAATTCAAATGAACGATGACGATGAAAAGGAGTACAGACCGTGCTCGGTTACCTCATCAGCCAGCTGGTCATGACGGCGGATACCCAATGACCGCTGGCGATCGCGGCGTCCTAAAAAAGTCAATCGCAGGGTGCAGCTACGGCCATTGATCGGTGGCAAAGTGACAGTATCCGCATTACAGCGAAAAGTGAGTTGCATGGCGGGGGCTCCTTTTGGATCGTTAAATGTAGCCTACGCAACATTTGGGGAGAACTCGGGAAGCGATCGAGAACGAACCGAGAGGGACTGAATTCACAGCCCTCTGGCAATTAGCCATCAACCAACCGCAAAAAGGCTGCCATGCCTCGCTCTCAGCGACCTGCCAGGGATAGATTTTCTCAGCAGTCACGTGATATTGCAGAATTCGGAGTTCGGAGTTGAAAAACTCACCATCTGGTGATTTCAGTCATCTGGAGTGACCTGATCAAACTGCGGCTTGTTATGCCCGTTCTTTGAATTAGGGCGACAAGTTTTGTGCCTTCTGTTCCTTGGCTGCCTAAAATCGCCAAGATTGCATAAGGAATCCAATCACGGAGAATTGCGATTAGAACTGCTGGGTTGAATCGCCCTCTCAAAATTGAGAAACGCATAAGAGCAGGGATTATGGCGATTGGCTCAGCACCGACTCTGTGAGTTCCACCAGGCTGTCATAGTCATAATGCTGCACTCGCTGACTCAGGTGTTGCGCCAGTTCAGCAGACTGAGGTGGGATTTGTTGCAGCAGTTGCTTTAGTAGGGTGGCATCCGCTTGCACCGCTGCTGCATGAACCTGACGAATCCACTCTGGCGACAGGCCCGCAAAAGACGCTGGCGTCAGCGCTTGGTCAATATTCACCGCAGGCTCGATGGTTGGCTCTTCTGTAGCGTAGAGATACTGCACCCCGAGATAAGCGGCGAGCTTGTCAAAGATAATTCGCGTCCGAAAAGGTTTGCGCACAAAGTCATCACATCCGGCCGCTAACACCGCTTCTCGTTTTTCTTCAAAGACACTGGCGGTGAGGGCGATGATTTTGGTACGAGGAGAGTGAGGTGTAGAGGATGGCGGGGCAGAGGGTAGAGGGTAGAAGAGTTCGGACGTTTGCTCATCCTCCACCGACTTCCCACTCTCCACTCTCCACTCTTCACTCTCCAACTCCCGAATCCGCCGGGTTGCCACATAGCCATCCATCACGGGCATGCGCATATCCATCCAGATCAGATGGGGATGCCAGGCTTGGTACTGTGCGATCGCCTCCTCTCCGTTGGTCGCCTCAGCCACGTCAAAGCCCACCTGTTCTAACAGCGTGCGGATGACGCAACGATTATCAGGGTGGTCATCCACGACTAAGAGACGAAACGCCGTCTGTCCCGGAGCAAGGCCCACCACCCGGCGATCGCCAATCGTCGCGACGGACTCACCGGTTGGTGCCAGTTGGGTTTGAATCTGAAAGCGAAACTGCGTACCCTCATTGACGACACTCTGCACCTGAATGTCACCGCCTAAAAGCTGCACAAACTGCCGACTGATCGCCAACCCCAGCCCAGTGCCCTTTTGACTGCGATCAATCGAGCGCGACTGGATAAAGGCGTCGAAGATATTCTCAAACTCGCTGGCCGGAATGCCCGGCCCCGTATCGGCGACCACAAACTCAAGGGTGAGAGGAGCCTCGATATCACTGGTGATCGCTTCGACGGGTGAAACCTGCACCTGCAAGGAGACAGCCCCCGTCTGGGTGAACTTGATGCCGTTACCCAGCAAGTTGATCAGCACCTGCCGCAGTTTGCCTTCATCGGTGTAAATGTAGTGGGGCACCGTCGCCGCCCGCTCAAACTGCAACTGCAGACCTTTTGCCTGGGCGCGCAGCCGCAACATTTCCTCCAGCGAATCCAGCAGTTGATGCAGGTCAGTGGCATGGGTATTAAGCGTCATGCGACCGGCCTCAATTTTGGACATCTCTAGCACGTCGTTGATCAGAGCCAGCAGATGTTCGCCACTACGGTTGAGAATTTTGAGGTTGTCTTGCTGGTCAGGGGCGAGGCGATCGTCCCGCAGCAAAATTTGCGCAAAGCCAATAATGGCATTTAGCGGCGTGCGCAGTTCATGGCTCATGTTGGCCAAAAATTCACTCTTGGCCCGGTTGGCAGCATCGGCGGTTTCTTTGGCTTCTAAAAGCGCGGCCGTCCGCTGCTGCACCCGCCCTTCCAGTTCTTCGTTGCTGCGGGCCAGGGCGCGAAATGAGTCCCGCAACTGCTCACCCATGTCGTTAAAGGATTGGGCCAGGGTTTCCAGTTCACGAATACCTCGGGTGCGGACGGGCAGCGAATCCGCCGTATCAATCTGCCTGGCTCGGGTACTTTGGGCCAGGGCCTGGCTACTTTGGCTCAGCTGCAAAATCGGTTGAGTAATGCGCCGCGCGGTGAACACGCCCAGGGCCGTCGCGATCGCCAATGCCCCCAAACACAGCAATACCGTCGTCCGTGTATTGCGATCGATTTGCTCCATAAAGTCAGCTTCGGGCACGACCACCACAATCACCCAGTCAATGCCGCGCTGATCGGCAAATTTCGACACCTGCACAAACTGCCTTTGCCCGCCCGTGGTGAAATTGAGCTGCGTGTGGTCTTGCAGATCGCTCAGCTCTAAGGTTTCCGCTAAAAATTGAGCCGTTTGCCGCGTTAACGGATGGTCACTGTTGACGGCGGATGTCCGTTCTAAAACGTTATCATCCTTGACCTGATAGGGCTTTTCCTGCGTCGAGCTGGCGACTAACACTCCGGCAGTATCCATTACAAACGCCTGGCCGGTTTGGCCAATTTCAATACTCTGCAAAAACTGGCCAATGTCATCGAGCGAAAAATCGACCCCGGTCACCCCGAGCAAGTCGCCTGCGTTGTCATACACCGGCAGCACGGCACTCACAATCAACTGGGGAATCCCCACACTGCCGTAAATGTCGCTCCAGACGGCGGCATCTGCTGTCACAGCCGTCTGAAACCAGGGCCGAGTACGCGCGTCGTAAACCTCTGGGTTGATCCGCAGCAAGGTTTGACGATTCCCGGCTTGATCTAACCGGTGATAGTGGCCCAAAAAGTTAGTGGAAGAATCATTGATCACCACTTGCAGTTCGTCCTGGGTCGTTTGCGTGACGCCAATAAACGACCCATCGACCGCACTGCCAAAATAGAGCCAGGTGACATCATCGAGATACTGAATTTGTCGCCAGAAATACCGCTCACTCGCCAAATTCTGCGTTTGGAGTTCACTTCGGCGAACGGCGTCGGCGTTGACCTGATTAATCAGATGGGGAATCTCTGAATGGTCGGTCAGTTTTTCGTGAATGCGGTTAGAAATTTCTTGTCGCAGCTGCGAGGCCACTTCATTGACGGCCCGTTGGCCATTGCGCAGCGAAATATATCCGGTCAGCCCCACCGCTAAAAAGATTTGCACAATAAACGGTAACACCAGGGCCGATCGCAAAGAGACCCGATGCGGTAACTGTTTCAAAATAGGCAAACGAGCGGGGGAAGGCATCGCAATTTCACATGTCTATGGCACGGGGGTCACACGCAGTGACCACTTGCAAACCAAGTTTATGCCCCTTGGAGCAGCAGCAACGATGCCGGTTGAGCCGAGTCTCAACTAGCATTAGACCCAAAACCAATCACTTTGAAACAATAGCAAAGCGGCGATCGCCCACCGTCACCTAGAATATCGGCCTCAATTCACTGCCCAATCTAGCGCCCTCTAAACCTTTATCCTCTGTCCCCCCGACACCCCGGCAATCGGGTTAGCATCGCAGTACTTGAGCCTGAGCAAATTGGAATAGCTTTGAACTGTTGTGCTGCACGGATGCGATGAACCCTAATCAACCTGGCCCGTCTGATTCAACCGCTTTGCCTGACAATGCCAATTCTGGGTCTAAACCCTATCGGTCGATCGCCAGGCTGTGGTTAGGGGGCAATGCACTCGGATTTGCGATCGCCACAATCATTCTTGTCAGTATTTCAGCATTAATAAGCGCTACTCCTTTAGGAATGGGAGGCATGGAAGCGCTAATTGCTTCCGAAATTGTAGTGGGCAGCTGCGTGGGCACCCTGCAAGCATTGATTCTGAAACGCCAAATTCTCCGGCTGAGAGTTTGGCAGTGGATCTTGGTGTCGATCTTGGGTGGCTATTTAGGAATATTTTTGTGGGTGATCGCGATGCTGGGGGTTGCTGCAGTACCCGGTATTGCAGCTCCTGTCAGAGGGGTCAACATCGTTCTGCTAATAGCTAGTATTTTCGGCGCGATGCTCGGGGTAGGTGTTGGGCTGGGGCAGGTGCTTGTCGCAGCCCAACATGTGCACGGTCTGCGCCGCTGGTGGCTCGCGAATGTGGTGGGGCGATCGCTGGGCTGGCTTTGTGCTGTTGGGTTCGGGCTATTCTTCAACACTAGGCCAGTGCTCGTACCACTCAACGGTAACATCGGAGATTCGATCAGCGCACTGCTGATCTGTGGCGGCATTGGCGGCTTGGTCTACGGCGGCGTAACGGCCTTAGCCCTGCCAAGTTTGACGCCCCGCCAGCGCGCCATTCCCGATAAATTAAATTGAAGGATTCAACGGTTCTGTGATGAATTCTCAGCCACCCGATCGCCCCAATTCGCCCGATAGCAATCCTCCCAAGGTTCCGGCCTCAAAAATTAGCGGGGGAAATCGATCTGGATCTATCCCCTCTCGATCGATCTCGGGGCTGTGGTTAGGAGTAAATGCATTGGGATTTGCGATCTCCATAACCATCCTTGGCCTAATGTCAATATCAGCAAACTCTGCACCACAACAGTTCGCGAGCATAGTTCCTATGTCTGCATCTGGCATCTTGCTGGGCAGCTGCGTGGGAGCCCTTCAGGCAGCAATTTTGAAACGCAAACTTTTTGGGCTGAGAATTTGGCAATGGATCTTGGCATCTATTGCGGCCATCTATTTGGGGCTATTGGGCGGGGTAATCGTATGGAGTACAGTTATTGCGGTGTTCCCTACCGCTATTAGATTCAGTTTGCTAAGTTTCAGTATTTTTGGCGCAATGCTAGGAATGAGTGTTGGGCTGGGCCAGGTGCTTGTTTTAGCCCGACGGGTTCGCGGTCTACGCCGCTGGTGGTTCGCAAATGTGGTGGGGCGATCGCTGGGGTGGCTTGCAGCAGAAGAGGTGAGGCAACTCTTAAGTAACAGGCAAGGATTCCTTCTCGCCGATAGCCTTATCGAGACAGTGGCTATAGCTTTGTTGTATGGCTGCACTATCGGCCTAGTCTACGGTAGCGTAACAGCCTTAGCCCTGCCAAGTTTGACGCCCCGCCAGCGCTCTACTGTAGACGATCCTGCCTAGGCAAAACAGTTACGTCTGGTTCACCAACCAGGTGCCGACGACCTGTCCCATCCCAATGGGCTGCTGGGTAAACCCGAGTTTTGTGTACAGCTCCGGCACGTCATCCGTAAATAAATAAACGTGCTGCCCAGACAATTGCTTGAGCAGCGTTCGGATCATCTCGCTAGCAATGCCCTGACGGCGATGGGTGCTCAAGGTCCACACGTCTACCAGATAAGCATTGCAAATCCCATCCGATAACACCCGAGCAGTACCAACTATCTGCTGATGCGCATAGGCCACACAAGCCGCATAGCTGTTTTCAAAAGAGGCTTTGAGTTGCTGAGGACTGCGGCCATTATCGAAAGCATCTTGGCGCAAAATAGTTTTCATTGCGGCCCAATCGACAATTTGCAGATCAGTTTGGTAAACAATTTCCACCATTTGAGGTGACCTTATGACAGCAACATCAAAGCCGGTGTCTCTGGTCACCGGAGTCAATCGGGGCATTGGCTGCGCGATCGCCCAAGGATTACTCGCCCAAGGCTATCAGGTCATGATTACGGCCCGTTCTTTAGCCAGCGCGGAACAAGCAGCGGCGAAACTGTCGGGCACCGTCGTGCCAGTCACCTTAGACGTCAGCCAAGATGACTCAATTGAGCAAGCCGTGAAGACGATTCGTCAACACAGCGATCGCCTGGATGTGTTGATCAACAACGCGGGCGTTTATCCCGATGAGGGGGTCAACATCCTGACAATTAACCGGGAGCGGTTGGCTGCCACCTTGAACACCAATACCCTCGGCGCGATTCGCCTGACGCAAGCCTGTTTACCGCTGCTCAAAGCAGCTGAAGCGGCCTGCGTGATCAATACGTCTAGCGGCTATGGCGAGATTTACGGTCTGTCGGCCAACGTGCCCAGCTACTGCTTATCAAAATTAGCGCTGAATGGCGCGACGATTATGCTGGCCCAGGCACTGCAGCCCCACGGCATTGTGGTGAACGCCATCGATCCTGGCTGGGTGAAAACGGATATGGGGGGCGATTCGGCCCCGCGATCGCCTGAGCAGGGCGCCGACACCGCCATCTGGCTCGCCACCGAAGCCCAGCGTGAGACTGGAAAATTGTGGCGCGATCGCCAAGCCATTGCTTTTTGAGCTGGGGCAAGGCGATCGCGTTTACTCATTCAAAATTGGCTCTACAGAGGGCAGAGACTGCCAGCGCCTTCTCCCGGTTGAGTGACGACACAGCCCGCATAGTTTCCGGCTGGGGTATTGTCCGGTGGAAAGATCATCATGGCGGCAGCCCCTGAGGCATCCCCGTGGCTGACTAGCAGCGTGTTATCCCAATAGTGCAAGCCACTAATGCTGCTGAGGGCGTAGCTCGAAAATT
>ERZ1740065.3033-NODE-3033-length-10488-cov-4.033739_pt1 | contig 10488 bp, 8 predicted proteins | sample MGYA00581738_ERZ1740065 | MGnify/ENA primary metagenome ERZ1740065 (study PRJEB43018, sample SAMN04849749) | marine metagenome | isolation source: floating plastic debris | place: Pacific Ocean | collected 2008-09-01 | study: EMG produced TPA metagenomics...
AAGATACTACATACTGGCTGCTGTTACCGCATTTAAGGTGGTGTTGGTAGTGACGCCATGTGTTAAAACAATTGCTCTAAAACATCAACGGGTTGATCTGCCCTCAGAGCGAAAGGTGCATCATCAGCCAATGGTTCGCCTGGGTGGGATCGCAATCTGCCTGGGTACCCTACTCGCCCTGTTTGTCGTTTGGGTGATCGGGGGAGTAGAACAACTGTCATCAACAATGCTCTCTGGTTACTGGATTGTAGTGTTTGGCAGCATTGGCTTTTTTGCCATAGGTTTGTTCGACGATCTGTTTAATCTGTCGCCTCTTTTTCGTCTGGGGCTGCAATTTGCCATTGCTAGTCTGGTTTGGCTGATGGGTGTGCGTATTGATTTTCTCACTTTACCCGGCTTTGGGATAGTGCAGTTGGGTTTATTAAGTCTGCCGCTGACTGTCTTCTGGCTGACGGGCGTGGTTAATGCAATCAATTGGATTGATGGGCTTGATGGGTTAGCCTCTGGTATTGGCATCATTGCTGCTGCCTCTAGTTTTCTCATCTGCTTATATACTGGACAGCTAGCTGCAGCACTCATTGGAATTGCCTTAGTTGGTAGTCTGTTTGGTTTTCTGCTATTCAACTTCAACCCAGCCCAAATCTTTATGGGAGACGGTGGGTCCTACTTTATTGGCTTTCTGCTAGCAGGTATGGGAATAACAGGTTTAGTTAAAAGTGCAACTGCCACAGCTATCCTGTTGCCGCTACTCGTGTTAGCTGTCCCCCTTGGTGATATGACCCTGGTGATTTTAGCTCGTCTACGTCGTGGTGCTTCACCATTTATAGCAGATAAGCGACATTTACATCACCGGTTATTAAATGCCGGATTACCGCACCGGCTAACGGTGCTAGTGATGTATGCCTTGACCTGGTGGGCCAGCAGTTTAGCATTGCTATTTGTCGGAATTCCCAGCAGCCCCGTACTAATCAGTAGCTCTACCGGATTACTTGGGCTGATGGGTTGGAAGGCATGGCACATTACCCGGCAAGGTTAGCTTTGTTACGCATTGTTGATTGGAGAAATGTATTTGTCAGTCAATTAACCTGCTTGTCAATACATTCATCGTGCATCCATCTTGCGTCCAAAATTTGGATATCACGCAACCAAATTTTCTAACACGGACATCTACCAACCTGAGAACGATCTATCACTTGATGATAAGCGTGAAGAACAATTTCAAATTTAAAAGCACGCCTTTATCTCTTCCTAATTTCATCTTCCCTGTAAGTTTAGCAAAGGACTATCGCAAATGGTTAGTATCTTTAAAAAAACAGAGCTGCCAGTTGCCTATCGAACATTTAAGGCAATTAACACTGAACCTATTCGAGCGACTTCTTCTCTCTCTCATTTAAAATTGTCAGTCATCAATCAGTTCTTTCCCCCTGACTATGCTGCAACAGGACAACTCATTGAAGAGTTGGTTAAACAGTTAGGGCAACAGGGAATGGATGTCAAGGTCTTTTCTGGCCAGCCAGCCTACTCTAACCGAACTGCGGTAGCTCCCCGATTAGAAGAGCAAGACAAAGTAACCATTGGTCGATCCCGAGTGACACGACTTTGGGGTGCAAGAGTGCGGGGTAAAGCATTAAATGGTTTGGCCTTTGCCTTGCGAACAACCTTACATCTGATCAAAAATTGTCGCCGTCGTAACCTTGTCTTACTGACCACGGCACCACCTTTTTTGCCAGTCTTGGGCTATTTGGCTAATCGGCTGCTGGGTATACCTTATATTTGTTTGCTATACGATCTTTACCCAGACATTGCCATTGAATTGGGGGTGGTCTCTCGTCAAAACTGGATCGCTAGACTCTGGCAGGCTTTAAATAAGCAAGTTTGGCAGCATGCCCAGGGACTGATTGTGTTAAGCCCTGCCATGAAGCAACGTATTGTGGATCACTGCCCAACGGTAGCTGACAAAACCCACGTGATTCATAGCTGGGCCGATCCAAAGCAGATTGTGCCGATTCCTAAGAATAATAATTGGGGTGCTCAACAGCATGGCCTGGTAGATAAGTTCACTGTCTTATATTCAGGCAATATGGGTCGTTGTCACGATATTGACACCATTTTCGAAGCAGCCTTGTTGCTACGAGATGAACCAATTCAGTTTGTGTGTATTGGTAGCGGAGCCAAACGAGATGGCCTGATCCAACAGGTTGCAGAGATGGGGTTGGACAACTTTATATTCTTGCCCTATCAGGATAAAGCCGTATTACCATATTCCCTTACCGCCTGTGATCTATCACTGGTCAGCGTGAGCCCTGGCATGGAAAGCTTGGTTGCCCCCAGCAAGCTATACTCGGCCCTAGCCAGTGGTCGCCCAATTGCAGCTGTGTGTCCTCCTCACACCTATCTGCGCCAGATGTTAGAAGAAGGTAACTGTGGAGCCTGGTTTAACAATGGCGATAGTCAGAAGCTGGCAGAGTTTATCCGACATTTGAGCCGAGATGAACAGACTGCTCGAGCGATGGGCCAAGCAGCTCGTGCATGTCTAGAGGAAAACTATTCTCCTGATATTATTGCGCAGCAGTATGCGGATGTTTTTCATCAAAGCAGCGTATGCGAAAGCTCACACGTTTTTGCATGATGCTTATGCATATTGATGCCACGGGTGAGCTATAACAGTCACCAAAGATGATGTCTGAGCCTTGGGTATCACCGTCGGCTGACCTAAATTTGAGTTTAGCAATCATCCGACTTTGTTGCCCAAGCGCTTGAGTAACAAGAATCAGGGATTATTTGCTCTATACGGTGCTGCTCTACCCAAACTGTTTACCTTAAAAAAAACGGTCTGCCCTTCCACAGTTTTATCTCTTTGTACATGGAGTCAAACTCACAAATGAAAATCACACTTAAGTCAGTTCTGATGGGGGCTGCGGCTACATCAATTATGATCGGTGGCATGGCTTATCAGGCTCCCTCAGCAGAAGCCATTGACTTAAAAAATGGCGATATCATAGGAAATATCATAGACTCTCAAAACACTTTAGGTGAGTTTACATTGGACTTTGCCGCACCAGCAACACAAACAGTTGATGGGCTCTCCTCTACTATTCCACCTTTTGTCGCTGGAGATCAAGTCTTCTTGTCAACCTTGAGTAACATCACTCCTGGTGTGGATATCGGAGCTGTAATTCCATTTATCTCCGATATTGATCTAGACGATGGTGTTAGCACTGACAAGGCACAGTTTAATATCACGAGTGCTATTTTTAGTGAAAGTGCTATTAATCCTGGCAACTTTGAGCTATCGCTCGATGGAGATTTCATTAGCTCAACGAATACAACGTTGGGCATTGGTAACCTAACATTACAATTCGCTCAAGCAGGAGCTTACGGTGTAAACCCTACCAAAACCACGAATTCAACCTCACTGACGGTTGTTCCTACTCCTGCAGCTGTTCTCCCTGGTTTAGTTGGTATGGCGACTGCCGCCTTCCGCAAGAAAAAGCAGGAAGAGGACAACGAGTTAGCTACCGTAGGAGCCGAAACTCAAGCATAGATTGTCAATCATTGAGAGTTGCTTCCTATAAAGTTTAACTCTCGATAGTGTGGAGTCTATATACTTGTGTCTTCGCATCCTCTAGTTAGGGGCTAAGATGCCAAAGCATCGAGCCCCTAATCCGTCTCATCCCTTGTTGACTTCAACTTTCTCCTGAAAGCTATCTATCGAAGAATTTAAATGCGATTGTTTCGATATTTATAGCTCTCCGGAATCTGAAGAAATGAGCTGAACTCATTTGAGAGAGCCTAGCGCTTAGATTTAATTCACTTTACGCCTGTTTGTAATTATGGCTTACGTTTCTGCATCTGTTCCTGGAAAATTAGACGGTTCTTATAGCATTAAAAATATTTGTCGCGTTGTCGGTCTGGTTTGCGTGGCGGGTTTTATATTTGACATGTTGGTGTTGACATTGCCACCACAATTTGGGGTGGAATGGCGCATCGGTGTCATTCAACAGTTTGCTAACCGCAGCATTATTTTGTTATTTGGGTTAGCATTGATAATTTTTGGTAGTCAGGGTAACAGCACTAGCCGAATGAGATTGATGGCTAAAGTTTCTATGGGCTTAGGCGTGCTTTTCTTTTTATTAAGCTTGCTATCTGTTGTTGACAGCGTGCGTTTAAGCCAGCGAGCTGTCAGTAATATTAGTACGCAGGAATCAGAACTACAAACTCAGCTTCGAGATGCTCAGGCTAATCCAGAGGGTTTGCCAGATAATGTTAACCTTGAGGACTTAACTCAGTTTTCTCAACAACTTACTGCGCAAGCTGATACCCTCAAGAAAAATGCACAGCGCACTGTTCTTAAGACGGGAATCTCTAATATTGGGAATCTTGTATTAGTTGGTGCAGGTCTGCTGGCGTTAGGTCGTGGTGGCATGCGATTGTCTCGCACTAAAGGGTAATTGATATGAATTGGCAGATATCCAAAATTGATGCTAATGGTCTGTTGAAGGCAGGGCGAAACCTATTTCAGCAAGGTTTGAGAAATACCCATAACCGCTTGGTCATGGCAGGGTTGTTTGTCGGTATCGTGTTTTTGCCCTTTTGGCTATACGACATCATTGTAGGAACAATCCATGGCGCAGCGAGTTTGTTGCTGGTTTCTGCCTTAGGACTAGGGCTATATCAGCTCTGGTTACAGCAGGGGCACCTGGCTAACTTAAAGGCTTCCAGTGAGGATAGATGGCTAGGGCATCTAATTATTTTGGCCGGTCTAGGAGCTACACCGTTTTGTGCTGCCGCTGAATGGTCTCAAAAACTGATTTGGGTCATGATCCTATGTGGCATTGCCATCAGCTCCTGGGGATTCAACTTCTTCCCAAAGTATCCGGCATCTGTTTTTCTAATTGCAGTGGGACTATTCCCTCAGCCGACCACAGTTGGTAAAGCTGTGTGGGATACATTTACTCCTCCAGAGATATTGGAACGTTTTATGGCCTGGTGTGGTGGTATTGGCCTCAATTTGATCGGTCAGGCTGCAAGTGTTGACTGGACCTTGATCTCATTGCCAGGGGGTACAGCTAGGGTGGATTGGGGCTGCAGTGGCTATGATCTGGCCTGTATCGCAGCGGTCACCAGTTTGCTGATGGGGTTGTTCTTTAAGCAATCATTTTGGAAAACATCGATCATTATTTTGATAGGGATTGTGTTAGCGATGATTGCTAATGTTCCCAGAATTATGCTAATGACAATGGCTAATGCCTATTGGGGGCAAGAGTCCTTTGAGTTTTGGCATGGGTTTTGGGGTGGTCAGATTTTTCTGTCGATTTTGTTTACGGTGCATTATTATGCTGTGATGGCAATCGTAAAGCAAAAACCTACTAAAAAGATAGCTTAAGCCACTCTAATCGCATCACAACTGCCCGGTTTATTACGGAGATCTACAGTATATATAGCTAGAGATTAACCAACACAGCTTTATTGAGTACTTATTGGGGGAAGTTGTATCCGATGCCTCAAGAAAGATTGGTAACACAACAGTCTGATAGCAAAAGGTCCAGCCTCAGACGCAATCGTAATCGGAAACGGTCTAAGCGACGAGGGATTTATTGTCCTGAGCATGGATGTTATCTGGATAGTGTTAGCCCTAAGCGAACGCTATATGCTGACAAGCCTGAATATTTACGTCAAAAAGGCGTAAGCCGTAAAAATGCACTAATGCTGATTGCCCAAGAAACGGCGATAGCTTTAGATGGAGAATGGCTAGAGGCATTTTGGTGTAAATATTGCCAAGAAACAAAGTGGTACCATGTGCGCCGAGATAGTAGTGGTGCTTATAGTCTCTCTGTAGCTTCACGTGAGCTATGGCAACAGGTCCAAGGTGTCATTCACCCCCATGGCAACCCTTCTGTTGGAGAGTTTACACGCCGAAGTGCCTGTATGGCTGGCTATCAAGGCATGAACCAATTTTACTTTATCAAGTAATTGGCAACCATAATAATTTTCTGATAGCTTCTAAACTAACTTAAATATTTTATCTTTTTAGGAGTTGGGCTTCGATGGTCGTTTTGATCTCAGTCCCTCCACACGTAGCCTTCGGAACCTGAGACGAAGGCCGAACATAGGAAAAATATGATTAAAATCTGAGCAATGTCTACTAGATTAATTATAAATAAGTGCCTATGCAAAATCCTTTACAGAACAGTTCTTTGAGTGGTTGTCTAAAATCAGGCATTTCCAACAAAGCCTTTTGTAAGTAATTTTGCACACCTACTTAACCAAATAAGTTGAGAGCTATTTAGCCTAGCCATGAACTGTATTATTAGTGCGCACTTTAACAGAGTTCAGTTGTATTAATTTAAACCTGCGGAATAGTTAAGTAACGATAATGAAAATATAATAGCCTATTTATCATTCCTTAATTCTCTCTAGCTCTTTTCTAGCTCTTTTAAGTAATTATCTTGCTAAGTATAGTGCGAAGTCTTAAATATACTCTGAGAGCTCCGGCTTATCAGCTAATCATTGCAGTAGCAAAACGTAACTGGCCACTGCTAGTAACGAACTTAGCCACCAACCTGGGTGGCGCACTTTTAGAAGGCAGCACACTCGGGATTATTTATCTAGCAATCTCCGTTCTCTCAGAAGGACCGCAAAGTCAGCAACACTCTCCCTTTGTACAACAGGTTTTAGGGTGGTTACCTTTAGCACCTGAACAAATGTTTATTGGGCTAATGGGAATGGCAGTTTTACTGCAAACGATGTTGAGTCTGAGCAATTATCTGAATAAGCTGAGTACAGCCTACCTTTCTGCTAAGGCGCAGCCTCAGGTTACGGGTAAAGTATTTGAACAAATTATGTCGTTTAGCTTTGCTTGCGCTAGTGGATATAAAGTTGGGGATTTGGTTATGTTTGCTAGCCAAGCGGCCCGAACAGTTGACCAACAACTAAACCTCGTCAATGGGTTCGTAGTCAGTGTATCCTTTGCAGCAATTTACGCTATTTTTCTGATTAACTTATCACCCTGGTTAGCATTGGTAGCCGTTGCACTTGCAGGTGTAATAATACTAGTGCAGCAACAAGTGTTACCCAAGCTTAGGCGTGCAGCCAAACTGTTGACAGAGGCACAGGTTGAAACCGCGAAATTTATGACTGAGAATATTCAGGCTTTGCGCTTGTTGCACACCTTTGGCACTCAGCAGAGGACAACAGATGAAGCGTTAGTCAAACTACAAGCCGTTCAGCAAAAGTTGCAACAGCGGGCAAAGATATTTTATTTGCCAGAGCCTATATTTGAAGTTTTACCAATTTTCTCTTTAGCAGTGCTGGCAGTCGCTGCCTATAGCTTAAGTCAGTCAGTAGAGACACTCTTACCGTTACTACTGACATTTTTGTTGGGATTGCAGCGATTGGCATTGCGCCTAAAAGTTGCGGCTAGCGTGTTCACTCAACTAGCCGATAATAGCGCGAGAATGAATCGACTAGACAGTATTTTGGACCCTACTGATAAGCAATTTGCTTTACAAGGGAAGAAAAGTTTTCGAAAGTTAGAAACAGATATTCACTTTGACGAAGTAAGTTTGGCCTATGGCAATGATCAAACACTGGCCCTAACAAATGTGAGTTTTACAATTCCTCGCAATCGTGTAACAGCATTGGTAGGGCAATCAGGAGCAGGCAAATCCTCGATTGTAGATCTGTTGATAGGCTTGTATCAGCCCAGCCTAGGACGCGTTACAGTGAATGAAGACAACCTGCAACAGTATGACCAAGCTAGCTGGCGACAGCATATTGGTGTGGTGAGTCAAGATACATTTATTTTTAACTGTAGCATTTTAGATAATCTGCGATACGGTCAACCACAGGCTAGTTTTGATGTGGTAGTCGACGCGGCAAAAGCAGCACAAGCCCATCAGTTCATTTTAGATTTGCCAGATGGATATGAGACACTTGTAGGTGAACGAGGATATCGCCTCTCAGGTGGACAGCAACAGCGACTAGCCCTAGCCAGAGCGATTATTAAGCAGCCTAAGATATTGATTTTAGATGAAGCGACCAGTGCGTTAGACAGTGAGTCTGAGAAACTGATACAGCAAGCACTGGCAGAGTTTCAAAAAGACAGAACAGTACTTGTGATTGCGCACCGACTTTCAACTATTGTAGATGCAGACCAGATTTTAGTCTTTGAAAGAGGGCAGTTGATCGAATCTGGTATGCACCGTGAATTGATGGTTCAACAAGGGCGCTACGCTCAATATTGGAGTTTACAAACCCAGGGAGTATAGCATTAGAGGATTTGTAACACTGAATCGCTTGATGAAACAGTAAGCGTTGGAAAACCTAAAAATGAATATAAATAATCGCCCCAATGTTGCCCTTCTTATTCCTTGTTTCAATGGGCTACATCATTTACCAAGTCTCATAGACAGCGCCCAACAGGTTGAAAATAGGTTTGATGAAATTATTGTTTATGATGATGCTAGTACAGAGCCTTTTCCCTTTGATCCAGAAGAACGATTTCCTGAGATACGGTTTTACCGTGGCGACGTAAATGGTGGTGCTGGACATGCGAGAAACCGTCTAATGGAGCTAGCAACTACCGACTATATTCATTTTCATGACATCGACGATACTAAGATTCCTGTTAATTTTATAACCGAGTTAGCCCCTCATCTCTCACCCAATACAGTAGTTTTCTCATCCTGGCAAATTCGCTGGCTCAATGGCGACGAGCCAACACTATATGACTATCCTGATTTTGGGTTAGTTAAGGACTTTCGAGAATATTTTTTGCGTGGTCATGTTCATATGAACGCTACGATTTTTCCACGTGAACTATCATTGGAAGTAAAATTCGACGAAGATTTTCGAGCTATTCAAGATTTGATCTTTAATGTTCGATTAGCTCAGGCAGGCGCAAACTATCAACATGTTGACACAGTCATCGCTAAGCATGAGAAGAATCCAAGTTCTACGATTAGTCGTATGAAACAACAAAAGTTTCAAGAATACAGGGTGAAATATTGCGAGCGATGCAAAGTTATATTACCTGCTAAATTCCATTCAATAATTGGTGATAGTGCTCTCTATTATGCTTGGGAGTCTTGCCTGCAAGGGTTTGATCGGGAGTGTGATTTAGCGATTTCTATAGCTCGGAAGTGTGGGCAACTCAACTATAAGCAGTTTGGCAACATTGTCAGCTTACTAGCTCCATTATTAGGTCTTAGTAATACTCTAAAAATGAGACGATGGTGGTTTAATCATTATAAAAAAAGTCACTTTAGTCTCCAATCGGCCTAGATAGTCCTCTGTAAGACAAGCCAGCGTAGCATGTTAGAAATAGCGAAAAAAGTCACTCGTACTTTTTATCCCTATCAGTATTCACCTGTTCGTCGAATTTTAGAACCTCGTCGAATTCACGCTTACTGTATAGGCAGTAATAAATCTGGAACACATTCAATTGCGAGTATGTTCGCTAAGCACTATAGGTCAAGTCATGAAGAAGCTCACGGTGCTTTAATCAATGGATTCCTCGACTGGAAAGAAGGGAAGCTTACAGAAAGAGACTTCCAGACTATTCTGCTAAATCATAATAAATATGCGTGGCTAGAAATGGATTCATCCCATGTGCATATTGAATATGTCGAGTATCTAGTAAAGTATTGCCCAAAAGCAAAATTTATTCTCACGATACGAGACTGTTACTCCTGGCTAGATTCTTTCTTCAACCACTGTCTCAATCATCCATTACGAGATCGCTGGGCTCGTCTTAATCATTGGCGTTATGCAAAATATGGGCATACCTATTCGACCCATGAAGACGTACTAAGGCAGTCTGGTTTTTTGCCACTTTCCAGTTATATTTCTGCATGGACAGAGCATAATCAAAAAGCAATCGATTCTATTCCCCAAGCTAACCTTCTGATTGTTCGAACTCATGAAATATCAAGCCGTGTAGACTCAATAGCAAATTTCCTAGATATTAGGTCAGATACGCTAGACACCAGTAGATCTCACAATTTTAAGGCCCCCAAAAAGTATAAAATCTTAAATCATATCGATAGTAGCTTTATCTTGCATAAGTCAAAATTATATTGTTCTGATCTAATGGCCAATTATTTTGGCGATGCTAACTATCTAGATAAAGCTCTTAATAAGCTGTAGCTATGGATTTCTTTTCCAAAAATATTTTATGTTTGAGCGTTTATTTAGATATTTTTCGAGAAAAATAGAAAAAGACTCCGGTGTAAAAGAAGGCAGCAAGTTTAATATCTTACATCTTGGAGAAAATACTTATATTCATCCTGACTCACATATAGATTTTCATACTCACATTGGGGCTAATACAAATATTAATGGACCTGCTTATATCAGAAGTGGGAAAAGATGCCCAGTCACGATTGGAAAGTATTGTGCAATTGCCCACAACTTCAGAGTTAGACCGAGAAATCACAATACTAACTATCTAAATCTGCAAGATGAGTTTCAAGATGGACACGGATT
>ERZ1740065.3034-NODE-3034-length-10486-cov-5.093088_pt1 | contig 10486 bp, 3 predicted proteins | sample MGYA00581738_ERZ1740065 | MGnify/ENA primary metagenome ERZ1740065 (study PRJEB43018, sample SAMN04849749) | marine metagenome | isolation source: floating plastic debris | place: Pacific Ocean | collected 2008-09-01 | study: EMG produced TPA metagenomics...
AAAGCCGCCGCTTATGTATCGGGCCGTCAGATCGGGAATGTGGAAGCGGCGGCGATTGGGGCCGTCTGGACTAGTTGCACAAGCGATGGCTTCGCGTAGGCTCCCGGCGCCGTCGTCTTGGTCGGTGGTGACCCAGATGTCGCCATTGGCGTCGAAGCAGTCGGTGGGAGAAACGACAAAGAAGCGCTGCTGGGGGGGGACTGCCGAGGAGGTCAGGGGTCCTTCCGTATTGATGGTGTATACGGCGGGGGGGAGTGGCCCGACGATGATGGTGGTATCGAAGGGGACGAGGGCGGGGCCACAGGTCACGTTTTCGGGAGGGGGATCGTTTTGGAAGCCAAAGAAAAAGTCGACCGTATTGACACCGACCGTGTAGCTACTGGATTCGAGGTAGACGCAGCTGTCGAGTTTGAAGCCGGCTAGGGTAATGGCGATCTGTTCGGTGGGGGTGGGGTTGGCCGGGACGACGGAAATCGTCTCGAAACGAAAGATCGTCGTCGGGTCGGGTTGGGCTTGCAACTCCCGGCCGAGGCCGAGTAGGAGCAAGAACAGACTGAGGTAGAGGTAAATCGGTTTCTTCATAGTTGTTGTTCTTTGCGGAAAGACCGTAACGGCTCCTTCCCAAATTTACCAAAGTAATTCCAATTGCACTCCTTTTTTGGGTATTGCAATGATGGTGGAATAGCTGGTGACTGCACGTAAAGTACCCCATTCAGGGTAGATACTGCACGAAAAAGGCTTGGCCGATAGGTAAGTTGGGATGTTAGTATTGATCTTCCGGGCTTAGATTCCGGAAAATTGGGAGATTCTTACGTTCCAGAGGCATAAAAATAAGCATTTTCCCGTTCAAATGATAGTCCCCCCGGCCTTTGATTTTTTAAATCCCCTCTTCCCTGATTGACCAAAATACGCTATCTTTGTGCTCGTTGTGCCTGATTGTTTCCTGTACCAAGCAAGACCGAAATTCCAACGCTCCCCAACGAGCTCGAAAGCGGTCTGCCGCCCCTGTGCTTTACCGCATTTCACCCCGTCAAGTGGGGTAAGGACTATTGACCAAACCGAACATCGCTGATTGTCCCATGAAGAATCCGATAGGGAGTATTGCACTCCTGTTTTCCATCACTTTGGCCACTGGGCTACTCTGGCAAATCGCAAAAACCGACTCCACAACGACCGTTCCCACTGTCTCGTCGAGTACTGCGACCACCGGCCCCACGGCCAGCACCGCCCTCTGCCCCCGCCCCACCCGCGTCATCGACTCCCTGGCCCTCGTCGACCTGTACAACAGCACCAACGGCTTCGCCTGGTGTGGCATGTCCGTCTGGGTCCTGTTCGATCCCGTCTGTACCTGGGACCGGGTCACCATCGACGCCGATGGCTACGTCACCCACCTCAACCTCGGCAACAGCTGTCTGGTGGGTACCCTCCCCAATTCCCTCGGCAATATGGAACGCATGGTGGATTTTAAAGTGGACAATAATGACCTCACCGGTTCGCTGCCCAGCTCCATGGGCAATTGGAGTGACCTCCAAGTCCTCTTCGTCGACAACAACGCCTTTAATGGCAGCATCCCCAATAGCTTTGGCAACCTGACCAACCTCATTTCTTTTTTCCTCGATAATAATAACTTTACCGGTCCCATCCCCGGTGATTTCGTCAACCTGGTCAATCTTCAGCGCTTCGAAATGTTCGTCAACAAAATCGACAGCCTGCCCGACCTTTCTTCCCTCACCCTACTGGCCAATCGCTTCCGGGTCGAGGAAAACGCCCTCACCTTTGACGATATCCTGCCCAACCTGGGCACCGCCATGGGGGATTTCTACCACCCGCAGTGCGACATCTGTCCCTTTAGCTTGGTCAACATCTCCACGGGCGATGATTTTGCCATCGATCTCGGTATCGACCACGCCATCAACGACAACGTCTACACCTGGTCTAAGGACGGTAGCTTTCTCGTGACCCTGGTGGGCAATAACCAACTCGACCTCACCCCCATCACCTTCGACGATGCGGGGCAGTACACTTGCCAAATCAGGAACCCCCGCGCCCCTTTGCTGACCATCCAGACCTGTCAGATGAACGTCCAGGTCGGCTGTGGACTTAGCGTCAACGATATCCGCGACTCGCTCTGCTTCAACGAAACCATCCAAATCAACAGTACGACCTACAGCCGCAACAATCCCACCGATACCATCTTTCTCGGTGGCGCCACCCCCGATGGCTGCGACTCCGCCATCTACATCAACCTCACCTTTCCCCCTGGCGAAGCCATCGGCGAACTGCGCGATACCATTTGTCCGGGCGATACGATCTTTGTCAATGGCACCGCCTACCACGGCGGACGACTCAATGGATTTGAGTTCTTTCCCAACGGCAGCGTGGGTTTTGAGTGCGATTCGCTACTCAATATTTTCCTCCGGCTCCACCCCGAATCGGACGTGGGCGCCGTCAATCCCACCGTCTGCCCCAGCGATACCTTTACCTTTCACGGCCGCGAATTCTTCGCCGGGCAGGAAAGCGGCTTGGTGGTCCTCCCCACCACCACCGACGTCAATGGCTGTGATTCTACCGTCCGGGTAACGCTCGGCTTTTTCCCCCGCTCCGAAAGCATATTTGATCAAACCCTTTGCCTCGACGATAGCATCACCATCAACGGTACCATCTATCACCAAGGCAATCCCAGCGGACGCGATACCCTAGCCAACGCCAGCCAGTTTGCCTGCGACTCCTTCATCGTCGTCGACCTCAATTTTGAAGCCTTCGCCACCGGGGATTTTCGCCCCACCCTCTGCCCCGGCGACAGCGTAACGGTCAACGGAACGGTGTATAACGCTGCCAATCCCAACGGGATGGAAACCTTTTTGCCCAGCGGCCCCGGCGACTGCGACTCCATCGTCACCGTCGTCCTGAGCTTTCACCCCCTGGCCGAACGGCGCATCGATACCCTGCTCTGCCCCGGCGATGAGTTGGTCATCAACGGCATCCCGATCAACCTGAGCAATCCCATCGACACCATTCTACTGCCCGACGCGTCGGTCAATGGTTGTGACTCCACGGTTTTTGCCCAGGTGGCTTACCACCCCGTGGTGGAGCGTACGTTTGATCCCGACCTGTGTTTGGGCGATACGGTATTCGTCAACGGCACCGCCTATCACGAGGGGAACCGAACGGGAACGGAAATTTTTACGGGAGCGACGGTCAATGGCTGTGACTCGACCGTTTTTGTCGATCTACAATACCTGCCCGAGGCGACGGGTAACTTTAACCCCATCATTTGCCCCGAGGATACCGTATTTTACAACGGGACGGCCTACCACGCCGCCAATCCCATGGGGACCGAGCGGGTCTTGGGGGTAGCACCTCAGGGTTGCGATTCCATCGTTAGCGTCACCATCAGCTTTTTCCCGCTGGCGGAAGGAAGTCAAACACTGGAAATCTGTACCGACGAATGTGTGCTGTACGAGGGCCAGGAATACTGTAGTACGGATGTGGGGGGCTTACAGGTCTTGGAAAACGCCTCGGTCAATGGCTGCGATTCCTTGGTGATGGTAGCGATTACCGTCCTGCCGCTGGCTTCGAGTGATTTTAATCCCATCCTCTGTCCGGGCGACAGCATTGAAGTGAACGGTACCTTTTACCACGACCTGAATCGAATGGGCACTGAGCGCTTAGACAATCTGGCCGATAATGGCTGCGATTCGATCGTTCGGGTGGCGATTAGCTTTTTTGACACCGTACGGTTTGACCTCACGGGGACCCTTTGCTTCGGGGAAGCGATCATGGTCAATGGGACGGAGTACAACGAGTTGAACCGCCAGGGGCTAGAAACGTTGGAAGGAGCGGCCGATAATGGCTGCGATTCCCTGGTCTACATCGACCTGGACTTTACCAGTTTTGCCTCCGCCGAATTCAAAAATACCCTTTGCTTTGACGATAGCCTGGAGCTCAACAACATCGTTTACGACCGCGATAATCCCGTGGGACGGGATACGATCGTGGGGGGCAGTGCCTCGGGTTGCGACTCGATCATCATCGTTGATCTGGATTTTTTTGCGGAAGCGGTTCGGACGATTGATACCACGCTTTGCTCGGGAGAGGAGCTGTTGGTCAATGGGGTCATTTACGACGAAACCAATACCAGTGGTACCGAAATCTTGCTGGGACGGGGGCAGGGCAATTGCGACTCGACGGTCCACATTGAGGTGGACTATTTTCCCGAGGCGAGTCGGTCCATCGACACCACGCTGTGCTTTGGCGGTAGCTTGCTGGTCAACGGCACCATCTACGATGCGGCCAATCCGGTAGGCTTGGAGACCCTCAACGGATTGGCGGCCTCGGGTTGTGATTCGACGGTAGATGTCCGCTTACTATTCTACGATCCAGCGCTGAATGAGGTTACGCAAGGCATTTGTCCCGGTCAGGCCATCACCATCAATGGCGTGGTGTACGATCAGGACAATCCCACGGGTCGGGACACGATCTTTGGTGCGGGCCAGTTTGGCTGTGACTCCTTGATTGCGGTCGACCTGACGGTATCGGGGCTACTCACAGGTACCCTGTACGGGACCTACTGCCGCGACGTTCGTTTTGAAATCAATGGCAACATTTACGACATCGGCAATCCGTCGGGCAGTGAGATGCTCCTATCGACGGGGGGCTGTGACTCCTTGGTCACCATTGACCTCGACTTTTTTGCGGTGGCTAAGGGAGATCTGAACCCGGAGGTCTGTGCGGGAGGTAGCTTTGAATTCAATGGCACCGTGTACGATGCGACCAACCCGATGGGTAGCGAAACCTTACCCGGTGCCTCGGTCAACGGTTGTGATTCCATCGTGGAGGTCCAACTGAACTTTGACCCCATCCTCACCGGGCGCTTGGAAGGCACCTGGTGCGCCGATACCAGCTTTACGATCAACGGCACCGTTTACGACGCCGACCGGCCGAGTGGCAGCGAGGTCATACGGACGCCGGAGGGTTGTGATTCGCTATTGACCATCGCCCTCGATTTTTTCCCCGCCGCCGCCGACACCCTCGACGATATTTGGTGTGCCAACCGGACCGTGGTGATCAACGGACGGGAATACGGTTTTGACAATCCGATGGGTACGGAAGTCTTGGAAAATGCCTCGGCCAATGGTTGTGACTCCACGGTGCGGATTGACTTGCAGTTTTTTGCGCCCGCCGTGGCAACGGTAGATACCACGATTTGCCCGGGAGAAGTTCTGGAATTTGAAGGTGAGCAGTACCGCGAAACGGGTAGCTTTGACGTGGATATCAAACAGCCTTCCGTCAATGGCTGCGACTCGATGCTGACCCTCAACTTGCTGGTCCTGGACGATAGCGTGCTGGTACCCGCCGATGCCGGAGACGACCGGGAGGCCTGCACCGCCGAAGCGCCACTTACGGCCAATCTACCGGCGGGAACGAGTGGACAGTGGACGGGAGTGGACGACCTCCAGGTGCTCGATCCGGGTGCGGCCAATACCACGGTAGAGGGCTTGCGGACGGGAGAGAACTTATTGATCTGGACCCTGTCGACCGAGCGCTGCCCCGACTACGATGCCGATACCCTGGCCCTACGGCTGGAAGGGCTCCCCCTACTCACCGACGATGATTTTATCCACCCCTTCGACGCTACTTTTTCCGACCTCGATATCCTCGCCAACGATGACTATGACCCGAGCCTCAACTGGAGCGTCCAGCTAGAGAACCTGCCCACCGTCGGGGATTTTTCGATCAACAGCGACAATACCGTACGCTTTACGCCCCCCAACGACGTCTTTACGGGTACCCTCGAATTCAGCTACTTCCTCTGCTCGGTCGATTGTCCCGATCGCTGCGCCGAGGCCTTGGTCCGCCTGGTGGTCGAAGACGGCCCCGCCACCATCGATACTACCGTCAACATTCCCAGTGGGATCACGCCCAATGGCGATGGCCTCAACGATGTCTTCATCATCGATCTGTTGGTCACCAATCCCGACGAATTTCCCGACAACGAACTAGTGATCTTTAACCGCTGGGGCGATATTGTCTACCAGGCCAGCCCCTATCTCAACGACTGGACAGGTACCAACCAGGGGGGAGAGGCCTTACCCCAGGGCACCTACTACTACGTCCTACGGCTCAACATCCAGGATGGCTTGATTTTTAAGGGGGACGTCACGATCCTCAAGTAAGTAAAAAAGTAAAACCCTCCTTACCTTTGTAAAGAGGGTTTCATTCCTAATAAAACTGATCTATAAGAATCTCTAAACTTTTCCAAAATCCGTTGGCCACTCGCGGCGGACAACAGTGAACTGGGTACCCGGGGATCGGGTATCCAGTACACCCATAGAATAGTCAGCAGCAACAAAATCGGTCGGTTCGTTCGGATCGCTAGACCCGACGAACGCAGCGGATGCGGTGCCGTACACTGTTGTCGAAGAGGAGTGACAAATGGGGGTAGCTGCCGCAACCGAGACGGTGGGCTTTCCCCAATATCTAATACCTAGGGATAAACAAACGAAGGGGATCGTCGTACGTAAGGGCCATTGATTTTCTTGAGACAAGAAAAAGGGGCTCATGGGATAATCATTGTTGGGTGATCACCGACTGGGCGCGAGGCACGGTCTGGGGATCGAGGATTATAATTGTTCTAGCGGACGGTACTATATCCCGCTTTTCGAGTGCGAAAAGGGATAGTAACTAACGGACCATAAACGTACGAAGGATCGCAGTAGATAATGTCGGATAATACGTGGAAGGATTTACACTCGGGAGGGTAAATATCTTCATGGGAGTATGTGTTTGTCGGTTCTTAGGTAAAATGTTCAGTACAAATATACAGCTAGGACTCATACGACAAATACCCGATACATGGTATTTTTGACATCAAATTAAAACTAAAACATTAACGATAATCGAGCCCAGTATCGGATCTAAAGGACTAACGTCCAATGGAATAGGACAGGTTGATCTCGTGGGTACTTCCCACGGCGGGTCCGAAGGTATTGAAGGAATAATCAAAACCGTAGCCGATTCTAAAATTATTATTCAGGTCGTAATTTTCACCGAGTAGCAGCCCGGTTTCGAGGTGGATGGTACCGGCGGTGGACCCTCCGGCGCCGAGCCAGAAGCTGCCGTTCATTTGGTAGCGCAGGTTAAAATCGAGGTTGACGGGCGCTCCCGGGACGTATTTGAGCCAGAGGGAGGGTTCGAGGTAAGCCAGGTCGCCAAAGTACTTGTAGAGGCCCAGCAGGGCGTAATAATGCTGGATGCGTCGGGTACTAAAGGTGCCGTTTTCGGACATGAATTCGAGGTCGAGGCCAAAGACTTGAGGTACGGAGAGCCCGGCGTAAACGTGGCTGTCGTCCAGGAAACCGTCGTCGATGTAGCGGTAGGCGTAGATGCCCAATCCGACGTCGGGATAGAGCAGCGATTGGTCGGTGTCGCCCACCGGATCGCCCAGATCGCGGAGTTGGATTTCGGAGGCATTGATGCGGTACTGGACCAGGCCAAAATTGAAGCCCACACTGAGGCCGCCGTAGAAGGGGTCACCGGAGAGCAGGGCGGCCGCTTTGCCGTAGATGCCCGAGAAGCCCGTGGGCCCGGTTTGGTCGTTGATGATGTGGCCCCCGAAGATGGGATTGACGGCGCCCCCACTTTCGTAGAAGTATTCGCCCCGCAGGGGTTGGGTGATGGGAGCGGATTCGAGCTGTACCCATTGCCGCCGAAAGGAAAGCCCCATCGAAAGGGGGTTGTCGTAGAGGAGGTAATCGTGGCTAAAGGCGCCGGGATTGATTACCCCAATTTGATCGCGGTATTGGGTAAAGAGGGGGAGGTGTTGTGCTTGGCTAAAATCACAGAGTAGGACTACTACCGTGATTATTAGTAGATTACGTTTCATGGAATTGACATTTGCAATGCCAAAGGTAAGTATTTTATGACATAGTGTAAATAGTAATTTTGGTCCATATGTCGGTAAAAATCGAGGAGAATGGCGCCTTGGGCGCCATTCTCCTCGACGAATAAGCAGGGCTTTTGACGGCAGCTGTGACAGCGAAACCGGGTTTAGTCTTCTTCCTCCTCATCGGTCATGGCCGTAAAGTCCTCAAATTCGTACTGGCTGTTGTCAAAGCGGTAGGATTCCAGTTTGACTTCCGTGGTGACCCAGTGGTTTTCTTCCTTGCTTTTTTCGTCGTAGTTGATCGATTCGAGGACCATGCCGTCTTCCAGCTTGGCGAATTGGGCGTAGCTTTGCTCCGATACCATTTGGGCCATCATTTTGCCGAAGGCATCCGACCAGCTGACGTCCAGCTCCTGGGTGAGGTAGCAGGTGCTCGTCCCCTCTTCGTGGGTAATTTCGTAGGATTCGCAGCGGTAGCCGGCCACTTTTTTCTTTTTACCCGTGGCCTTTACCTCGTAGTCCTGGGCGGCCTCTTCCGCTGCGGATTCGTAAGCCGCTTGGGCGAAGGAGGTCATGGAGGGCAGGGCCTGGGCCGTACGCTTGCCTTTTTCTTCGGTGTAGATGACGCTCAGATCGTTTTCCAGATCGAGGACGATGATGGTCCGGTTCCCATTTTTTTCGATGGTCTCGAAGCCGGTTACGTTGCCTTCTTTTTGGAGGTAGTAGATCATATCTTGGGGTTTTTCCTTACCCTGGGACATTTCGCCGACCAACTGTAAGTCAAACTCGTAGGCCTCCGGGACGTCGGCGGCGCGGTTCATGGATTTGAGGAAGGCCCCGTAGTCGGGGTAGCGGGGGGGGTCGCCCTGGGCGGCGGCGACCGAATCCTGGCGTTCGTATTCGGCCATGAGGACTTTATCGATCTCGCGTTCCATTCGCTTAGTCAGGGCCCGAGTAAGGGCATCCGAGGCTTTTTCGACCAGCATATCTTCGGCACTTCTCGCGAGCTTGTCGGTGGTCCGTTTGAGGACGCGGTCGAGTAGCTGGGCCTGGAGGCTGCTCAGACTAAAGAGCAGGGAAAGACTGAAAACAAAGGAAAGTTTCTTCATCGTAATGCTTTTTTGGTAGGATGTAAATGAATGGGGCAAGTTCACGAGGCGGGTCAGCGACTGCAAATTTAACCAAAAGCGAGGGGATCGACAAGGGGGGACGGGAAATAATACGCTACGGAGAGAGGAGAACGGCTCAGGCGACTTGCGCAATGATTTTGTCTTCGATCATTTGTAGTAGCACGTGAAAGGGGATAATTTCGACGGCAAAATCTTGCCCCATTCGGACCGGCTGGGCCCGAAGGAGGTCGGCGTATTTTCCGGCTTTGCGGTACCAGGCGGTGGGGTGGAAATTGACCTGGGGGTGGGCCAGTAGGCGGAGCATTTTGAGGAACCAGCGGGCCCGTTGGGTCGCTTCGCCTTTGAGGTGTCGGTAGGAATAATGTCGGACGGCATCGACTCGATCGATAAATTTCCCACGGTCCCGGGCCAGGTAAATGAGCAATTCAGCGATCAAAATATTGATGTTGCTGCCCTGCTTATCCTCCTGCGCTTTAAAGGTTTCGTTGAGGTATTTGCCCATGCGAAAGCGTTTCTCTAAGGGTAGGTATCCCGTGTAGATCAAAAAGCCCAGGTAAGCTTCCATGATGGCGAATTGCTGGCGGATATCTTCTATTTTGCATTTTCTATTGTTCTGATACAGCTCGTAGGCCAGGCGGTACTCTCCGGCGTGAAAGGCGTTGAGGGCACGGTAGTATTCCAGCGTCGCGACGTTGTAGGGCCGATTCATGGTATACTGTGCGGCCTCCCGAAAAGTTGTCGCCGCCTGGGGGTGTTGAGCCGTGGCGATTTGGGCAACACCGCGATTGCGCAGGAAGAATAGGTAATGCGCAGGGTAAACGCCATCCTTTTTCTCAAAGCATTCCAGGATTATATTGCAATTTAATATGACCTGTTCGTAATCTCCGACATACAGCGCATGGTAGACGATGGCACAGGCTCGATAAACTTTATACTTGACACTTTCACCACTACATTCAGAAATTTTCACAACAGTACATTCAAGTTCCTTTAACGATACGGATGATTGGTGCATCTGAGCAACGATTCGATAGAAATGATATTCGGCTTCTTTCTCCGCGGTATAATCCCCAAGGTGCTGTTTGACCTTACGGGCGTAAAACTCCGCCAGTCTTTTATTCCGTTCGTAATAGGTGTGGTGATGATGTAACAAGCTGGCCAGTTCGCAGGCCAGGTGACTAAACTCGTGGTCCTTGGCTAAAAGGTAGGCTTGTCTGACCAGTCGAACCCCCTCACTTCTTTTTCCCTCCCGAAGGAATTTTTGACCAATGAAAAACTTTTTTTGGCATTCGTCATATTTTTTTTTCACTAAACTACTACCCCGAGTCGCACTGATAAAAACCAGTGCCCGTAGGATTTTTAGGGTTTGTGATTTCCACCGTCGGTAGCTTCCGCTGTCGTAGTTTTCTCCGCACAGTTTTCGTGCGAAGGCTTCTTCGGAAAGAAATTTTTGCTCCCGAAATACCCGAAT
>ERZ1740065.3035-NODE-3035-length-10485-cov-10.933941_pt1 | contig 10485 bp, 4 predicted proteins | sample MGYA00581738_ERZ1740065 | MGnify/ENA primary metagenome ERZ1740065 (study PRJEB43018, sample SAMN04849749) | marine metagenome | isolation source: floating plastic debris | place: Pacific Ocean | collected 2008-09-01 | study: EMG produced TPA metagenomics...
CCCCCCTCCCCCTCTCTCTTCCTCCCTCCCCCTCGCTCTCTCTCTCTCTCTCTCTCTCCCCCCCCCCCCCCATCTCCCTCCCTCCCTCCCTCACTTCCTTGCTTCCTTCCTTGCTCCCTTCGTTATTCCCTCCGTTCCCCATTCCCTCCCTCTCTTCCCAACTCTCCCCCTCACTTTTTGAATTCCTCTCTCCATCTCTCTCTCTCTCTCTCTCTCTCTCTCTCTCTTTCTCTACTTCTACCCTCTACCTCCTTTAGTTGACAACTGTCTTTACTCTCAACAACTCTGGCTGTCGTGCACAGCTGATCTCTGATTAGTCGAGCACAAAGAGAGAAAGATATCTAATGACGTAAATTACAGCTTCTGCATGTCATTCTTCTCATAGTGCAATGGAAGATTACCACTCAGATACTAAAATACATTCCAGGTATCTGACCAATGACACCAGACTAGACACCACCAACAACCCTGCGACCAGCAAAGTAGCCTAGTCACTCTGATCAGCTTGATTACTGATACTGAATGTAATTTGTTGCTAGGTAACAGCACCCGTGTGTACCAGTCTGTCCTAGTTCCTCAACTATGGTAAAACTTATCGAGAAAGGTCAGATCTGTTGAGAACACAAACTGATACTGCGACTTTATTCTCCAAAACTACCAGATCCTAAAGTAAGCCCAATTACGCAGTCACCAGGGTCACATTCCAACTAAGCGTGTTGGCAACAGTTCAACTAAGTATGTAATGAACCTGAAAGTATTTCCATTTTACATGAAAAAGTGATAGCAGCATTTTAATGTGCTATGGCCAAGATTTATGTCCAGGACAGGTATAGTCAGTTGCTTGTCACGCTGGAAAACAGGTTTCTCTTCTGATTATAGATGAAACAGAAACGTGCACGGAGTCTTCCGCTTTTTCATCCGCTAGCTGGACGTCTGGAAATACAAGAGGATACTACCACTGGGCGTGCCGTATGTCCTACCCTAAGTGTGGCGCAGTGACAAAGTCAGTCATACAGTGCGAAAACTGCTCGCTGTGATAGGATTATCACTCGGAATACATATTTGATTCTCGTGTTCGAGCTGTCGAACTTTGCCTGCACTGTTATCCTGTTACATCAGATGTTGGCCAAATATTATCCAACCAAGTGGAAATGATTACTTAACCAGCCAATTCCATTGGTCATAATGACATTGGAAGTTTTTCCCTGACTGTCTGTAAACACGGGACTGATAGTACGAGTGCAATTCATCATTCAACCAGCAGTCATGTAGCTAAATCCATCAGTCACAGTGACATTACATTTCTACATCTCAGCTCTGGTATATAAGGATGTGAAAGCAGTCTGTCAGTCACATCTAGTGTGAACTATCAGCCTCACAGAACATCTCAGGTATGTAAATCAGACTACCCTACATTATTGGTGCTAGTACTTTGGGAACTTCAAGATACTTTAAATGTCAAGGTGTCTGATGTTCATCTTTATGTTTGATTGCAGATTAAAAACCTACTACATCATCAGAATGAAGGTCTCAATTCTCGCCATCCTTGTTCTCTGCCTCATCGCAACCATGACCGAGGCTCAATTCCGGTGAGTTGTTGTAACAGTAATATCGGGGAGGAAGGAGCTAACATATTGTATCATGTTAGGCTGACTGGCACATGACCTCTTCCAGATGAACATCCGTTGTCTTCAATTCATCTAATAATCTTACATGTTATTAATCAGTTATGCAATTACTGATGATGTTATTAATTCGATTTCAGAGGTGGATTCCGCCGCGGATTCATTGGCAGAAGGCGCTTCTTTGGTGGTCGCCGATTCTTCGGAGGCAGGCAATTCTTCGGAGGCCGCAGGTTCTTTGGCGGTCGCAGGTTCATCGGCGGCAGACGATTCTTTGGATAAACATTCTCACCACTGTCATACGATAAAGATTGGATCCCGGTTTACCAAGCAATGAATATGAAATCATGTCTTTCACATTTTCAAATTGCCTATGAACAATCATTCTTAGGTTTATATATAAATTAAATTGAATGTCAGCGCAATAGTTACTAGGAAATTTCAAAGAGGTACACGATTGTAAGCGGCATTTCAGGCAGAAAAAAGCGAAACAGACTGCACTTTTGTAAGCACAGGTAAAACATCCCGATCGTTGTCCATTTTCGCTGGTCAATGTTTAGGCTGAATGATGGGAAGTTAGAGCATACTACAGAGTTTTAACAGCAACCCATATGATGAAATACACATCATTTTCTAGTGCATGGGACCAGTGTTAGCGGAGTAAACACCCACTGATGGCATTCGCTTCCTGGTGACACGAGAAAGCTGGCTGCCAGATAGAAGATTCCCTCCCTGAATAAAGTTTATGATATTTCACAAAAGCGTATGTCGCATTTGAAGTTAGAGCTAGAGTGATGACTGTGAAAGCATATAAGTATATGTCATGTACCCTTCTAGTGAAAGTAGGGGGTCTTCAGTTACCAACTCCCCTTTTTTGGCGGTCACTGTCAAGTGCTAATTAGAGCAAAATGCGGTATCGTCATCAACCAACAAATTAGCCCAGCACTGTACCTAGCGCAGCTCCTAGTAGGCCTGAACACATCTAGGCATGCTCATAACTCATGTCGAGCTTTGTGGAGCCATACCGGTTTGGTGTGTCGTCCGATGCGAATAAGGGGATAAATATAGAAGTCTGTTGGTATGATCGTGACATGTGTTGATTGATCACGGCGCAGTTTGCTACAAGCTACAGTTCAATGAGCAGCAGATGGTCCTTTACACTGGAAACCTTACTGTGGCCAGAGTTTTTGCACTTGGTAATTTCCAGTGTCATTGTGACGGTGAGTGACTATGAATTAAATAGATTTTACAGTACACAATGCTGAATGAGATTCACCTGCAAGCTGTCCAACTACCAGCTATCACACCAGGAAACAGAAGTGTTACTTCCTTACCTTGTATAGCCATGCATAGTGGGATGATTTATTTCTCTAATTTGATAGCCAACCAGCTAACCTGGTTCCAAACAGCTGGGTTAGCTCAGCACCATATGACTGTAACAGTTGACACAAAATGTACTTACCTTTCTTGAATGCGGGATACCACGGTTCAAACTCCCGGTTGCATCACAATTTTACGACCTTCACTATGGAGGGAAGCGATAATCGTGTAACTGGTAGTAGCGGCAGCAGTGTTACTGCTAAGGCATACACGAGTGGTCAAATGCAACATATTACGGTATGCATTAGTATCTGAAGAGAGGTATAATGAAGTTTATTTTGCAATTTCGGAACAATTGTGAAGATTTGAGCATCAGACTTCAACTACTAATTTTCTGTGTCACTTTAAAATAAGTTATAAAAAGCAAGTGGCTTTGTCAAATGACTCACAGAGTGGCCTTTTATATATAACTTGACAGGATAGAAATATAGTCGTTAACTTTTTAACACCGTTGTTATTTCTAACATAACTTTCTCCATAGCAAATACCTGCAGATCTAAAATGAATTGCTTCAGTTGTTGTCGACGTTCATGACTCATGGCTTGGTTAGCTTGGGTTTACTAGCATTAACAACTGAGAACCTGTGATAGGTCACTGTTTAAAGCGGAGTCATCCTTGGAAGTGATACCATATCTGAGGAAGTGCCACAAGGTGGTAAAACCTCGCACTGTTGCCCAATAACTGATAAGACGCACTCTCACTGATGGATTCGGTCACAATGACGAGCATTATTGCTTTCTAATTATCAACCAATTACATCATGGAACTGCAACCAGATACATCGAATCTTCGTAACGCACAGCTTTACTATCAGCTTCACAGTATCTCGGGTATGTGAAGTGAAACATCCTAACCGACAAGTCTCCATGTCTTCATCCCATTTTTAATCCCTCCTTCATTATCTAATTACAGAAAAATCTATCATATCATCAGAATGAAAGTCTCAATTCTAGCCATCCTTGTTCTGTGCCTCATTGCAACAATAACAGAAGCCGTGTTCTGGTAGGTTTTAGTAAAATATCAGGTAGAGCGAGAACTAGAATAAGCTGACACGTATTTCTGAAGAGGTATGTGCAGAAAATACTCATTCCAGCTATCCATTTGGCTCTCAATATTAGCCGGTGGATAGCTTTGAGTACATATTTGAGTACATATTTGAGTACACTTTGAGTCATATCCTCAACATTAGCTCTTTCTACACAAGGAATCTGCCAGAGATGCGAGGGTTGATCAGAATGTTTATGTTATTCCAGAGGTGGATTCCGCCGTGAATTCATTGGCAGAAGGCGCTTCTTTGGTGGTCGCCGATTCTTTGGAGGCAGGCAATTCTTCGGAGGCCGTAGGTTCTTTGGCGGTCGCAGGTTCATCGGCGGCAGACGATTCCTTGAATAAACGCCTTCACTTTCGTATGACATCAACTGTCATACGACAAATATTGGAACCCAGTTTACTAAACATCTTTCACACTTACCTCGCCTATGAACAATCATTATTAGGTTTTTAAATAAATTAAAACTGAAATGAAATCTATGCATGGCTTGTGTTCATTGGAGTGAGCTTAGGGATGACTGCTCTGTGAGTTGGAGTGACTTAGCTATGGAAACGAACCAATTAAATGCTAACCATTGATATCTGAAGATTGGAAACACCTGCAGGTATTGAAATCATATGGAAATAAAAACCACGATACAAGAAAACCTTGTATGAAGTTAATTCCTTCATGTTCGCTGAAAAAAGTCACTGTTCATGACAGCATGAGGCACCTTTGGAGCGTGGTTGTGTTCTGATGATTAATAAAAGGGAATGTTCTAATGCCGAACGCAGATTTAGAATGGCAATCTATAGTAAACTGCAACTGAAGGCTCGACATAAAAGTCTAATGAGAAATCATCTTCTCCTTGAATACTCATCGCGAGCGATAATATTTTGCCTCTTTCACAGCATGAAATTAGTTTAGAGATGGGTATTGTTTAGTTTTGCAAGAATAATGGTAATTTGTACAGCTACATGCCCATATTGGGCATATATTGATCATTAAGTATTTTTGCAACCTTGTGACTTGCTGAGTTTTTGGAATAAAACACTCGAGAATATTCCAAACCAAATATTGAATTGAATATTTTTATTCCTCATTTGGCTTATATCACCCGAATTTGTAGCGTCAGATTGAAACTCACGTCATCTATTCACTGCTTTCATCTGCTGGTAACAGCACTGAGTTGACACTCTGATTGTTGGACAAGCTAACCTGCAGCCAGCTGCTTAAGTTCATTTTTGGGTAGCCAGAACTAACAAGCTTGCTCTTGTCTATCACTCTAAATTTTTCACACGGGTTAGCTAAACGGGGCGAAATATCCACTGGTATTTGAAGCTTTTTCTCGATAGAGCTATTGCTACTACTTTTACTTAGAACAAATAGACCATGATTATGCCTCCTACAGTGATAGATGGTGCTCCCACTGATTGTTAGTATTGGTTGCAAGGCATCTTCTATCGGTAGGCGCGCTGGTTTTGTGAACGCTGATGTTAAGCATAGACTAAATCAGGCTTAAGTGCAACGAAACCATAATAAGTGCCGACATAAGCCGGCATAGCATCGGCGTAACGGCGATGCATGATTGCGGCGCGCCTACCGATAGAAGAGTAAAAATGGCGGTTGCAATATATCTGAACCATTATAATAAAATTCCAGTATAAGCATAGCTTCCATAGTAAGTGTCCTCTAAATCAAGCAACTGACACAGAAGATTATGTACATGCCGTATATGTAAGAAGCGGAAGCAGAAGTACAATATGATCAGTAGGCAAGCTTAGCGATTCCATAAATGCTTTTTTAGCTTCGGTAGTCATAGTTTTAAGTATTAAAGACACGCACACTTTCTGATGAGAATTCATAGGTTCCGCTGTGGTTACGTTAAATCCCCAAGTGGTGGTGGAGTAAAATAAGCCACACCCACGTGAGTAAGAATGTTTTCATTGTATTTGGAAGAGTTGCAATTGCTACCTCCGGATAAGCTTTTTCCAAGTAAGAACACCTTCGAACATGTCTCAGGATCGCAGACTGGCTCATAGTGAGCTGGAGTTAAATCAATGCCACGCCATGCGTCAGTGGGAGGGGGGGAGCAATCCAGATGTTTGAGCTCTATTGGGATAATTGGAAAAGCAAGTTAATGCGTTAGAATCATTATTTGCCTCTTAGGATGGCAAGAAAGATTATTCATGTATTTCACATGGAGGGATTAACCCTACAATAATCTCTAATCCAAATGAACTAGCCTTACGACTGGGTTACTCCCAGTACCGCTAGTTAGTTAGAAGCCACTCGTAGCACAATGAAACCTTCTGATATACCATTGGATTCAAGTACTGACAGTTTCAACACACTGAAGAAATCCACGTTTTACCTTCATTGATTAATTACATAAAGATTGGATCCAGGAATTCTTTTGACTGATGCAGGATTCATCAACTCAAAGCTCTCCAAATCGCACCTTAGGTCCATTCACTGTAGCTGATAGTTTAGTGGTGACTGCTGTAGTTGGTGATTGTTACAGTCTTGGTTCCTCTATTTACGTACTTGGTACTACATACTAGGCACCACATACTAGGTATCACTTACTAGGTACCACGTACTATGTACCACGTACTGGGTACCACGTACTAGGTATCGCGTGCTATGTATCACGTACTACGTACTACATACTAGCTGACTGAAAACAGCTGAAGCTCACATTTTACTGATGATAAGACATCATTAGTGTTAGCCTGAATCTGTCCTGCTTCAAAAACATTCCCACTTAAAACTCTAAAGAGCTGATGACATGAACTCTGTTCATCATGGTCAGTCTTGCGTCGTGAAACGACCACGACAATGTAAGCAAAAACAGAATGATTTGAGCTATGTCTTGCTTACCTCGGAAACTTCAAGTCAAATTAATCACTCACAATATTATGGGAGCGATGTATCCCTCAAACAACTCAAGGAGGCTTTAAAAGCTGGTACGAATTGATTCATACACATTTTGAATATTACCTCAGGGAACACTGTTGTTTTCTATGAACTCTACGTTCATCTCAGTTTATCACCAATGCGTTTTACACTCGAGTGGCAAATCTAAGGTTTGCAAGTTCCTGTTCATGGCTGATCTTAATCATCTGGATTTGGTAACAAATCTGACGTTATGCTCATCTAGTCAGCCAACCCAAGTTCCAAGTTCAAGTACTTGGAAGGTTGGCTGGCCTTCTCCCATGAATCGAAGATTCCCCCCCCCTCCGAGTCCATTTAACCCTCCTGGTTAAGTTTTAAAATGTGGGCTCATACAGCAATATTGCCATTTGTGTAAGTCTTAACCAAAAACTCGCTGCCTATGAATGCTATTGATGAGGACGAATATGAAAAGAAGCAGCAAATAATAGTCTTGGTCTTGCCATTCTCCCATCGACATGCCTGCATGCAGCACATTCGCCGGAGTTCGCACACACGCACAGAGTAGGTGAAAATCGGCTGGAGGATGACAAAAACCGTCTGAATGATGTCTGCTACTTAGCTTGGTGCTGCTAATAGTGAGGGCTGCACATTTACAGCAGCTCTCATAACTCCTCCGAGAAGAGGACAGCGAGCAGCCAACACTGCTCACCACAGACAACAACCTAATTCATGCTCATACGATGGGACTGGCATGAGGTATCTGGCATCAAACTGCTGCTATGGGTCAAGATCTTCATGGAAAATACAATATAATTGTCATGCATATGAAGATGTTTGTTTTTTCTTCATTTGGATTCAATCACACAGCTACTGAGCGGAAAGCCTGATTATACCAACTTTGGCTTTTGTGAATCACTTTTTGTTATGTTCACACTTGTCCACATGCTCCCACTTTTTTGCACGGCTGGGCCCGCTAACAAACTCCCGATAAAGCTTGCACAAGCGCTTTTAGGCGTCAGTTAGCAGCTCCTTCCCCTATCTTCCTTTCCCCATTTACTTATCCTCCTGAACTCCTCTTCTGTCAGTATTTTTCTTCTCCATCCGCTCTCCCCCCTCTCCCTGGTCACCAATGAAGATCCCTTGGTGTGCCGCCATTATGACATCATTTTTTCTGCTGCGGGATATGTCTTTTCCGGGTTACTACTAAGACATATGCGGTGAAATAATGGCTAGTCATTTTTACTACCTTATTCCCTTCTTGAATATCATGCAATAAGACCTATTTCTGCTCATATGGCCTCTCTGCCTAGCAGTCTATCTGTTTGTAAATTTTTTATTGCCTGTCTTTCCTACACTGGTTTGCATACAGTGTCATCCGTCAATCTCCTATTAGACACGACCTTCCCACGGGCTATGAACTAAAGCCGGAAAAATGCCTGAATGAGGTTTATTGGGGAGTTTGCTAGCAATTTCTAGTGAGCCTGGGTGTCCAAAAAAAGAGGGAGCGTGCAGACAATTGTAAGCATAACGACAGGAGATTCACAGGAATCCAATTTCTAAACGTCCCATTGAAAATACTAAGAGTTACGAAGGTAAAATTGAGACAGCATACTGTTTATCCAACGAGGTTCTATCATTTACCAAGCTCGTGTGAGCAATGCCTTTCCCAGACTCCAGCATGAGTCATCGAGGGCATGTATCTGTAACAGGTGGTGATGAGGTGATCAGTTAATTACATAGGTGATACTAAGATAATCCAGGAAATCAGTAGAGAACTGCTGAATCACATAATCATAAGCGGTCTGGCTTACATAAGCTAGAGATGGGACTGACTCAGCGTGCCACCATTGAAACTTGCAGATAACTCAGAGCTTTCATGTCATAGCAGAGCAATTAGCGTGATGATGATTCAATTCTTACATCTTATTGCGGTTTAGGCTGTAAGATGACTTCATCATATGACATTAAGATTTCTCAAAAACTTACATGTTGTTAAAATTTGAGCCAAGAAGTATTTGGGTCTACTTTGCCTTCTATCGGCTTGGCAGTCAGCTCTTTTCCATCTCTTCCTCCCTCTTGCAGTACTGCCCAGTCGATTTTAATCCGTCCATCATCAATAATAATGATGTTCGTCTTTCTCCTGTCGGTTTTCGCGCTCACTCCTGCTCCTATCCGCGCTCACTCCCACTCATTCACGCACGTGCTGGTGCACGAATATCTACGGGAGAATGACAAAAGCCATAATAATAGTGTTTGTATCATAGCTATTCTAGTAAGTTATCAGCTGTTTTTGAGAGGAAATGTCTCACTGTGGTTTCTCCATACCAACCATGAATTCCTTTGACCACACTTAAATATTTTCTCATTTAGCAGTGAATTCCGGTTTCTTGTTGTTCTCCTGTTGATCTTCACACACACTCCTGCGAATGCGCACGCCTTCCTGCACACACATGCTCACTCCCGCACACACATGCTCACTCCCACACGCATATTGACGGGGGAAAAACAAAAGCCGGATTCCCTTATAATATTATAACATGATTGTCATCATAGTTATAATTGTATCGTTAATTTTTATATCGTTTTCAACACATAGGACACAGATATTAAGAAATCACTGTACGGCTGAACAGGCACATAGCCACAACATCAAATCATACAGTTCTCTAATCTCACCCCTATTTGAGGATAATACCACACAGGAACTTGCTCGCAGCCTGTGTGGTACATTAAAAGATTAATAGGCAACTAAATCTCTATATCAGATTACCGGTGCTGTTGCTAAGCAACTAATACGTATCATAGCCTAAAATTTACTAACTCAGAATGACTCAGCAAGTATCACGTAGGCTATGGTATAAGAGGCAAACCACTGTGTATTTTTGTCATACAGCCATACTAGAGTCGGCAAACCTCAGCTATAATCAACGTAAGTAGCATAGGGAGAACTCGTACACTTGCTTCTTATTTGTTGACTTTTCCTCCATCACTGTATTTTCTAATCGCAGGCAGTAAAAAACTATACCTACATAGCAGCAGAATGAAGGTTTCTACTATCACCGCGGTGTTCTGTCTCATTGTGGCTCTTGCTGATGCGGGATCTTCGTAAGTTGACTTAACATTGTTCAGGAACGAAAATTAATCACAGTAGTTGTGGTGAAGTTTAAGCTGCCATGGTGTAGTAGTTAGCATGCCTGTCTTGCAAGAGAGAGACCTGTGATTTAAATCCCGGTGGCGGCAGATTTTTAAGATAGTGCCATATCGCTCTCTATTCCTGTGGATTCCTTTATTTCCCTATAATAACCTTCATCCAAGTTATGATTTGGAACCTGTTTTCAGCAGAATTTTTGTCGCTCTTTGTAAATTAGATAAATTTAAAGAATTATATGCATCTCCTTATATTCTCAATGTAATTTCATTCAGTTTCAGCAGTAGCAGAAGTGGCAGCGGATTTTCCAATGGAGTCGGCAGTGGAATTGGACTGGGAAACGGACTAGTCGGAAGCGGATTGGGCAATGGACTGATTGGAGGTGGACTGGGCAATGGATTGGTTGG
>ERZ1740065.3036-NODE-3036-length-10485-cov-9.641994_pt1 | contig 10485 bp, 10 predicted proteins | sample MGYA00581738_ERZ1740065 | MGnify/ENA primary metagenome ERZ1740065 (study PRJEB43018, sample SAMN04849749) | marine metagenome | isolation source: floating plastic debris | place: Pacific Ocean | collected 2008-09-01 | study: EMG produced TPA metagenomics...
ATGAGAGCCACTCCCCTCCCTTTCCAATTCTTCGGTTTAGTGCTGGTGTTCGCCAGTGTCGGGATCGCTAGTTGTTCGTCGCCTCCGGCCAGTGATCTCTCAGCCGATGCGATCGCCAAAGCAACTGCGGGTGAATGCTTAGACTGTGAACTACCCGGCGTCGACCTGGCGGGCAAAAATTTAAAGGAAGCTAAGCTCAATCGCTCTAACCTCAGCAATGCCAAACTTGCCGGAGGCGATTTCAGTGGCGCACTGATGGATAGTGTGGATCTGCAAAATGCCGATCTGACCAACGCCAACCTGACCAATGTCGCGTTGACCTCGGCCAATCTGGGAGGGGCTAATTTGAAGGGAGCTGATCTCAGTGGCGCCTACCTGCGGGATGCCAACCTGGCTGACACCGATTTCACCGATGCCAACTTGACTGGGGCCAACCTAACCAGCACAAATTTAGAAGACGCGATTCTCGATGGTGCGACTTTAACTGATGCCATGCTCCCTGACGGTTTCACTGCGCCCTAGACAAGTACTTGGTGGTGATGTACTGGAAGGGTGAAATGAGCCGTTGACAATTATTTGGGGGGTGAGCGTACTCAAAGGCTCATGAAGATTGAACTTGCCTTCATATCTGTTAGAGCATGAAGGGTGACGATCCACTGTTACGCACCATTAGCAGTGTGGGTAGAAGGTTTCCAGACTTGAGCAATTCCCAAATTTATCCCTGCGGTTTTTTTCCTGGCCTGGGACGTTCAGGGGTGACGTCGCAGCGAAGGATGACACTCACCAAACGCTCAAAAAAACAGATTTCACTCAGTGCCAAGTATCACATCCCCCAATTTTGAGCGCCTTGTGAGAACTTTTTCTGATTGGAAGTCAAGTGTTGATTGTTTTTATGAATTGACCTGATGACGATGCCCCTATGTTTAGAGAGCCGACTATTGCCTATGCTGCGCCTGGACAACCTTAGTGTGATCTATGGGCCAGGGATGACCGCCCTAAGTGCTATCTCTTTGGACTTGTATCCAGGGGAATTTACGGTGCTGTTAGGGGCCTCAGGTGCAGGGAAATCGACGCTACTGCGGTGTCTCAATCACTTGACTCGACCAACTGCCGGTCGGGTCATTGTCGAGGGGCTGGGGGAGCTGAGCAATCCTCATGATTTGCGGGAGCACCGCAAGCAGACTGGCATGATTTTTCAGCAGCATCAGCTACTCCCTCGCTGTACGGCTCTCCAAAACGTTTTGCAAGGCCGTCTGGCCTACTCTCCAACATGGCGCACCGTGTTGCCCTTACCACAGCGAGATCAATGCATTGCTCTGGAGTGTCTTGATCGAGTTGGCCTGTTGCATAAGGCGTTGACACGAGTCAGCGCCTTAAGTGGAGGGCAGCAACAAAGGGTCGGAATTGCGCGTTCTCTCGCTCAAAAACCCCGTTTGATGCTGGCAGATGAGCCCGTTGCCAGCTTAGATCCCGCCAGCGCTCACAAGGTGTTATCTTTCCTCCACAAAATTTGTCGAGAAGATGGCATTTCGGTCGTCGTCAGTCTGCATCAAGTGGATTTGGCGATCGCCTATGCCGATCGCATCATTGGCCTCGCCCACGGCCACGTTGTGTTTGACGGGAGTCCTCAGAATTTAGACTCAGAACGAATTGAGCAATTGTATCGCCACACTGCTGTGCCCGTCACCGCTTAGTTGATCAGAGTCGTACGCTGGCTGTGATGATGTTTGGATTCAGTATTTATGGAGAATGACCCATGTTTATGGCCTTGAAAAAAAGTATGGCAGCCTCAGTTTTGTGGGCTGCTTTGGCTTTAGTGGGCTGCAATGCGACGACTCAGCAAGATAGCGTGACTGGGCAAACGGATGTCGATGCCAGCAAAGCAAATCCTGAAAAATTGGTGGTGGCATTACTGCCGGATGAGTCGGTATCGACCGTCATTCAAAACAATCAAGGCTTGAAAGATCATTTAGAAAACGAGTTGGATAAGGAAGTTGAACTCTTTGTGAGTGCTGACTATTCCTCAATGATTGAGGCTATGAGTCGTGGACGATTAGATTTGGCCTATTTTGGGCCGCTTTCCTATGTGTTGGCCAAGACCAGGAGTGATATTGAACCCTTTGCGGCCTTAATGAAAGATGGTGAGACGACCTACCATGCGGTCATTGTCACCCACGCAGAGTCGGGTCTTGACTCTCTCGATGATATTGCTGGGAAAGTGATGGCCTTCGGCGATCCGGCCTCTACTTCAAGCCATCTGATTCCGAAGAGCATGCTGGTAGAAAGAGCAGATCTGACGGCAGGTGAAGCCTATGAGGAAGTTTTTCTCGGGGCTCACGATGCCGTTGCGATCGCCGTGCAAAATCAAAACGCGGATGCGGGTGGGCTCAGTAAGCCGATTTTTGAGGCTCTAGTCGATAAAGGCGTCATCGATCCAGAAACGGTGATTGTGCTAGATGAGTCTGATCCGTATCCGCAATATCCTTGGGCTATGCGTAGTGACTTAGATCCCGCATTGAAAGACCAGATCAGTTCGGCATTCTTGGACTTACAGGACGAAACTGTTCTAGAACCCTTCAACGCCGATGGTTTTGGAGCGATTGAAGATGCTGATTATGATGTACTGCGGCAAATGACCACTCTGCTGGGTTTGGAAATTGAGGAACTGGCCCAATAAGCAAGCAGTTGCGATTTTGGTCTGTCTGGAAAACGGCGCTTTTTTAGACAGCGGCGCGTTGAATTGTTGGCCCAATTTTGCCGGGAGCATGTCAGGTTTGTAGATATCCTGTATCGCCCTCATCCTCCGGCTCCTTCTTCCCAACTTGGGAGAAGGAGCAAGTGGTTCGAAGTCCCTATCCCAACTTTTGGGATAGGGATTTAGGGTGAGGGCTCAAATGCGACATGCTCCCGATTTCGCCGTGATGAGCCAAAAATTCGAAACGATTTTGCTTTCGCAACGACGCCAGCGCCGCATTCGAGTTGCTCAGGCTATGGGCATTTTAGTCATCGTGCTGCTGGCTTTTATCGCTGCTGGCTTTTTTGATTTTGGCCGTTTATCTGAAGGCCTTCCTGACCTGATTGATATGATTGGTCAAATGTTTCCGCCAGATTTTAGCAATGCCCGCAACTGGCTCAAACCCATTTTTGATACGTTAGCGATGAGTATTGCGGGTACGGCACTGGCGATCGCTCTGTCGCTACCGTTGGCCTTGTTAGCGGCGAAAACAACGGCTCCCAACCGACTTTTGTACCAAGGTGCACGGCTGGTTTTGAATATTCTGAGGGCCATCCCAGAACTAATCATGGGGATTATTTTTGTGGCTGCAGTGGGCTTCGGCGTTCTTCCTGGCGTATTAGCCGTTGGGCTGCACTCTGTGGGAATGGTGGGTAAGTTTTTCGCCGAGTCTATCGAACACGCTGACGATGCCCCCATTGAAGCCATTCAGGCCGTGGGAGCTGATCGGTTTCAGGTGATTTATCACGGAGTTTTGCCTCAGGTTTTGCCTCAGATCGTTGACGTCTCTTTATATCGTTGGGAATACAACTTTCGCGCTTCAACCATCATGGGAGCGGTGGGAGCTGGCGGCATTGGCTTTGAATTAATTGGAGCCTTACGGCTGCTGCAGTACGAGGCGGTTGGGGCAATTTTAATGGTCATTTTGGTCATGGTTGCGCTAGTCGATGGCCTCAGTAGTTTGCTGCGACGCCATTTAGCGTGATCCTGTGGATATCTGCCAGCCGCTTCATTGAGGACTTCATGTAAAGATGGCCGCGTCGCCATTAATCCTGGATTGTCCTGAGGTATGGCAACAGCCCATGATGCGATCGCGGCACTCTAAACGATGAAAAGAGGTTTTCAGAACCCCGGTTGTTGGGTTGTAACCAGTCCATCACAGGTTTTCTCCGACAGAAACCAGGTTCTTGGCTATTTGCAGGGCCAGTCGCAGTGCAGGGTCAGTCGCAATCTGATCAGGTCATCCCAGATGACTGAAACGATTGTCTAGTAAGGTTTTTAATTCTGCATTCCGACTTCTACATGCCGTATCCTGCTACAAGATTCACGATTCAAGGTGCATAACAGGGAGACTTCTGCCAGGTCGTACTCAAAGCAGAAAGCCAGCCTTGGCAGCACCTGGTGAGAGAAACGCTAGAGTTGCTTATGAAGTGAACGGCACTCGTCTGTGGCAACTTCTGCTCGACCCCTCCGAAAAATCTTGTCCGTTTCTCGGGTTTTGCTGTCGGTTTATTACGCCTACATGGTGGAATATCGCGCTGAGTTGATGTTTTGGGTACTCTCTGGCACCTTTCCGCTGATTTTTATGGGAATTTGGGCGAAAGCGTCCCAAGGTGGGCAGTTTGCGCTCGATCCGATCGCCTTTATCCGTTACTTTCTCGTCGTCTTTTTAGTGCGCCAGCTGACCGTGGTGTGGGTGATTTGGGAATTTGAGCGCGAAGTAATTGAAGGCAAACTGTCGGCTTTTTTACTGCAGCCCATCGATCCGGTATGGCGGCATTTCTTTAGTCATGTGTCTGAACGCTTTGCTCGGTTGCCCTTCATTCTGATTTTGCTAGGTGCCTTCTTACTGCTCTATCCCGAAGCTGTCTGGCTGCCTTCTTCCCGCGCTTTACTGTTGGGGCTGCTCGCGATCGCCGGCTCCTTTTGTCTACGCTTCATCATCCAATACACGGTGGCGATGTTTGCCTTTTGGACGGAGCGAGCCCACGCGATTGAGCAGTTTTGGTACCTGCTGTATATCTTTACCTCTGGAATGATTGCGCCGCTGGACGTGTTTCCAGAAACAGTCAGAGCAGTCATCTTGTGGACGCCCTTTCCCTATCTCATTTACTTCCCGGCCAACATCATCATTGGTCGCCCTACTGCATTGGTGCAGGGCTTTGCCACAATGCTGGTTTGGGGGCTGATCTTTTTGACGTTGAACCGCTGGCTCTGGCGACGCGGGCTGCGGCAATATTCGGGCATGGGGGCGTAATGCAAAAATATTGGCAAGTGCTGAAACTGTTTTGGGGGACGGCGATCGCGGCTGAGTTGGAGTATCGGCTCAATTTTTCGGTGGCAGCGCTGAGCAGCGTCGGCGGTCTCATCGGTAGCTTGTTTGGCTTATTTTTGTTTTATCGTACAGGCTACGAATTTCCTGGTTGGAGTTGGGAAGAAGCGCTGATTGTGCTGGGCGTCTTCACGCTGCTACAAGGCTTTGCCGCCACCTTTTTAGCCCCTAATCTCAACAAAATCGTCGGTCAGGTGCAAGAAGGTACCCTCGATTTTGTCTTGCTAAAACCGATCAGCTCGCAGTTTTGGCTCTCGACGCGCACCCTATCGCCTTGGGGCATTCCTGATTTAGTCTTCGGTCTCGTCATGATTGGCTATGCTGGGTCGCGATTGGGAGTTGATCCCCTGGCTTATGTCATCGCGCTGCCGCCGCTCATGTTTGGCTTTCTCAGCCTGTACAGTCTGTGGTTTGTGTTGGGTGCGACGAGCATTTGGTTTGTCAAAATCTATAACGTGACTGAGGTCCTGCGAGGCTTGCTCGAAGCGGGGCGCTTTCCCGTCGTGGCTTACCCGACGATCTATCGGGTCTTTTTTACCTTTGTGATCCCCGTCGCGTTTCTCACGACCGTACCGGCACAGTCGCTACTCGGTCGCGTAGAGTGGACGTGGATTCTGGGATCAATTGGATTAGCGATCGCCCTGCTGCAGTTTTCCCGCTGGTTTTGGCGATTTGCGCTTCGCTTCTACACCAGTGCCTCCAGTTGATCAGAGTGGATGATTCATCTCTGGTGATCGGTTATCCTCTTCACTCGCTTGCTTTCCCGCTCCCCTGCTGCTCCTGCTTCCCAACCCTCCATTCCGTATTCCGAATTCAAAACTCAAGCTTCCTAACTCCCCCTACTCTCCCAGAGTCGTACAATACTGAGGGCCGTTAAGTCTCAATCACCGATGACGCACTCGACTGATATTGCCAGCCTGACCCGCTGGATGGCAGCGGACTTTAGTAATCAGCAGCAGGCGATCGAAAACCCGCCGCTTTATGCGCATATTCGAGTGTGTATGCGGCCTTTGCCCTACGGTCTGCTAGACGGGGCTAGTCTATATCTGGAACAGGCCTATGACTTTATGCTGCAGCAGCCCTACCGAGCGCGAGTGCTGCGGTTGATCCCGGTGGGCGATCGCATTGAGCTAGAGAACTACACCATTCAAGATGTCGAGAGCTTTTATGGGGCTGCTCGCGATCTCAATCAGCTGAGTCAATTGACCCGCGATCGCCTGACGCTAATGCCCCATTGCAACATGCACATCGAGTGGACAGGGAATCGCTTTGTCGGCCAGGTTGAACCGGGTAACGCTTGCATGGTCGAACGTCAGGGCAAAATGACCTATCTTGACAACAAGTTTGAGATTAACGGCGAAAAATTTCTCAGCTGGGATCGAGGCCGTGATCCCGACACCCACGAACATGTGTGGGGCTCACTGGCTGGGCCATTCGACTTTGCCCGGCGGGCCAGTTTTGCTGATGAAGTGGTGCTGGGGTAGGGGGCATCGCCCTGGCTGACAGAGGCTTGAAGTGTTTCTGACCAGAGATGTTGGCATTGCTCAGCAGTAACTTTTAGGGGCTGATGTAGATTGCTTGAACCGGCCTTCTCATTGATATCGTCATCGCCAGTACCGTTAGCACAAGATGGCGAGCCAATGATTTTGGCCATGAGTCATCAGGATAAGATTTGCTGCCTTAGCCTAAATGGATCAAGTGATAGATTCTGGTTTGGAGCTGCCTGTGGCTAAACAACGCCTAGATGTTTTGTTGGTTGAGCGGGGCTTGTGCGAAACTCGGCAGTTAGCTCAGCGGGTGATTCGGGCGGGTGAGGTGCAAGTCAATCATCAAATAGTGGACAAGCCTGGCACCGCGATCGCGCTAGATGCCGATCTCAAGGTCAAACAAAAGGCTCCGTTTGTCTCGCGCGGAGGTGAAAAGCTGGCCAAGGCACTGCAAGCGTTTGACATTTCGATTCAGGAGCGAGTGTGTTTAGACGGCGGCATTTCGACGGGCGGCTTTACTGACTGTTTGCTGCAGGCCGGGGCCCGTCAGGTATATGGCATTGATGTGGGCTATGGACAAGTTGCCTGGAAGCTGCGCCAAGATCCCCGCGTGATTTTGCGAGAGCGGACGAATCTCCGGTATCTGACGCCTGCCGCACTATATGACGAGGCTGCACCGCGCCCTGACTTGGGCGTGATCGACGTTTCCTTTATTGCGCTCAGCAAGGTTTTACCCGCCTTTTGGCAGCTGCTCGCACCGACGCGAGAGGCGGTGCTGTTGGTCAAACCCCAGTTTGAGGTGGGTCGAGACAAGGTCGGTAAGAACGGCGTCGTGCGCTCGGCGCGAGATCAGGCTGACGCTATTTGGCAGGTGCTCATGGCGGCCCGTCAACTGGGATGGAGCGATCTCGGTCTCACCTATTCCCCCATCGTCGGGCCTGCCGGCAACTTAGAGTATCTGCTTTGGCTACAAATGGCTGAGACGATTGCTGCCACTCATACTCCTCTGATCGTAGAACAGGTTTATGACTTGACCCAGCGGGCCCAAGCTGAACTGTCGTGATAGTGGGAGATTACCAAGCTGCATTACCTCAGCTCGAATGGATCGCGATGGAGAAGCTCAGCCGCATTAGCGTCGCATCAACACTGTCTCCTAAATGATGATTTTGTAAAGGATTTAGCTTTTCACTGCCCTTAGAACTTGTAATTGATTTTCTCCAAAAGCAGTCCAGAAAACTGAGAATTTTCAAGCTCTCAGAATCAAATCCCCCTCTCAAGCCGCAGTATCCTGAGAAAATTGTTACCAAAGTTCATGTCTGCTCTCGATCAGCATCATCAAAGTAATCGCTCAAAGTGTGACCACCCTTGCAAAAGAGGCAATTGCTGATAAGCTCTTGAAAAAAGTACGCCAATTCAACGCCTGAGCTTTTTAACAAAAATCGTTCCATAAAATAAGTTTATCTTTTGGGCTTTTATGTCAGAAAAACCTGATGATATGATTGCTCTAGTAATGTCTCCTAGTTTGCAGGAATTCTAAAAGCCAATGACTCAAGCGCCTATCCCACCTATGGTGCTCATCATCTTAGATGGTTGGGGGTATCGAGCAGAGACTGATGGTAATGCTGTAACCGTTGCAGATACGCCTGTGATGGATAGTCTCTGGCATGCTTATCCACACACGCTGATGCACACTTCTGGAAAAGATGTCGGTTTGCCCGAGGGGCAAATGGGCAATTCGGAAGTTGGCCATCTCAACATTGGGGCAGGTCGCGTTGTGCCCCAAGAGCTGGTTCGCGTGTCTGACGCGATTGAAGATGGCAGCATTCAAGAAAATGCCGCCCTGCTGGAGGTCTGCCAAAAGGTGCGCTACCGCAACAGCAAGCTGCACTTTGTGGGGCTGTGTTCAGATGGGGGGGTGCATTCTCACATCAAGCATCTGTTTGGCCTGTTAGAAATGGCCAAAGCCCAGGATGTATCAGAAGTCTGCATTCACGTCATTACCGATGGCCGCGATACCAAGCCGACCGATGGCTATCGTTCGGTGCAAGCGCTGCAAGACTTTACGGAAGCGCAAGGGATTGGCCGGATCGTGACGCTTAGCGGTCGGTACTACGCGATGGATCGCGATCACCGTTGGGATCGGGTCGAAAAAGCCTATCGTGTGATGGCCAATGATGGCGAAGGGGACGGTCGTTCTGCTGTAGAAATCATGCAGGCGGCTTACACCAACGAAATCACTGACGAGTTCATTGAGCCGGTTAGGATTGCGCCTGGTGCGGTTGAATCGGGTGATGGCGTTATTTTCTTTAACTTTCGTCCTGATCGAGCGCGGCAGATTACCCAAGCTTTTGTGGATTCTGAGTTTACTGGGTTTGAGCGATCGCCCATTGAACCCCTCCAATTCGTCACTATGACGCAATACGATTCGCATTTGCCTGTTCAAGTTGCGTTTCCGCCCCAAAACCTCAGCAAAATTTTGGGCGAAGTCATTGCCGAACAAGGTCTGAAGCAGTTCCGCACTGCTGAGACTGAAAAGTACGCCCATGTCACCTATTTCTTTAATGGTGGTTTAGAAGATCCCTTCGAAGGAGAAGATCGAGAGCTGATCCCCAGTCCCCAGGTGACGACCTATGATAAGGCTCCCCCGATGTCTGCCAACCGAGTCACCGATGCGGCGATCGCGGCAGTGCAAAAAGGCATCTATTCGTTGATTGTTATCAACTATGCGAACCCTGATATGGTCGGTCACACTGGTAACCTTGACGCGACGGTGCAGGCGATTCAGGCGGTGGATGCTGAGGTCGGGCGGCTAGTTGATGGCATTGGCAGAGCTGGTGGAACAGCGATTATCACCGCCGATCATGGCAACGCCGAATACATGTGGGACGAAAACCATAAGCCCTGGACGGCCCACACCACTAACCCAGTACCCTTTATCTTGATAGAGGGTGAAAAGTTGACTGTGCCAGGGCATGGCGCTGAAGTGGCCCTCCGCTCAGATGGGCGGCTATCAGATATTGCACCGACCATTCTGGACATTTTGAACCTACCTAAACCCGAAGAAATGACCGGGCGCTCCATGCTGGTCAATGCGTCGGTTGAGGTGCGTCCTAACCGCACCCCTGTGAGAGTGAGCCTCTGAGCCCCAAGGATGCTTGCTTGGATACAAGATTGATGGCAGTTTGCCACGCAAGCGCCGTGGTCGTGGCGCAAGGTATAAGCCTTGTGACGCAAGTTTCAGGTTAATATTGATGCAATGCCGACATTTTGGCACAGGCACTCAATCTGATTTTATTGGCTAGATATTGGAACCTATGACTGTCGTTGCGATCGTAAAAGTTATTTGGTCAGTTGCTGCTATTGGCCTGACCGTTTTGGTGCTACTTCACAGCCCTAAGGGCGACGGTCTTGGCGCTTTAGGCGGCCAAGCTCAACTGTTTACCAGTACTAAGAGTGCTGAAATTACGCTCAACCGTGTCACTTGGACGTTGACAGCGCTGTTTATGGGGCTGACGGTGGTGCTTAGTGCTGGCTGGCTGACGACACCGCCACCTGCTCTGTAAAAGGGATAGTCAACTCGACAAAAGCGACTCCCTTCATTAGATCTGATAGAAAACTCAGGCATCACGTGATGCCTGAGTTTTCTTTTTTGTGCTGTGAGGACGTACTGGTGGCTGCATTTCCCTCAACGTTATCCGCTTTATCCACCTAATCGGGTGGTCGTAGAGAGTTTAGGTTTTTCGTAAACGCAGTGAGAAAAACACCTGCGTGAAAGCAGTCAGTGATCGCTGAAAGTTCTCAGCTTCTACGCCTTGTCTTTGTCTTGGTTTTCAAAAAAAGAGGGTAGTTCTCCGTTTCACGAGCGTTTTACGATTGACCGCAGTAAACGATCAGGTCAATCTCAACATCACCAAATCCGGCTAATGCAGTTA
>ERZ1740065.3037-NODE-3037-length-10484-cov-12.969508_pt1 | contig 10484 bp, 8 predicted proteins | sample MGYA00581738_ERZ1740065 | MGnify/ENA primary metagenome ERZ1740065 (study PRJEB43018, sample SAMN04849749) | marine metagenome | isolation source: floating plastic debris | place: Pacific Ocean | collected 2008-09-01 | study: EMG produced TPA metagenomics...
TCCCTCTTTCCCCCCTCTCTCTCCATTTCTCTCCTCTCTCCATTTCTCTCCTCTCTCTCCATTTCTCTCCTTTCTCTCCTTTCTCTCCTACTTCTCTTTCTCCCAATTCTCTGTCCCTTCTTTTTCTCCCTTGTTTTCCGTTTTCCTTCTCCCTTCTTTTTCTTCTCATTCTCTTTGTCCTGCTATGTTTCCCCTCTCTCATTCCCTTTTCTCCTCATAGACCCTGTTACCTTTGCCTACAGAGTATGAGCCGTATGTTTGTATACGGGTATTGTACCTACTGCACTGTACCAAACAGAAGCTGTCTGTGTGTCTGTACCCATCATATAAATATACTTTCAAACGTGTGATACGGACAGGTATGTCAGATCTGTTCATGTCAGCTGTTCTGCTCTTCCCTTCAACACTCGATTGCTTCAGCTGATACTTAGAAGGCAGTTTCAGTGCATTCAACCGGCAGCTCGAGCTGACGTCATCTCCATGAATTAGTGCTATCAATATCAACATGAGAAGCGTGTGTATAAGGACAGACCTTCAGTTCACTGTCCCCGTTGCCATGGCGCGTCCCATTGAACATCGAGTGATTTGTGGATCTGGTTTCATGTCATCTCCAGGTCCGCTACTTGGCTCGCCTCTCACGGACTAATCGACTCATCGCACCCTGTCACTCGAGACTCTGCCCAAACACTCGATAGCGAAAGGATAGTCTCTCTTCATACATAATCGGCCATCAATAATTGTTTTCTCCTCTCACAGCCCTGTCAGATGGGCGTATCCTATTAGATTTTTTGTCATCTCATTCTGTCTGCTGCTGATAACCTCTCCACATATTAGGTGTTGTTTGCAGCAGCTGATTGGGAGCCTTTGATTGACACTTATCGATGATTACTTTAATTAAGATGCGATTGATAATCAGCCGAAAAAATTGACGATAACTATTAGATTCTTTGTGCCACTTCTCTCTACGTAAAGAGCTAGTTTCTGCAGGTGCTTTAGGGGAGGATACTGGCAGATTGACTCATGCTAACTAGGATGAGTCTAGTGTAATGATTATCGATGGCTAATCTGGCTGTACTGAGATTGCCCGCTCCCTGCATTGTAATCAACTCCACTCCTTGTATCGACTGTTTGTATTGGAAATTACATGCGTGTGGTTTGGTTGCATTACCATGATGCAGCGCATCACACCCAGGCACCTGCCTCTGGTCGTCAGTTACCTGCCATCGCCTTGTCATTAGTAGTCACATGACTTAAGCATGCTCCTGCTGATTTGCTCTGATTTCATCAAACCTGAATGGCAGCAACCGCCGCTGTTCTGGATATTTGCGATAGTGTAGCCGGGTCTGAATTGCGTGTTCTTGTCTCCGATAGAAACTGAAGAGCGAGAACATGTGGCTGAGGGGGCAGTTGTCTAAGCATTCAGACGAGTGGGAGGAGGTGATGAAGGACCACAACGAAGACATACAGCAGCTGAGGGAGCAGCTGAGTGCCAAGGCTAAGGCGTTTGCTGCACAGGCGCAGAGCACACAGGAGATCACTCAACTCGCGCAGCAAAACCAGAGGCTCTCCGCTGAGCTAGACAAGGTACGCCTAGCTATACATAGTATATTACTGGTGATTGGACAGATAAGCTGCGAAGTAGCCAATAGTAAGGCCACACTTCAATAATCATGACGTGACTGTCAAAAAATAATGATTTTCACTATTTCCTTCCTCGTCACTCATCGGGCAGGCCTGAATCACCGTTCGCGTACATGTACATGCGTTCACTGTGCCAACTCTGACATGTACGGGCCTGTGTCTGCAGGTGCTTGAGTCAGAAGAACTGCTAAAATTGGCGCATTCAGATGTCAAGGTCAAACACGATGAATTGAAAGCGGATCACCAGTATCTCAAACAAGCTCACGAAGAAGTTACGAACAAGGTACGAAACGAGACCGCTGTCTACGGAATGATACTTGATATGTGATTCTGACAAGAAAATATCTCAATGTGACATGAAAATTGCCATCAGGAGAGACTGTGTAAGAAGAAACTCATAGAAGCGGAGCAGAAGATCTCGGCACTGACGCATCAGACGGAGAGGCTGAATCACCTCTGCGATGAGTTATCCTATAAGAACAACGCTCTTGATCGAGAGAAACAAGAAATGCTCGAGCAGGTAATCACCTTTACGCAATGAATCCTCCTTTCGCCTGTATGCCATTAGGAAACACCCATCGCATCAGTCATCGTGTACTAAAGTTGTCTCCTCCTGTGATATGGATGCCAATGTTCTGCCGGTCAGGTGCGACTCGGCGATAGACAGATCGAGATGCTCAAAGACAAGAATGCCGAGCTGTTCGAACAGATACAGGAACTCGCCACCAACTCCTCGATCAACTCACCCTCCTTCCTAGAGGAGCTCGAATACTCTCAGAAGTCCTTGACCTCAGGCTACTGCAGCAATCTGAGCCTGCTCGATGAGCTGGACAGCGATGAGGCCATCACCATGATGCCAGTCGACAATCTCAGTCAGGTGAGAGCGAGTGGAACTGCTGGCGCCGCTACTGGCGCATATTTAGAACGAAACAAACACAAATATGCATAACAGTCAGCAGAACCATGGGTGACAGTCGGCTGGCATCAGTAGAGTCAGTGGTGTACACAACGTCATGGATCGATCGCTGCCTCAATACCTGCCTTATGATCAGCAATTATGTCAGCTCATACACTAGTATGTCAAGCGTAAGCTCGTTAATTATTGGCTTTTCGCTCTGCATTGTAGCTGAGAATAGAAGTACTGGAGACCTACCAAGAGTTGCAAACCATAGTCGACGAATTAGAAACCAGCGAATGCGCGACGTCGCAGCCAAAGGTTAAGGCCACCGCTAGCAAAGATATTAGTAATGGAGAGTTGATATCTACAGCCAAGCACGTGAAATACCTGGTGACTAGAAGACATCAGCTGGGAACTCTACTGGCGCAGATAGCCGATCTCAAACAGGAAGTACAGAGTAAATCCAGCAAGGTGAGAAGACAACTCTCACTCGCATCATTTACCAAGTGCTACTACCGACTCTTGTCTTCTATTATCATTGCGAGTTGTCTCAGCGATTTTGGTCCGTGCTGATGCTACTAAAGCACTTGTAATGATTACATTATCATCATGCTATTATCAGTTTGCCAATGTGAGATGTTGCAATGTATTTGCATGCTGCATGTGTCGCTATAATTTTTAAGGTTGAGTCGCTCGAGTCTGACTTGGAACTGTCTAAGAACACCCGGTCCTCCAAAGATTCTGAGCATGTTGATAAGCTCAAAGAGGTACGGCGATGAGTATGAGTCTCGCAGTCTATGATTTCCTAACAGTGTATTACATGTCACTAAATCGCGATCTATACTCGTGTGACTGTTTCTTTATTCAGGATAATAAAGAAATGAACGATTGCCTCGCTAAGATAAAGGATGAGCTAAGCAGAACTAAGGCTGACAACCGGAAGTTAGAGAGGGAACTGCTCGAGACCATACAGAAGAAGATCAAACTCTCTCAACAAGTTGAACAGTGGCAGGTGGGTGCTGGTGCTACGAGATGGGCTCATCTCTCATACCTGGGTACTGTTTGCGATAAAAACAGTCAGCCATCTTGATCCGTCATTGTAGTTGGTGATGTTTATGGAGGATGTATTGATCATAATTAAGCTGTAAGCTTTGTTTTTCATCAAACAGGATGAGTGTAGTAAAAGTATAGCCATGATTGTAGTAGCTACGTTTAGGCTGCCTTTGATACTCGGCTCTCTGTACACACGATGTTTGATGAAACAACAAAGGCAGTAGACTCTCGCTGTTGCACCCATTATACATAGAAAAGACAACTCCTATAATCATTGTAGCTCGATATGGAAGAGATGGTAGAGAATCAGGTGAGGTGCATGTTCCTGCTTGAGCAGCAGAACAAGGGCCGACCTCTCCACGTGACATCATCACCAGCTGCTGCCGACAAGCCGCCGGAGATCAAACAGAAGGCCCCATTCAATCGTACTGACAGAAGGAGATTTAGCTTCTTCGGTAAACGGAGCAAAGACTGAACACACAGAAACCACACGTTTTTACAAACAAGAGAACACAACTCTCTGGTGCTCCCCTCACTATCAGATCAATTAATGTATTCAGATGCATTTCAACCTTTCTAGACAACATTCCTCTCCACTGCACTTTATATCAGGTTCCCGCTGGTTTGGGCTGACCCTTAGCAACAGCATCTCAGTATATTTCTGCAACGAATAACTCACTGTAAGCGTGGCAGCACTCCGTCCATCAAAGCCTATTTATCTCGACAGATGATACCCGAGTCTGTGCATTTACACTTACGCTATATGACAAGAACTGACCTATTTTTTCTGTTACATATTTATCTTGAAGCCATATGCAAAGCTAAAAGGTTTGTATTTTTCTAAAATACAGCTACAAAGAAATAAATGTAGTCGTTCAATTCAATAATATATTTTGTATTTATTTACCCTAATTGTTTATCTCATCTTATCGTATGCTGATGGTTGGTGTAAATGACAGTTGGTTTTTATTCGCATCAGATTAACACACCATTTTGATGGTACACTTGTGTGATAGAAGTAATACGGTTGACGAGTTTTGATCCATCGTGACCATTGCTGTGTCAATGAGGATGATACGTCTAGTAATAATGTACAAGCAGGTAATATCTGTTCATCCATTGTCTTACATATAGTTTTCCTCCGCGAACGTGGCCAGGAATGCCGTCTTTGCCTGTCAAGATCATATCATTTTGTAACTGGACTGTGATTAGGTATGGTAAATGGGTCAGTAATGATTATAGCCTACAGAGGAGCTGGGTAGACACTGGCCAAAAGCCTCCAGCAACAGGGATTCGTGCTTGATTGCCTCGGCAAAATCTTTATCTGATAGTCGGCCATCGTGATCCAAGTCCTGTAGTATTCACAGGTATAAGAGAACATTATCACCTCATTCTGTAGCTCACATCATTCATTAACTTACCATCTTCTTGAGTGTGATCTCAACCAGATCTTTGATACCTTCATCCGGGTCCTCCTCAGTCGGTTGCTGCAGCAAGAAAAAACGATATGACAGCGATGACTGCAGAGCAAATTCTGTGTTACTGCATTTGTACAGCAAAATATGAGTGACACTATCAGCATTGCAGTACATCATTACCTTTATTAGAGAGTTTTTCAGCAACTGAAACATTTCATCCCTTGATATAAACCCGTCTTGATTCAAATCAAAGACAGTAAAGCAGACTACAATGGAAGCAACGACGGTGGGTGTTAACTACAACTGAAAGGTGCAGTTCAGTGCTCCTGCGGAGCACCGAACCTTGGATGAAACATGATACCTGCATCATAGTGCGTTTCAAAAATTGAAACATTACATCTTTCGTGATATAGCCATCACCACCGATATCATACACTCTGAAACAGACTGAAGAGAGCATTGCGCCTTAGAGCTTTGATGGCATTTCAGACAGACTCTCTAGCAGGTGCAATCATATATAATCATATAACTTCATGCTATAGAATCAAGATAAGTTGATAATTAGGGAGTAATGACATATGAGTGTTAAACACTAACACCACCTGCATGCTCTCAACAGTCAACGACACAAGTTATAATGGATCTTGAACAAGATAATTGATGGTAAGATCAATATTTCTGCCTTACATCGAGTCTGCTCGTTCAGTTCTCCCCTCAAGAACACTGAGAGACCTTCGACCCACTCCTCCATGTTGACAAAGCCGTCGCTATCGGTGTCGAAAGCTCTGAAAACTAATGACCAACAATAATGCTTTTCATCATCATATCATCGCATAAAAATTGATGTATACAAGTTTTTGCATACTCCGGTCCATCAGAACGTCATCTGTCATGTCGAAGCTGTTGTGGAGAACATCTCTGAACTTTGTTCGATCCATTTTACTGCTGTGTTGGGGATTGTTTTGGTTGATGTTGCCAGGTACATATTTTTTGAACATCCTCAGCAGAGATTCGACTTCTGGCTTAGAAACTGTACAAATATATACATATTGATTAAATATTTAGTTTTTATGCGGTACAGTGTGCATAACGTCTTATCTTTTGACCTTAACCAGTGGATGTTACAATTGTATTCAGAACACTGTGGCAGCCTCATCCATAAGAGTGAAAATCCTGCTACTTTGCAACATACATAAGACAAAACTTACAGTGTGTTCTTTTGCAGAGATCATCAGCAAGTTTTGCCTGGTATTTCTTTGCTGTTATGTGTGCCATTTTCGTCAAGTACTGGTCATAAAATCAACTAAATGGAGAGTTTTTCCTACCGATCCAGTACGAACTCAAGACGTTGCTATGTAAACAGACAAAAGCGAATGATTGACCCGCTATAAACCACCTTGAACTCGGGTTCGTGCGGTATTTCTTATGACGGATGTCGATTAGACCTATCCTGCGTTGGCAAGCTAAACAATTTTCTCAAAGAAAGAATTAAATATTCCACCGTATAGAAAACTCACAGTAACCATCTACACCCTTGATTCTAATACTAGTCTGTTGAATGTGATTGAAGCGGTACACGTCAGCTTCGAACGGCTTCAATCAAACGTACTGAGCTTTACCGCAATAGGAGGTTTTCAAACTGGCCAATCAGTTTGATAGAAACCGCAATCTAGTCTTCGCCTCATAGACATCTACTTACTCACGCGTGCTCCTGTTGCTCAGAAGTACTTCTGCAGAATTAACTGCCATTTGGAACTCAAAAGCTCATGCGATATTCAAATACTCGCGAAACCAATGTATAGATTGTTGATCTAGTTGTCATTTGGTATGGCGTATCGGGCATGGAAGCAAATGGTGGCTACCAACAGCGTGTGGAAGCTATGTGCTGTTGGAGCCTTCCTTCCAGCCGCTGCAGGATTGTACAGTCTGAACATCCAATGTTAGTCTTAGTAGATAGTAACTTACTCTTCCCCTGTCTGCGCCAACTTCCAATAATTGTCTAAATGTCCCATTCTTTGCTGCAGTTAAGATGAAGCGTGAGCCTTACTACGAGAAGGTTGCATCCCTCATAGGAGACTACACCCCTCTCAGGGATCACCTTGGATATCCTGTCAACATTGGTTGGGTAGCTCGAGGCGTAAGGTCCAGCACCAGGATTGCACCTGACCATGTTGTCCTGGATCTATCAGTCAGAGGTGCTAGGGACAAGGGACGAGTCATAGCTGAAGTTCACAGAACAGACAACTCCAAGTAAGACATTTTCCCTCAGCCAATCTTATGGATTAGAGTGGGAGGTCGTGTTCTTTTATTGATCATGGGCCGCTATCTGGCCGCTGGTCAGCCACTAATAGAGTCAGTCCATCATGACCTACTGATTTGCTGTGATGGGCTTCTGTGTCCATATAGCATGTTACCCATATACACCACGCTACCAAAGATCGGATGGCTGAAACATGAAACATAAAGCGTACTTGCCTGATGCTAGGGTGTGTAAAATTTGACCTTGACACTGGAGACAAATTTCACTGTCAAACTCATTTCTAAATTAGTTTCTGGATATCATTTCACGTGTTGAATGTCGTACCTTATTTCATCAATAGTGAGGTGCATGTTGAAAACCAGATAGGGAAACAAAAATATCTTGTTTCAATGGAATAAGGCGCGCTGATTGTTATCTCTAGCTGACTTGTGTCTTCGCCTAGATATACCCTATACCTTGTTTAGTAGATATAAACCTACATGTATATTTTTTAAAAAGTTGGTATTGCTTAGAGGACCGGTGAAGAGACTGACTCATCGGAAGTATAGAAATTAGAAACTGCTAATATTTTTGGCAGGAGGTGTTTTCTCCCTCAATGTACAGACATGTGTCCACAGCTTTGCTTGTGGAGATGCACCTCACAATAGAAGGCATGCCTCTGCGGGAACATTAGTGCCGCATTTTAATCGAGTTATTGTAAGATTAACTAGATAAATTGGTCATAAGATTGATTTATGCCACAAGATTAATCTTGTGGCTATTTTGAGGGTAAATTTCACTGATAAATCAAGAGTAATATGCTATAAAGATCTGTGAACAAGTATGATGGCATATTTATCTAAGCAAACTCAACACCAGTGCAGTTGAATACCACTAATGACTCGCCAAAGACGTTACAGCGATGTCAACGTCAGCTGCTGCAGCTGGTAGCAATTATATTGCTGTGAATTCTACAGCTCAGGAACTAGTCTTTGGTGGCGAGATTAAAATAAGGTTAATTAAACATATTAATCGGAAGATTACTCAAGATTAATTATTTTGAAGAAGTGCAGCACTATAACCGTTTTCAGGAATGAGTGGTTCATTCTCCCACTCACTCTCTATACCACTATGTGTGTGTAGTCGAGGCTTATCACATGTATTGAATAAAACGGTTCGTATGGAGACAGTCACTCGGCCGGCCTAATTCTGTAATAGCGAAAATGAGAACAGGAAAATCATGGTGTAGATGGTGGTAGGGAAGAGATGAAGAACGATGGGTTCAAAGCTATGTTCTCAGTTTCTACTGTCTCAGAACTATGGCAAGATGAGAGGTACAGCGAATGGGATCTCTGAAACGGACAAAGGGTTGGAGGACTTCCAGATAGACTCAGTGCTGTATGTGATGAGAGAGATGGTAGACAAGATGCTCAGGCTAATACCAGCAGACCATGTAAACGTGTACAATGTTGGCAGCTCCATGCTACAGAGATGGCGACAGTACATACATAGACACATAGGCATAGACATTGGTTGGTTCAGTGTGTTGAGTAGAGCTTTGGCATCCAAAGCAGAGGTTCAGATAAACATTTTTGTGGATCATTGCAGATTTTTTGTGCCACTCAGACATCCGCCCAGAGAGGGCCTGATTGACCAATGGGAATAAGTTTTCTGCTTTACTTATTGCTAGTTGTCTTCTCTCTGCATTATAGTGCTGCGGCGCTACCTCCGCTCTCAGAGGGAAGTTTAATGGAGTATGACAGCATGGTTGTCTCTTGATGGAAACGGCTTTTCAGATTTATTGATACGGTTTTACCGACTTTGAAAGCTGATCATTGCTAGTGCTATAGTCTCTAGAAAGTCCAGTTTCAAAACTTCTGCTACTGTATTTGATTAAAATACCCTTTCCAAAGCTTGGTGATTTTAGTGGGTAAAGTATAAGCAATTCGAAATGTCATCAGGAAATGTGTGAATCTGCCTCTGAAACCTTGAGGAGATAAAGCAGGAATTGTCTATGTCTATGTCTATGTCTACGCGGCATGTGAATATATGATGATTGTGCTGCTTCTTTCCAGTTGGCAGGTTGATAAAATGACTGTGACTCTAACCAAGACAAAGAAGAGCTGGGTGTTCTATGAAGCTAGCAAAGCAGAGGACTGCGCTGAGGAGTGGACAGGCTGAGACTCCCTCACCCGCTGTCACTCCTCATCTCCTTTAGTAGATCTATTTATTATCTCTCCCATACTAGCAACTTTTTTAAAGACTGTTTTGCGACATTTTTTAGGAATAAACCAACATTTTTTATTTCTTTGTTTCATGACAACATGGAGAGGGTCCTGCTTCTTGCCCGCTGATTATCTTATTCGGCTGGGAAAAGTCAGCATGCTGTGGCTGAGAGATAAGCCAATGGAACTTGTATCATATCTTATTTTCTCATTGCTCAGTCTGCCACTGCAATCACAATGGCGCTAACGGCACCTCTTCTAGTGCTGACTGCTGCCATTCTGACAGCAAACGCTGCCGACCTCAGTCAGACAGCGTTCCTCGACGTCGAGGAGCGATTTTTCCTGTCATGGGATTTCACAGACGATGACATCACGTTTGAGGTGGCCGTCAACACCACCGGATGGTTCGGTCTGGGTTTCAGCTCTAACGGAGGAATGAAAGGCGCTGACATCATCATAGGCAGTGTGGAAAACGGCAAACCTCAACTGAAGGTACGAAACGTATTTGTTGCAGTGATCATGTGACCTCTGAACTCGATATATGGTAATGATTTAGGACATGCACGCTACCGGATTCACTACTCCGATGGAAGACGCCTCTCAGGACGTGAAGCTGATATCCGGTAGGGAGAGCGACGGACTGACCGTGATGAGGTTCTCACGAAAGCTGAACACCTGCGATAAAGACGACATGCCAATTGGGGTCTCTGCTCTATGCTGCTAAATGACATAAAATGATAGTGTTTGTTAAACTGATTCTTATTGGACACCTGTTTCAGACGGACACCATGAGACTGATATACGCCATATCACCAAACGGCAAAGATGATTTACAATATCACGCACGAAGCAGAGGCTCAAGGAGTCTGTATCTGAGAAGGAAGATTGTGGCGGATCACACGATGCCTGATGACGCCTTTACCATCGATGTCAGAGTAAAACGAGTAAGTGTGTCACAAACAGAACGTGGGAGATGGAAACCCGCAGACGGAGGGAGGGGGCGGCGGACG
>ERZ1740065.3038-NODE-3038-length-10484-cov-12.214882_pt1 | contig 10484 bp, 8 predicted proteins | sample MGYA00581738_ERZ1740065 | MGnify/ENA primary metagenome ERZ1740065 (study PRJEB43018, sample SAMN04849749) | marine metagenome | isolation source: floating plastic debris | place: Pacific Ocean | collected 2008-09-01 | study: EMG produced TPA metagenomics...
CTCCTTCCCTCCCTCCCTCCCTCTCTCACTCTCTCCTCCCTCCCTCTCCCTCACCCTCATCCTCATTCTCATCCTCATTCTCCCTCCTTGTATCCCCTCCCTCCTTGTATCCCCTCCCTCCTCTCTCCATCCTTCAGCTGTCTACATACTGACCCGACGATGTCATCGATCTCCTGTTGACTGCAGGACGACCAAAAGAAGTTCTGCAGGTTGGCCATCACAAGTGGGGCCATGATGGATCCCTTGTTCGGATCATTGACACATTTGTTGGTGCCTTCACCATCATGGCTCAGTCCGATACTACATGCAGAAGGTAAAACTTGTTAATTTTACTGAAATTTTATGAATCGAACATCTGATGCTGGAGTATACTACACGTGTGTCCGATCTCGTGAGCCGCCACGAAGGCTGTGGAAAACCCATCTTCTTTAATGATAGCACAACTCCTATCTGGTCTGCACATACCCGTCACGGGAGCGTAACCTGGCAGGATAAACATTCATCAAAGATCCATGGATGCAACCATAGATCTACATTATTCTCACATACGCTGTACCTGCAGGGGCCATCCTGTCTCTTGATAGGTACATGGCAAAGTCATAGTGACCTGGCTCATTGTCTCTCAGGCTATTTTGGGCACTCCAGGCACAAAATCTGTCCAAAGTCACACGAGGGTCTTCCCCTTCCCACATATCTTCAGCCTTGAAAGAAATGCATTGATGAACCTTCTAAATCTCCTGGTGCAGTGTAACAGTGGTGTGTACATGTATGTAACAGTGGTGTGTAAGTGTATGCGTGAGGTTATACGTGCTTCACTCTGCCAGGTAAAAAAACTAGGTCGTATCTTGTGTTACATAACACCTGGCGCAATGTTTATCATATTAATTTATAGGAAGATGCGGTTCATTATGCTGTCAATTAGCAGGCCTCTACACACAGACAGCAGACTGCCAGCTCCATCCTCCACCTCGCCGAGAGCTATGTGCACTGTAGCACTCACCATTGTACTGTTATACATTGCACCAATTCATATCTACCACAGCATGGGCTCAACCTGCTAATGCTTACCATGTCTTCATCGAGTAGAACAAGCTTCACCATAGACATCTGAATCTGTACTCCGAGAGAAGAGTGGGAGTAAATGAGGGATACCTAAAGATGGGGTCAAAAAGTGTGACACACAGATAATCTGGTACGCTATAATAGTTGGTGCATCAACCTGACAGAGAGTACAGAGCGCTGAGTACTGTTACCATGTTAAATACTGCAAGCACAAAGAGCTCGGTCGTCTCTTCGCCATGAAAGTTGATGACAGTGTGGTCAATGACTACCATGACCTCCATGTGGTTCCTGACTCCAGCCTGCCTCTTTGTCCTCCTCCTCGCAGGCGCCATGTCATTGAGCATGAAATGGTCATCTACCATTCTTTCATAACCTTCAGATTAGATATCAATAGCCTGATGTTGCCATAATGTAATTAGCAATGTACATGTCTATGCAGCACATGCTGCGCACTCACGTCATCTTTACATTTTCTAGAATCAACATTAACTGCGGGATGATTCTAGGAGACAAACCTCTGTCTTTGAGGCGTCTGACTACGTGAGTATTGGTTCCTGGTTCACTATTCCAGCTCTTCCCGGCCTCGCGCTTCAATGGCTCTATCGAGAATCTTGAATCCTCAAACTCAAACACGCCAACCTAAGGAAGATTGGAGATGCAGTATTGTGACATAAAGGCAGACGTTTGTACGACTGATGTACTCACAACCACGCTGCCGTTTAAGCTGACAGCAGCATATGATCGCTCACTCTGGGTCACCCTGCCGTGATAGAAGCATCTCTCCGATACTTTCTCAGCAGAGGTTGTCTCCCCCTGTAGCTTTTCAAATACAGCTCTTGGTGCCAGTAGGGTGTCTAGCCTCATGAGCTCTAACTTGATGTCGTAGTAAGGAGTGGGTAGGACCACCTCCACCGCAGAGTGACAGGCTAGATCCTCAGGCTTAGTCTGTTTATTGTCACTAGCAGGCTGGGTCCAGGGATATGTGTATACTTCGTCTAAATCACACCGGCGAATAGGAATACTAAACAGCAACAGTTTGAAAATGTTTGAAATTTCGTAATGGAGTGATTAGCTGTTTGGGTATACAACTTAAAGGTTAACCGACTCGATAAACCAGCTCAAGAATGTGAATTGTATCGTACCTTCAATAAATGCCGAATTGCTGCACCTTGCCGGCCCTAAAAGTACCTGAAAAATGATGATGAGGTAGTTAGCCGCTTCCCATACAAAGTTCAAAACCCGAAGAATATCACAAAAACTTTCCAGCCCTTGATTGTGAGTAAGTAGACGTAAAAAACTGACTGTAGACACAGTCACTGCTGCTTGTGGATAGAGGAAAACATACCCAACATACCTGAACCAGTATCCATAGAAACGGAGCCATATTGTCCCTGGTCGGTGACACACCGGCAGCCAAGTGCCCTAGACTTACAGGACTGGCAGTACACAACACCCTCTCGCTGACAGCAGATCCACGCAGCCTGCCCACTGCAGGTGTGCCGCAAGTGCATCATACAATGTTCTGCCTGTGCGGTACAAGTCTTGCAGTTAGCTCGAGAACCTATGATGCGCCATGCGTGTGCGGGTCGGGCTGGTGAAGAGCCAGTGCTCACAGCCTTTAATTAATTTGGAGTTTTATGAATTTGCAGCTGGTAAACAGGCCCGTTTTCACGCCAAACACAATGGCTCAGTTCGCTCTCGGAACTAATCAGCCGGCCACACAGTGCACACTTCCAGTAAATCACTCATAATCAATCGCATCTGTCCAGTCAGCCGATGGAACTCGTCTCTTAGGAGTTGTCCTCACATGCTCATTCTCCTCCTCCCGGATACCGCTGGAAGTGATATCCACATGGTGCAAATACTCTTCACTTTTACTGCGTAGTGAGTCTGGCTAATGATATTGTCTCACAGAGATCCAGCATTCAAAACCAGGTTCTATTTTACACTTCAATTAGCGACCTAGCTCTATTAGGAGTTGTTTGCTCCTGTCATCTTATTCAGCGAGACAAGCCATAGCTCTATGTAGTTGTTTTGCTGAACTAGAAAGGGGATGGGCAAGGGGTGGAAAGGAGTGGATGGAAGAGAAGAGAAAGGTGAAAGATTGAAGGATGCTGTAGTATGATAAGGGTGAAGAGAGGATCATGGAAGGCAAGTTCGGTAGATATGGGGAGAAGAAATCACTGTAGCCTAAGTACTGTCAGCTTTCTCTATAGCCCAGGTTTCATCATTCATCCTTGACACTAAAGTGATTTTTATAGCTGGACAAATATCACCAGCTTCCATGAAAACAAGATTGTGATTGCATCAACCACAGGAAAACTTTGGTAGCTTGTCTCCTGTGCCCACAGATACATAGATGTCTGTCATCGAAGGCAGTGATACCAAGTATTTTATGGACACCACACCTCCATCTCGGCATCACTGCGCCATTAGAAGCGGTGATACTTGTTCTAGTCACACAGTGATGAGACAGACAACTGTTTTACCCAAGTGGTGTGTACTCGTTACCTGCTGTACACATATTTAGACCTGCAGTTCGGCATTCCAGTTCTGCTTTAGATCCCCAGCTAATCCTCCAAACACTGCATGTATCTAATTAATCGGTTTACTATATCATACTACTCAAGTATGGCATAGTAAAACTTAATACACTTTCCCTGCCTCCAGATTCAGAGACCATCCAACTTATTTCACCCTTCTTCGGAGCCCTTTAGGGCTGTTTTCAGCTCTCTCGGCATTCCCCTTGTTGACAACAAACCATGGATTGTTTGGCTCCACTTGCCATGCGATAGCAGTTAGGCACTGGTGGCTGCTATGCGTCTGATTGGTCAGCTCGGCTGGAAGCCTACTGGCTGCTCCGTATGCACCCACTCTCTCTAGGATGACTGATGCTGAACTTGACTTGTGCTGCTGCTGCCTCTGTGTCGATGGTTAGGATTATGCTGATGTTCTGCTGCTGCTCTTCGACCTGTAACTGCCTCTGAGTATGCTGATTACAGCAGCGTTTCATCGCTGCCCAGGAGTTGCCACTCTCTGCCTCTGGATAGCGGGGCTCCTCACCACTTCCCTAGCCTCTTCAATGAGCAACGCGTCACCTCATCCGTCCTGTAAGTACCCTAGTATGCACTTACTTACACTCCTTCTCTGCACACCCTCCTTCTCCACTCCCCTCCTCTGCTCCCCTCCTTCTCTGCTCCCCTCCTTCACTGCTTACCCTCTTCCCTTGCTCTGCTGACATGAGATGACCCATCTGTATGCAGACTGTCTGCTGAGACTGGTAGCGGTGGACATCATCTATCCCTAGCTACAGAACTACGTAGTTCAGGGCCATAAACCGTCAGGGCATTTCACCTGTAATGATCTGATTCACACCCTGTTTAGTCAGCGGTGATTGTTTTACTATTAGAAAAGAATTTTGCTGACTCGAGTGTTTGTAAACGCAGCAGAGCGTTATTTTCACACAGCGAGATGCAGCTGCTGGTAGCAGCCGCAGGTGGTCAGCGTCTGCTACCGCAGTAGCAGTATTTGTATCGGGTCTGGCTGCCCATTGCTGTCCCTCGCTGCCAACCGACTGAGATAGTATCACGGGCGCTGACCAGGAGTTGCTGCCAACACAGTTACTCATTGTTCCGCACTGCTTTCATGGCTGCAGCAGCTTTTGTCTCTCCCAATTTATGGCTATGATGACGGCTTCAGTGTAGTTTTCTTGGTTTTATATTCCCACCAGAATCCAGATGAGCCAGCATTTGAGAGGCTAATACTTCATATATGCGTAAAGTTCTAAGTGAACAGTACATTTTGGTGGTAGAGATGTAAGCATGTCACGTTGTCACATGCCATACCTGACCTGACATCTGACTCATTGTGACAAAATAGGACATGATGTGACGTGACATTATATAGATCCAGCTGTGGTGCTGCTGCTCGTCACACATATCGGTCGGCTATAAACATGTCATCGTGACGTGACCCCACTCACTCTGTCAGCAGTGCTCAGAGAATGTGAGAGTTATAAACGGTATCAGACGCTTCGCTGCTCACTCTTCGTCACACTGTCACATCAGCAGCGTCAGATACTCTCCGTCTCACTTCAGTCGAGGATTACCTGAGGCTGTGCCGCTTTCTATGACCTGCAACTTCCCGCTGTCAGCTGCCGGTTACAAGCTTCGCTCCCAAGCTTTTATTATGCTCATACGGGTTTGAAATGGGTATAAGAAGCTTTGTACTGTTGCTGACACTATCTGTGGTATTCGGCCTGGCGTCAGCAGGCGAACGGTCAGGTAATCTGCTTCATTGGCGGCAGTGCAGTCAGCAGGGGCATTGACTAGTACTAACTGCATGTTGCTGACTGTCAGTATAAAATTTGTGGCTTTTCTTGTTTGTTATGTGGTGGGGGTGGCCCATTCACCTGAAAGGTGCGTCAGCAGCTGACACCACCTGAGGTTACTCACCTGTAACGAGCTAGCTCAGGTAGTTCCCCCGTGCAGCGGAGCGTGATACCGCTGGTCATGACTGTCTCGTCCGGCCATAGACTTACAGCCCTTCGTTCCGAGACAGTGACAAGAATAAGATGTCCCCCATTAACCAGGCCGATTTGACACATTTAGTACCGGTGGGAACAATTACACCCTGGCTTATTATTAGTGTAAACAATGTCGACTATGTAGGGAGCTCAGGTATCTCGGGGACCAATTATCAGTCTGGATCTGGGGCACAGTCACAGACCAGACGACTTCAACTTCAACTTTGTATCAAAAATTGCCAATGCCTTCACAATTCCACCATATTATCTTTCTAAACGCAGACATTTTTGATGTTTTAGTCTGCGTCATGAACACTGGAGGTGACAGCGAGTGCTACACTTTGCTCAGTATAGACGGGACAGTGAACAAGCGAGCCGCCCGCGCCTCTTGCAGCGGCTATAATAAAACTCTGGCTACGATTGCGAGTCGGTTCGCTGAACTTCAACTCATGAAAGCAATGAAGAGCAGCGGCAGCGAGGGAGCGTGGGTCGGCCTCAACATTGAACTGAATCGAGGCAGAGAGTGGAAATGGCTGCACGGTGAGTAAGAGCAGTCTCTATCGTATAATCAGTGTGTACAGCGAATGACGCACGCTCCTAGTCAAAGAGCCGCTTGTTTGAGAACTGTTGCTCGAGGTTTCTAACATTGGGCGATTAAATACCACCACAGGGTCGGTTCCATGTTAGGAGTGTGTCGTCTACATACCTGTCAAGTCTCACGTATTTTAGGTGCCAGAATTTAGGGTCGAAATTGCTGTTAATGGTTTTCTAATGTTCTCATGTGGCTCACCAGTTAGATCTTGCTGAGCTGAACTCAAATATGACAGAATCCTAGCTGTAGGGGGTAGGGGTTTTGAGCTATGGCTTCTCAAAGTTCGGAAAAACAGAATCTCCAGTATTTTCAGCCTGATAGGTTGACAGGTATGGTCGTCTATACAATGAAATCTTATTTCTTACTTTGGTATTTTGCCCAATAATTGGACGCCCTCAGGCAAAAATATAACAGCTGCAACAGGAACTTCACATCTTTTAGGCTATTTTTTCAGACTCTCCGATCTGATCATGTGGTCAATTCTGATGCTGTGTAGATTCCACTGCCAGTACGTGCAGTAATTGATGCTGTGTTTGTGTCGCACTATTCTCATTAACACTTATATACTGTATATATGCTGTGGACCAGAGTGCAGTAAATTAACTGCCGAGACCAATTAGTGAGCGAGTTAGTATCGCTGCAAGAGTTGTCACTGAATCCTCCTTGTCTATCAGTAACCGTGACAACATAGACATGGGCGGTGTGGCCTGACACAGCCAATGCAGTGCGACACGGTCTCTATGTTTGTGTAGTGGACCTCATATTATGAAGGAAATTTGTTTAGAAATGGTGTTTCGCATTGGTTTAGAATTCGAAGTTCAAGAAAATTTTACCACATCATACATTTACATCTCACTTACGCTGAGGAAAGGAGACTTGCAGAGATGTACAGTTAGTGTGATGTATTTCCTGTTGACGATGCAACCAGTCTAACTGTGAAGTCTGGAAAAGTCTAGAAAGCTGACTGGAAGGGAGTACAGAAATAGAATTTTCCAGAATTTGAAACAAGGGTGTAGTGTGGTAGCTAGGAGCACAATTCATCGTGACACTTGTACTACCACGTCACACTGGTGTCATTTGTTTATTTATGTGTTTTGACCTGCCATGTGTGACATCGTAGTCCTCACACCGTCAGACACAATGTCATGGACTGTTTTATCTTCAAACAGGAAACGGCTGGTACACAAACCTCATCCCTCAGTCCAGTATAGATGACCGTCAAAGCGCCAACTGCATGCTCATCAACCGCGCAACACTGATGAGCATCCAGTGTTCTCGATCGCTCAATGTGATTTGTGAGTTTGCCCAACAGCCCAACGCTACAGGTATGTCTGCTGCTGAGAAATCGGTGATCATAATGAGGCTGAGACGTTACAGATACGACAGTTCAGTGCATGACATAGTTCGTTGCACTAGTTAGTAGTAAACAGCCTCATGCGTTCACCCAGACCTGCTGCTAGCTATGTTTCTCATCTCGTGGTTCTATTTCAGATCGCTGGCAGTGATGTAGTCATACTCTAGTCTCATACTCATAGTCTAAACTCATACAACTGCTGAAAGTGTTTGTTTATTCTGTGTGACAACTCTGTTGACACGAGTCCTATTGCTTCCCCTCATGTACTCAATAATGGGTTGTGTTATGATTCATGTAGAATGTGGCCTTGGCATCGAGAAGATAACTCCCAACCGCTGGCTATGCTTCAAACAAGAGCGCAAGTCATGGATGCAGGCTACACACAGCTGTGCAGGAGGAAGTCTACTCATCATTGATACTTCAAAAACTCTCAATTTGGTTAGAATCTTCTCGTGTGCTCGCCTACCTCCCTCCTCTCTATCATCCTCTCCTCCCCTCTCACTACCGTTATCCCCTCTCACCTACTCCCCTCCTCTCTCACCTCCCCTCCTCTCTTACCTCTCCCTCCCACTCCCCCCCTCTCCCCCCCCACCCCCCCCCCCTCTCCCCCCCACCCCTCCCCCCCCCCACCCCCCCTCCCCCCCCCCCACCTCCCTCCCTCTCACCCAGCCTCCTCCCCTCTAACCTCCCTTTCTTTCTCTCACCTAGCCTCCTCCTCTCTCACCTACCCTCCTCACATTCCTTCCCTTTTTCTCCTTTCTCACTTCCCCATCTTTCCCCTCTCTCACCCCCACATTTGCCCCTCTCTCACCCCACTCCCTCTTACCGTTATTGCCATTCACTCTAACCCTCTTACCCCTCATTCTCCCTCCTCCGCCCGCCTCTTCCTCCGTCTCCCCTTCTCTTTGTCCCCTCTCCCCTTTTCACTTCTTTGCGTGCATTCTCCCATCAACAATGTATTCCTCACGCAGTTTGATTTCAGACACTGAACTCGTTATTTCTATGCAGGTGATGGAGCTTCTCTCAAGTCGATCCTACCATTTCTGGACTGCCGGCACCAGAGCTTACCTGAGTTGGGATGATTGTGAGTTTCACACAGTTAGCAACAATCAGTAGAGCCGGTTCACCGTCTGCCATATATTACTACACTACCTGCGTGACCCTGCACTCAGCCTATCTGCCCTTGTTTATCAATACAAGCAGCAGTCATTGCTGAGTCAGCACACGCTGCCTGACATTCTCCCAGCTGATTTACTGCGCTCTGTTATTTAACATGTCTCACGGGCAGACAGTATTTCCTGTCCCTTCTCTCTCCAGGCTGCCACTCTACTCCTTAACCTGGAACATAATCCCCATTTATAAATTATTCGTAATCTAATTTGATGGGAAGGAGTTACTTCTTCTCCACTTTTTGGCAGCTGCAGCCAAATTTTTTAACCTTTTAGCTAGAGCGGAGACAAACCCGTATAAATTGGGCTGGTCGAATCGAGTGGACAATAATCCAAACCTGGACAATTTGGACTCAAGAACCCGGCGCCTGTGTACTATACTCACACCCCAAGGCTTGGTATACAAACCCTGCGATTCTCTCCTCTCTCACATCATCTGCTCTGAGCGTAAGTAATTCTCTTCTGCTTCAGCATCAGCCATGGAAAGAAATGGATATTTGTACTCTCATTCCGTAATGCCGTGACTTTCTGTTTCAGTTAAGCCACCCGAAGAAGTAGTGGAAATCGGTGGTAATACAACGATATTGAATGAATTGCCTCCTCCAATCACCACCGCCAGAACATCTGGTGAGTAGTCGGCTACTGTTATTGTAGACAAATAGACCGAGTAGCAGACAGAATTGATTAACGCAGGTAATAGTGGGTATATAAGTAACATTGATCACTGCTCTGCCTGCCAACCTCTGCTTCACTAGCAGTAGCTCTGATTAGATTCCATCACGGGATATCAGCTCCGTGTTCAGATGGTGATTATGATGCTTCTCTCGGCTGCTACGCTGTTTCATTAGAATTCGTTGCAATTAGCTTGTTGCTCCATCTCACTGCAGTTGATTTAGATTGCACTCGATGATTTGCCACCTGTAATATGAACCAGCATGACTCACACCATCATCACTCGGAGTTGTCTTTCTTTCGGAATTAGTGTTTTCTCTCATTTAAAAATCGAAACAGTTTTTCCACAAGAGAAGACAACTCCACATAAAAATTGCAAACTGTAGCTGAGAACCTTGGAAGCTTCACGTGATCTCAGTGATGTCCCTCCCCACTCTCCTTCAGCTGTGATTAGCGTGGGTTAGAGCTATACTGGTCCCATTCTAGTCAACAGAAAACGGATAAACATTTAGGTTCCAATGGTGACCTTGAAAGGTCAGCAGTCCCCACAGCAAGGATGAGGAGGCTGACCATTCTATTGATGGTAGATGCAGCATCTGAATTGAATGAGAAGTAGTTACTTTGTTGATATTATTAATTATGTTCGCATCCTTTGGCCCCACTTAGTAAATCATGTATAGAGATATTTGACTGGCTGCCTGTTCTAGGTTATGGATAGTAGATCCTCATGCTGTTTCCTTCAGTTTTAAGCTTTGCTTCTTCAAAGGAACATTTTAGTTGAGGAGCTGCCTTTTCTTGGGAGTAAAGCTGTTTTTCCTAATTGGGAGGGAGGGAGTTGTTATGCCCGCTTGGTGTTATATTTTCCGCATGCAGACAAAGCGACTTGTTGCTATTTGCAGTCATCACTAGCAGTACTAGCTCACCACCCAACCCACAGGAAGACCCTAGTCCGCACTTACAAAATATAGATGTAGCTTCTGATGCATCCACACCTGCTGAGAAACCAGCTGTAGTAGACGGACTCGAATCTGACAGCAGCAGTATGGATGAAGGTAACTAGTTCTACCTCCTCCCTTAACCCTCCCTCTCCCTCTCCCTCTCCCTCTCCCT
>ERZ1740065.3039-NODE-3039-length-10483-cov-12.148446_pt1 | contig 10483 bp, 7 predicted proteins | sample MGYA00581738_ERZ1740065 | MGnify/ENA primary metagenome ERZ1740065 (study PRJEB43018, sample SAMN04849749) | marine metagenome | isolation source: floating plastic debris | place: Pacific Ocean | collected 2008-09-01 | study: EMG produced TPA metagenomics...
CAGCTCTAGCACCTCTCCTTCACCTCTCCCTCTCCCTCTCTCTCCATCCCTGCCTCCCTCCCTCCCCCTCCCTCCCTCCCTCCCTCCTTCCCTCTCTCCCTCTCTCCCTCCCTTCCTCTCTCTCTAGCTCACTCACTGTCACTGTCTGTTTGTAGCCAACTCACCTTAGAAGAGCCGATCTTTAGATGAACGATAATGGGAGCTAGCGAAGTCTTTATCACCTGGGATGGGTGGTTTATCGTGTCACAGTCCAGCACCACCAACTGTAGAGACCTCGCCAGTTCAAATATTCTCTCTATCTCCGCCTGCACCTCAGCTGCACCAATAGAATGAGATCTTAGAACCCTTATAACTCTAATACTCATAACCATAAAACAATTATACCAGATTAATAGTCATCATAGTAACTATTTGTGACAAGTCACATGCTTTTTACTTGTTCATTGCTGTTAGCATTGTCTTCACACCCTGTATAGTTCTCTCGCTCTGTATTATAAGTATACAAAGCGAGAGAACTGAGTGGAATGAAACGTTTTTGTTCAATAAAATTGTTGACCTGGGGCTAGAGGTGATGGTGGCAGGTTTTAAAGAGCCGATGAACATTAAATCTCGGCAAATGGAGGAAGGAAAATATTACATTTCACACCCACAGCCATATCAATTCCACGCCTAATTCATCAGATTGATTTTCCGAGGGAGCGGAGGCACTTTTATTCAATTGTGAATTGTTTGCTATTAGTTATGTCAAGTGCCTTTGGGCCTAATTCGACCAGGCAGATAAAGCAGTGTAATTGCCTGCGGATGCTGTAATTAGACTAGACTGCAGCCCTACTCAGTCTAGCCCATCGACCTGTGGACAGTGTGGATAGCAGCCAGCCTATGGCTAGTCCAAAACTAAACATGAGTAGTGTAATCCTGATAGACTAGTAAAGCGTGGCGTCTTCTGTCTGTAGGACTGAGGGCATACATGATAACGTGTTGGACTAGAAATACTGACCATGTAGTTCTTCTGAACTTTGAGAAGCCGTTGTTCAGAACCCCTACTCCTACCCCAGCTAGGATTATGCCATATTTGAGCTCAGCTCAATGAGATCTAACCAATAAGCCTCAGGCCCTAACCAATGAGCCTCAGGCCCTAACCAATGAGCCTCAGGCCCTAACCAATAGCAAAAGTTTTAGCCCCAAATCGTGGCAGTAAAAATAAAATACTGGAGGCTCTCGGGAAACATGGGAGACTTGCCGAAGATACTAGATATGTCCAAGATTTCTAATAAACGGCCAGTCGATATCGCCAGCTTTTACACTTTATCGCACTTTTTGAGATATTCTGACATGTTTTGACACTGTTGAGGAGCGTGGTAAAGATATGTCAGAGCATTATGAGACAAGAACTCACCGATACAGCCTTTGTTACCAGTCCTCTCCACTATGACTCGTTTACTGGGGTTGTTGAGCACCGATCTCTTCGCTATAGATATGTCAGCCGTCACTCTCGTCACGACGATTCGGTCGCCAAAACGTTTCTTTAGAAAGTCGAAAATGGCCTTCTGCATCATATCGGTGACTTCATAGCCCTTGAGCGACGGCCCGCATATGATTACGGGCCGCATGGATGGTACCACGTCGTAAGGTGGTATAGACTGAGGCTAGGTAGAATAAGATTGACAGCGCTAAACACAAACTGACCAAGGCGTGACAGATTATGTGTGAGACTCGAGCGTTTGGAACCTTTTTGAAGAAGCCGCCAGGTTTCTTACTAACGTCCCAGTCTTTTCCGGTGCCGCCCACGCTCACGCCAGTGGCCTTTGTAGGTTTTGAGTTGGCGGCGTTGTTCTGTTCTCCAGCGACGGAAGTAGTAGTGGTAGCACCTGAGTCAGTAGAGTCTACTGAGGTGCCTGCACGCGAAGTAAGTAAGAAGTACTAACTAACACGCACAGACAGACACACAGACAGATACAACATTGCCACATTGACCACAGAGTTTTCCAACCTGCTGTATTGGTTGGATGGGTTGTTGTACCACCAGCGGCCATTTTCTGCAACTTCTCAAACTTGGCGGGACTGGGTACGAAGCCAACTTCGCAGCCTTCCCTCACATGCCTCCCAATCCACCAGTCGTTGTTGTATTTCTACCAACCATATCGATCATTTCAAACATCCTCCTTGTGTCAGCGAGCATAACCATTGACAAAATATGGCCACACCTCTTTAATATGAAGGTAGTCTTTGACCTTGAAGCTGACGTAGCATCCTTTAACTGGAGAGTCATCTTCGATGGAGCCGTCATAGGCGACGTTAGTCCTGACGGCAAACGCCACGCTCTTCGTCTGAAAAGATTTATAAATAGACAGCTGAGAATGCTTGGTTTATTCTGGTCATATTATATAAGCAAGATCCGGCTCAGTGTACGTATAATGTCATCAAGTATTTACGCATTACTTACAAACCCTCCCACACATCTATTTTTACGGCTACTCCAAGTAAAAATAAACAGCGTTTCTCTATTTGAATTGGTGAGGAACGACAGTCACTCGATCCCTTGAGGTCAATAAGATCTAATACACGTCATCTTGAATTGAGGTGCCATATCAATGGAATGCTGCTGACCATACGTACGGCTCTCATATACAACACAATAACATAATGAAATGTCAGTTGATATGAAAGACATCATTGATTTTATGTCGTAGCAAGCATGTAGCGTCAGCGATAATACTATCCGAAGCACTGGTACACTCGGAGTCACACAAGTGTCACCGGTGAGGTCACAAGAAACACAGAAGAGTAATCTCCTGCCCATGCTGCCGCTGTTTCCATGCTGCTGCTGCCGGAGTCAACGGTTGCGGCGGCGATGCTAACATTGAAAGGTGACACGCGTCTTGCTGACCGTCTCAGCACCAGCCTATTAATCCATGCCAGCAATCGATAGGTTGCTCACTATTCACCATTGCATCTTCATTTCACTGCACAAGCTGCATTGATTTTCATCTGTCCATCCGCGTACTGTGGTACAGTTTGCAAGTAACGGTCACACGCAGCATCGTGCAAAACAGAGTACACGCGTGCCGTGCTAACTGATGTTGGCGGCCACTTGCGTGCCTGAAGATGACAGCACTGACCTCTATGACACGGCATCGCGCTGTAGTACGTCACCACTTGGAATTCCATGAGTTTTCCCACCATTTATGATAATCAAAATTGAGCTGGGGGCGAGCCAAAACTTGGCCCTGGCCGACAGGAACATTTCCATTGCTCATGTAGGAATTGATGCTTGCCACATGGACAACCAACCCGCATGGCTGTAAAGTACCAACCCTGGCATTCTCCAGTGAGTTGATCGCCCGCCATTCATCATCCGAGCGTGAGTGTTCCCTCACCACGTCAGCCTTGGAGTACATGGTTCCAAACATGTTATGCGTAGCAGCAGACTGTCTGCTGTCATTAGAATCGGCTGAATCCTGGAAAAAAAAGGTATGATGATAATACACTGCCTCCTGCCTCCCTCCTCTCAACTCCTCTCCCAACCCAGAACCACATCGGACTCTCATGTATCACGTGACATCTCATGGAAAACACTGTTTAGCAAACGCTTATCATCCAGCACAGGTTCACAAGTGGTCACTACAATGCAGTGGCTAGAGACAATGGCTGAGTGAGTCACTATCATAGTCAGCTATTAGCCGGCAGCGAAAGCAGCAGCGTCATACTTGGGTTTCACATGCACTGCTGCTGAAACGAAATCAATAGTAAACTGCAGTAGCAGAACTGCTTACGCCAATGGTCCACTCAATTAGGACAGATGGACAGCTGCTTAGTTCGTATGCAAATCCCATCGAATGGTTAATACACAGTAGGATATTATCACATTAATACATGGCACTTAATTCTGGCAGATTCATGATGTTTGTAGCGAATTGAATAGAATATGTACTACCATAAACAACAGTTACATGCACGTGAGATAGAAGATACCTGGTATTTACTTACGAGTAAGCATCACATAGAAATAGTATATCCCATCGCTGAGTTACAGTGTCAGAAAGTCTGTCTAGCTAACGCAGTTTACTGGCGTACTAGTAGCCATGTGGAGAATCATTCCAACTACAAGCCTTGCTGTCGCCTGAATGAGCCACGCGGTCATACGCCGCAATGATGAGAGATAAAGGTGCACGTCTGTGTCTCTGTGTGTTTGTGCGTGTGTGTATCGAACACCAAATATATCATACGTAACATTGCAAACCAAGGCTATAGTGCACAATTGATTATCTCAAAACAGTGTGTATGTCGCACGGCTAACGAGGCGCCCCGCGGTGTCAAGGAGAAGTTAGTACAACAAAAGAAGCCTATTTACCCAGGATATTCCACCGAGCAGTGGATGCCTCTCCATGCAAGTAGATGCGACCATATCCTATGCCGTCTAGTGGGCTCATAGCACAAACAGCGACGTCTTCTGCTAAGAGTCAATTGAGCCGTGCAGCCAGGCCCGTACACTTGATACCAGAGCGAGGATTGTCAGCCTGCTGTGTGAACTACGGTTTAAGAATCCGACGAGAGAAATAGGGATAGAGAGACGTAACGTCAGCGCTGTAATAAACAGTCTCATAGCAGATGTTATTCGATTAGAAGAAATCAATACAACAGTCAACTGTTTTATACCTGCTTTAGCATCGTGCCCCCTGAAGGTTGTGCTTAGCATACCTAGGGAATTGATATGAAGTGTATATCCTTTGCGCCACACGTTCCATAATGTAACAAGACAGCAAAGATACTATATATACGCCGCTTGATCACAAATAGACGACATAATGTGAAGACAGAGAGAAATGGAGGGGTAATAGATGACGGAGGAACATGAAGGATAGAATAGAAGACAGGAATGGGAAGAAAGGAGGGCAAATGAGAGCGAGAGCACAGGTTGGGGTCAAGAGCTAAAGTGAGAGGTGAAGAGAAGGGGGAGGGGATGGGGGAGAGGGGGTAAATGTAAAAACCAATAATGTTCTCATGGGTCCTCAACCTTGTATTACTGTACATTGTACTGTTATTGTATATCCTACTGCACTGACCTCTTGATTCAGCTCTCACTCAAAAACTACATTTGACAATGAATTCATGACGATGACAAGCAAACATTGACTGACAGTGACTATCAGTTTGGATGAAAAGGATAATTTATGCTTGTGATTGATTGACAAAGATATCGGATAATTGATGTTCAAAGATGTTGTAGTAGAATAGTGTAAAAGTAAAATGCACTGTACCTATAATTGTGATGTATATACAAACCATACACGGCTGTGAGAAGGTAGTGTGACAATGATGACAATATATACTGGCACTGGCTGACTGGCCTGATCCGAACGAGGAAACCGCTAATGCTTGAGAGTTATCTACTCGTGCGTCGAAAACTTTTTACAGCAGCCTTCGATGTAGACTTGATTTTTAGAAAATCCTGTTGGTTTGAGGATACGATGAAGATTATAATTTATGCGTCTCACGATGAATCTCAGTCCTACCTACTGTTGATGAACAGTCCAAGGATCTAGGTCTTTAGGTCTAACCGGAGGAAAGAAAGAGCTACGTCAAAGACCTTCGTCTTTAGCTACGTTCTGGTTCATTCTGTGTCTATATTTTTTTACGTGCACTTTCTTCTCTTCCAAGTTTGTGCATAAGTCTTTGAAATATGTAGTAGTGCTGTGTGCTATTTCATGGTATCATTTACTGACGTATCACTATTAATTTTTCATAAAATTATGTGGAATGGCACTGCATAAAACCATTGGTGCAGCTTTGGAGTCAGTCAGTATGAGTGACGCTACGAGTTATAACATTTGGTGAGTATGATAGTTAGATTGTCATAGTAATTTACAGTAATGAGCTGCCATACTCTTCATCATCATCTTCTCGTACGGTGGAATACACAGTCGTACGAAATGTTTCTTATTTCCAGCATGGTGTGTGACTTCTTCTTCCCTAATATCGGTGGTGTGGAGAATCACATCTACCAGCTCTCACAGTGCCTCATCAAACGAGGTCATAAAGTGGTGATCGTCACTCACTCGTATGGCAAGTGTCGTGGAATCAGGTGGCTGAGTGACAAGCTTAAGGTTTGCAGTTAGACACTATACTATCTCTACTGTTATCATTAGTTGAAGTACGATCTGGAAGGGGTGGTTCGAATAACACTGTCACTCACAAACATAAGTTTATTTCAGTGTGTGATGAGATATGTAGTTGATGATAGATAATTACCAAATCTAGTTTTATGATGATGATTGAGCCGCTGTGAATGGATACTTAGCTTGATTATTTAATAAGTCTACCTGTAAATTTAAACATGTTTGTTCAACTGATTTGCATTTTTTATCGACCTTGACCTCTCTAAAAGCCTCATTTAGTGTGTAGGTAACTGTTGGATTTGAAAAGATTAGGCACTGTGCTCAAATCCACCTCCTCCGCATCCGCACGCTGTCCTCATTGCTATAATGGAGTTATCGCCTCATGCATACACTAACGACGATAGTGTTTCAGGTGTACTACCTTCCATTCAGAGCGTTCTACAACCAGTGCATATTTCCCACAATATTTCGGGCGCTGCCTCTGATCCGAGAGATAGTAATCAGAGAGCAGATACACATAGTCCACGGCCATTCAGTAAGTGTGACTGTATGATCAATCATTGCACATTGGTGAAGTGTAAGCTGCGTTGGTGAAGTGTAAGCTGCGTTGGTGAAGTTTTACACACAGTTTTACAGATGATATGGATCTGTTATGGCGATTTAAATTTCTATTTCTAAGGCATTTTCCACGCTGGCTCACGAGGCTCTCTTCCATGCGGCGGTACTTGGCGTGCGCACCGTCTTCACCGACCATTCTCTGTTTGGATTCGCAGATGCCAGCTCCATCTTGACAAATAATGTACTCAAAATCTCACTACACGGCGTCAACCATACCATCTGCGTCTCAAACACCGCGTAAGTACATACGCACTTTGATGCTCTACTTCTTTTGGCTGCTTCTTACTGGTTGCCATAGTGGATATGCGTGTTCCCTTTATCTCTATTCATCGCATCCTCCTCACTAACTTTCGCCAAATCGTCCTTGATTGCATCTACAGACCTTCTTTTGGGTCTTCCTCTGCCCTACTGTAAAATGTGGACAATTTTTACGATCAAACATCTAGTAAAATATTTGCCGTCTTACATTTTTTGCGATCATACTTCAACCTTTGTCTCATAGTATGCCGTTGGAAATAAATGCGCTTGGTATTATTTGCGAATTAGTGATCAACAGCTCGATGGCGAAAACTTTCAGTTTGCTAAATAATTCTGTTTTCAGTATCTACCCAGCAGCTCCATGTCTAGCTTCCTTCTCCTGCTCTATCCTTCGTTCTTTCATCCCATCTGTCAATGCCATCTCACTCTTCACCCTCTCACCTCATCTCATAGATGTCTCACACGCTCTACCCCGACGCTTAACTGACGGAGGTAATAGTATGATATACAAGAGTATGAGGATAATTCAATAGCAATAATAGTAATAATGGTCAACAACAATAACAATAACAACGACAATAACAATAACCATATAAACTAGTGCTACATTTCTTCAAAATAGTTAATCTCAATTAATCTTTAGATTAATCTTTTGAATCTTACTTTAATCTTGCCACTACAAACTAGTTCCTCAGCTATAGAATTCACAACAGTATCGTTGCTACCAGCTGCAGCAGCTGACGTTGGCATTACTGTAACATCTTTGGTGGGTCATTAGTGGTATACAACTGTACTAATATTGAGTTTACTTAGATAACTGTACTATCATACTTGTTCACAGACCTTTGTAGCATATTAATTTTGGTTTATCATTGAAATTTACTCTCAAAATAAAATTAATCTTCTGAGCAATTAATCTTAGTTAATCTTTGAATAACTTGATTAAAATTCAGCACTAGTATAAATGAGATTGTGTCCAGGTACTGCAAGATAGACTGTAGAGATAAGACTTTCAGCTGTCTGTGCAGAATTAGGTATGGAGTTGTCTCCTCTATATTCCCTGAGACAGACTCTTGTTTTCATGTAGTGAAAGGTGTTTTATTGTCTATAGAATGGATACATATCCTCGGTCTGCAGTAGTCCTGCTGCAATCAGTTGATAGCAATATACTCTGTCAGTCAGCTTCACCGCTGCTGACGCTGGTTGTACTCTCTCTGTTTCTACCCACAAAAATAGATGAACAATCTCCAGTATTCACTCTGCTAGTAGTTACACATGATCGATTGTTTTCAGACGCGAGAATACGGTGCTCCGATCTCAGCTCGATCCGTACGACGTTTCTGTCATACCAAATGCCATTGACGCCAGTCAGTTCACTCCTGATCTCTCCAAGAGGCCTCACGACAAAAGTACGTACTCTACTACTTCTACAATACTGTAGAGCCTGATTTTTCAACGATAGTCTAACCATAGTGAAAATAGTGGCCAATTGCTATCATTAGATTACACTAAATTATATCCTATATAGGAGTTGTCTTCTCTTGTTTGGGATCGCTATCGTTAGATGGCGATCATTTTTATTTCTTTATGAGTTTAATGAAAACGCTAGCATTTACTTCATTACCAAATCCGGTTCTATAGTACTGTATATCCAAATTCAATTGACATCTGACAACCGTAAAGCACATCTTATTCTAATTGTGCCGATTTTCAGAGTTTTCTCCTCTTGCATAAAAGCCTTACTGATTGGTGCCAATACACAGGTGAAATCAGAGACCCCAGAAATTCTATTGGCCGATAAGATTGTTCACCCAAAAAGACAACTTGGTGAATATATCTTTCCTGGGAAATGGCCTATTTCACGTTTATTTTTAGATGGGATACTGTATAGCTACCTCACAATAACAACTATAATAGTGACTTGGTGCAAACGCTATTAAATTTGAACGCTGTGGTTTTGATAGCTCTTTATGTTATATACAAGCTTAAAAAGATTCCTAAAGATTATAAATGCTGATTTGAGCAAAACTAGAATATCTATGTGTATGTGTATCTGTACGTGTATCTGTATGTGTGTGTAGGTGTGTGTGTACGTGTATGTGTATGTACCGGTTCTGCTATGTGTTACTCTCTTCCTGTCTGTAGTAGTGATAGTAGTGATGAGCCGACTAGTCTACCGCAAGGGCACTGACCTACTTACCGACATCATCCCCAGCATCTGCAAACGACACCAGAACGTCCATTTCCTCATTGGTATGAATCCATCCCTAGACAACCGCACTGCTGGAATACTGTAAAACAGGACAGGTTTTGCGAACATAATTTTTGTGTTTTTGTTTGTCACAAAATTTTGCAAAATACACGTTTGTGTTTCTTGCAAGTAAGTTAAGTAAGTATAGGAAATCAATTGAGTAAATAAATGTTTACTAGTTCAATTTTTGTGATCAGCCGAAAATGACTGAGAACACAAAAAATGGACGAACACAAACATTTCCCGTTTTACAGTCGTTACAAGTGTGTGGCCATGCCATTGGTAGCCACGTAGTACGTCTGCTGTGTTGTACTTAAAAACTACAGGTTTTTTATGTAGTAATTGCTACGCATCTGTGTTACATTGGGATCGATGACATTATTTGGTGATCTAGAAGGGCTTAGATTTACCTAGATGTCACCCGCTCCCCACGCCCACTTACCCCTCCTCCACCTCTCCTGATAGCTCTGATAGCTCAATCACAAATATTCTCTATTTGCAAAAAAAGTTCTGTTCAACAGTAATGGCCAAATTTAGCGATGGAGATCGTTCAGTAGAGCATATCTATAGCTAGAGATAGAGAGTTACTGGGAGACGTAGGTATCTGCTACGTTATGCAGGTGGCGACGGTGATAAGAGAATACTATTGGAGGAGATACGGGAGCAGCATAGTCTCCACAACAGGGTGACCTTGCTCGGTCTGGTCAAACACGACCGCGTACGCGACGTTCTTGTACAAGGCCACATATTCCTGAACACGGCGCTGACAGAGTCATTCTGTATCGCCATAGTAGAGGCTGCGTCCTGCGGCCTTCGAGTTGTCACCACCAACGTCGGGGGTATACCGGAAGTCCTTCCTCCTCAAATAGTCAAGCTGGCCCAGCCGAATAAAAAATGTGAGAAATTAAATGTATTTCTTTTCTCTTTCATCATCTAGTTGGTTTGTGTAGATTTTCTGTAGTGAATTCATTGACTAATGGGTTTGACATTCTGGTAGCTGGAGGAAACAGCAATGCGTGCTGAAGCATAAATAGTTGTGCCGTCAACTTTCAATTTGTGGATGGCAACTCCTCACCAAGGAGAGTCCAGCCCAGGAGGAGTTCCATCATTGTGGTGTATACAGCCGCACGCCTGATTCAAAGAACAATTTTTTGTCCCCTCAGTTCCCCCTGAATTGATTGTTGACTGAAATAGCTAAACACAAATCATAGCCAGGAGCTGGAGGGAGAGGGAGGGGGAG
>ERZ1740065.3040-NODE-3040-length-10482-cov-5.422269_pt1 | contig 10482 bp, 8 predicted proteins | sample MGYA00581738_ERZ1740065 | MGnify/ENA primary metagenome ERZ1740065 (study PRJEB43018, sample SAMN04849749) | marine metagenome | isolation source: floating plastic debris | place: Pacific Ocean | collected 2008-09-01 | study: EMG produced TPA metagenomics...
CCCCTCCCCCCCCTATCCCTCCGGGCTCTCCACTGCTATTTACCGCTTCCCTTGCACTGCCTTACCGCGCGCGGCCTCTGCCGCGCGCGTTTGCGTTTGACGGGTCGTTCCTGCTGGCCGCGCCGGTTCAAAGCCACTAGTCTGTGCCGGATGTGTGGGCGATTTGTCATAACCCTGCCGACGGAGGCGATGGCGCAGCTTTTCGAAGCGCAGCCGGGTAACGATTTGCCCCAGGTGCCCAATTACAACGTCTGCCCGACCAATCAGGTGCATGCGGTGCTGGGGGCGGGAGCGGGTCCCAGGCGGCTGGCGGCGCTGCGCTGGGGCTTCCTGCCGCATTGGTACAAAAGCCCCGGCGCGGGGCCCCTGCTGATCAATGCGCGCGCCGAAACCATTGCCGAGAAACCGGCTTTTCGCGCGGCGGCGCGCCAGCGCCGGGCTTTGGTCGTGGCTGACGGATTTTACGAATGGACCAAGACCGCCGATGGGGCACGGGACCCGTGGTACATCACACCGGCGGATGGCGCGCCCCTCGTCATGGCCGCGGTATGGCAGGACTGGACCAGTCCGGAGGGTGAGCATATGCGATGCTGTGCTCTCGTGACAACGGCGGCAAACCGCGAGATGGCGCGGATACACCACCGCATGCCCGTGATTCTGCGCCCCGAAGACTGGCCGCTCTGGCTGGGCGAGGCAGGCCATGGGGCTGCGCGCCTGATGCAGGCAGCCCCGGAAGGCGCGCTGCAGTGGCACCGCGTGGACCGGGCGGTGAATTCGAACCGGGCGACGGGCACTGAGCTGATAGCTCCGCTGGATGGGGCGCAGATGCCCGTGTCCGATACAAGCTCCGCCTGATCTTTCAGGGGTTCGGCGGTCTGCGCAGGATATCGAGCCGTCCCTCGATCAGACCCTGCGCCCAGCCGTGAAACCGCCCGGCCATCGCGGCCTCGAAATTGAGCGTCACTTCGGCGTCAATGGGGATTGGCCCGGTGGTCCAGATCCCCTCGGAACTGCTGACCGTGTGCACCCGGCCGCTGGCGTTGACAAAGCGTACGGTGTCACCCGGTTCCACGTCGAGCCGACCGGGAAAATACGCCGATTGCAGGATCATCACCACGTGTTCTTCCGCGCGCACCGGGTCTGCCGTGAATGGGACCGATCCGAGGATTAACAAGGCAACTAACGAAACAGATTTGAGCAACAAAACAAACTTCCAAGGACCGATCCCACCCAATCGGCAGATGCTTTTGAACTAAAGTTGAATTAGGGCTGAAAAGGGCCAGAGCGGTGACGCGGGAGCGGCAATTGCCCCGCGTACAGAGTGTTTCTAAACTCGGTACAATACACTGAAAGATCAGTATTTTCTCGTTAAAGATGTGTGTCTGACACGCAATTTTCCATACGGCCTAAGGGGTTAGCCGTTGGCCTGCCAGCCAGTCACGAAATGACCTGAGGGCAGCGTGTTCGGCCCGGTCCTGGGGCCAGACAAGGTAGTAACTGCCAATGCTTTCAGAGGTTTGCCCGGAGGCAAGCACCAATTGTCCGTCCGACAGGTAAGGTTCGGCAAAGAAGGTGGGCAAAAGGGCAATACCCAGCCCGTGAATCGCCGCCTGCGCCATGGTTGCGAACTGATCGAAAACCATGCCCGGCGGGGGCTCGGTGTTGCAGCCCAGAGCGGCAAGCCAGCGCGCCCAGCCACGCGGCCGGGTTTCGAGATGCAGCAGATCGAACGTCAGCACGTCCTGCGGGTCCTTCAGTGGTGCATCGATCAGCGATGGCGCGCAGACCGGCACCACGGTTTCCGGCAACAGCGGCAGGTAGCGCACTCCGGGCCAGTCTTCCCGCCCGAAATGGATCGCCGCGTCGAAGGCGGAGGTGCGAAAGTCAAAAGGCGCCAGCCGGGTCGACAGGTTCACAGTGACCTCGGGGTGCCGCCGCGCGAAATCCCGCAGGCGCGGGGCCAGCCAATGCATGCCGAAGGCGGGCAGGATCGCCAAGTTCAGCGGCCCGCCTTCCGTCCCGGTCTGTGCCGCGACCGCCGCCTGCGCCAGCCGTTGCAGCGCGCTGCGCACCTCACCGACATACTCCTGCCCCTTGGGCGTGAGGACCAGCCCGCGCCCTTCGCGGGCGAGCAAGACCAGGCCCAGTTGATCCTCAAGCGCCTTGAGTTGGCGGCTCACCGCGCTTTGCGTCAGCGACAGTTCCGCTGCGGCCTGTGTGGCGCTGCCCAGCCGCGCCACCGCCTCGAAGGCCAGCAGGGCGGAGATCGAGGGCAGGTAGCGGCGGGGCAGCGACATATGAGTTTTTCTCATGAATAGCAGGATAAAGCATCGTTAGTCTTTTGCGGTTTCATTTGCAATAATGCGCGCCGAGCCCACGCCTGCCGCAGGAGGAGATGACATGAACGTCGAAAGCCCCATTCTGAAGCCCACGGATGCGCCCGATCTGGGCACCTTCGACTGGTCCGATCCGTTCCGGCTGAACGATCAGCTGGCCGAAGACGAGCGCATGATCCGCGACAGCGCCAACGCCTACGCGCAGGAAAAGCTGCAGCCGCGCATCATCGAGGCCTTCGAGAAGGAAACCACCGAGCCGGAGATTTTCCGCGAGATGGGCGAGATGGGCCTGCTGGGCGTGACCTGCCCGGAAGAATACGGCGGTCTCGGGGGGTCGTATGTCTCCTACGGTCTGGTTGCGCGCGAGATCGAGCGCGTGGACAGCGGCTATCGCTCGATGATGTCGGTGCAATCCAGCCTCGTGATCTATCCGATCTATGCCTATGGCTCCGAGGCACAGCGGCAGAAATACCTGCCGAAACTCTGCGCGGGCGAGTGGATCGGCTGTTTTGGCCTGACCGAGCCCGACGCGGGCTCCGACCCTGCGGGCATGAAGACGCGGGCGGAGAAAACGGCGACCGGTTACAAGCTCACCGGCTCGAAGATGTGGATTTCCAACGCGCCCATTGCCGATGTCTTTGTCGTCTGGGCGAAGTCGGAGGCGCATGACGGCAAGATCCGCGGATTCATCTTGGAAAAAGATATGGCGGGGCTGTCCGCACCCAAGGTCGGCAACAAGCTGAGCTTGCGGGCCTCGATCACCGGCGAAATTGTCATGGATGGGGTCGAGGTCGGCGATGACGCGCTCTTGCCGAACGTGCAGGGCCTCAAGGGGCCGTTCGGCTGTCTCAACCGCGCGCGCTATGGCATCAGCTGGGGCACAATGGGGGCGGCGGAGTTCTGCTGGCACGCCGCCCGGCAATACGGGCTCGACCGCAAACAATTCGGCAAGCCGCTGGCCGCGACTCAGCTTTTCCAGAAGAAGCTTGCCGATATGCAGACGGAGATTGCGCTGGGCCTGCAGGCCTCGCTGCAGGTGGGCCGCCTGATGGACGCCGCCGAGGCCGCGCCGGAGATGATTTCGATCATCAAACGCAACAACTGTGGGAAGGCGCTCGACATCGCGCGCATGTCCCGCGACATGCACGGAGGGAACGGTATTTCAGGAGAATTCCAGGTCATCCGCCATATGATGAACCTCGAAACGGTGAACACCTATGAGGGCACGCATGATGTGCATGCACTGATCCTGGGCCGCGCGCAGACCGGGCTGCAGGCGTTTTTTTGATCGGGTGCGGGGGCTGTCCGCCCCCAAGCCGCCTGCGGCGGCTTTCCCCCGAGCATATTTGAGGAACAATGAAGCGTGCCGGCGGTTTGGGTGAAGAGTGAGCCACGATGGACCGAGTAGAGATCGTCCACAATAGTTTCTTGAAAAGGCTGGCGGCAGGGGACTTCCCACCGGGTGCGGCTCCCAAGGGGCCATTGACAGCTGCGGACGCGCTCGGGCTCTACCGCGCGCAGGTGACCTCCCGCGCCCTCGATATCCAGAGCCGCGCGATGCAGAAGGCGGGGCAGGGTTTTTATACTATCGGTTCGTCGGGTCATGAAGGGATGGCCGCCGTGGCCCATGCGCTGCGGGTCGATGACATCGCCTTTCTCCACTATCGCGATGCCGCCTTTCAGCTGGCCCGGGCCGATCAGGCCGGGCAGGCGGGTATGATGCGCGACATGCTGCTGAGCTTCGCTTGTTCTTCCGACGATCCGACCAGCGGCGGGCGGCACAAGGTGCTGGGCAGCAAACCCCTGATGATCCCGCCGCAGACCTCGACGATTGCCAGCCACCTGCCGAAAGCGCTTGGGGCGGCCTATAGTCTTGGGCTTGCCCGTCGCCGTGCGCCCGAGCATCGCGCCCTGCCCGAGGACGGGATTGCGATGGTCAGTTTTGGTGATGCCTCCGTCAATCATTCCACGGCGCAGGGGACGATCAATACGGCGGGGTGGACCGCCGTGCAGGGAGTACCGCTGCCGCTCCTGGTGGTCTGCGAAGATAACGGCATCGGCATTTCCACCAGGACACCTGCTGGCTGGATCAAGGCGTCGCTGCAGCATCGGCCCGGGATCCGGTATTTCGAGGCGGATGGGCTCGATCTCTTTGACACCGTCGCCGTGGCGGTGGAGGCTGCTGATTATGTGCGGCACCAGCGCAAACCCGCGATCCTGCATCTGAATATGGTGCGGCTCTACGGTCATGCGGGGGCGGATGTGGCCACCAGCTACCTGCCGCGCGCCCAGGTTGAAGCGGAGGAGGCAAATGATCCGCTGCTGCATTCCGCGCGGTTGCTGATTGACGCAGGAGCGGCGAGCGCGGCAGAACTGAAGCAGATTTATGAAGAGACGCTGACCGATGTGGCTGAAGAGGCCGCGCGTGTAGCCGAGCGTCCACATCTGCAATCTGCGCAAGATGTCATGTCCAGCCTCATACCGCCCGGTCGTGATTGTGCCCCCACCAACGGCCCCGATCCGGAGACCCGTGCCGCGATCTTTGGCGGTGATGCCACCCAGATGGACAGCCCGCAGCCGATGTCGCGGATCATCAACTGGGCGCTGCACGATCTGATGCTGACCCACCCCGAGACATTGATCATGGGTGAGGACGTGGGGCGCAAGGGTGGCGTTTATGGCGTGACGCAGAAGCTGCAGGCGCGGTTTGGGCCCGACCGGGTGATCGACACGCTGCTCGATGAGCAGTCGATCCTCGGCCTCGCGATTGGCACCGCGCACAACGGGTTTTTGCCGATGCCCGAGATTCAGTTCCTCGCCTATCTGCATAATGCCGAGGATCAGCTGCGCGGCGAGGCGGCGACGCTGCCCTTCTTCAGCCGCGGTCAGTGGACCAACCCGATGGTACTGCGCATCGCGGGCCTCGGCTACCAGAAGGGCTTCGGCGGGCATTTCCACAACGACAACTCGCTCGCTGTGTTGCGCGACATTCCCGGCATCGTCATCGCTTGCCCCTCGACGGGGGCGGAGGCTGCTATGATGCTGCGCGAGTGCCACCGCCTCGCGCGTGAAGAGCAGCGGGTTTGCGTCTTTGTCGAACCCATCGCCCTCTACCCCATGCGTGACCTGCATGAACCCGGCGACGGCGCCTGGATGACGCGCTACCCCGCACCTGACCAGCACGCAGCTCTTGGGGAGGTCGGGGTCCATGGCGAGGGCGCCGATGTGGCCATCGTGACCTATGGCAACGGGCATTACCTCTCGCGACAGGCACAGACACTGCTCGCGGATGACGGGATCAAAGCGCGGGTGATTGACCTGCGCTGGCTCGCCCCGCTACCCGAAAGAGCGCTGCTGGACGCCATCGCCCCCTGTACTCATGTGCTGATCGTCGACGAATGCCGCCGCACGGGCGGGCAGGCGGAGGCGCTGATGGCGCTTTTGGCCGAGCAAGGCCGCACCGCCACGCGCACCACGGCCGAGGACAGTTTCATCGCCACCGGCCCTGCCTATGCGGCGACGCTGCCCTCGCGCGATGGCATCATCGCCGCCGTGAAAGCGCTACTCTAGCGCGTTCGACCGCGCGATCAGGTCTACACCCATCTGCTCCATCAGGTGCATATAGTCGAGCAGCACCCAGTTCTCGGCGATCTTGCCGCCTGCGCACCGATAAAAATCCATCACCCGTAGCGTCAGGTCGCGCCCCGTCGGCGGCACCCCCAGATACGGCCCTTGATGCGTCATCGTCATCGACGGCCAGCCTGAAACGGCGGCGTAACTGCCATCCCCGATCCGGCAGTAGTGATTGCCGCCCTTGCGGTCCGGAAAGGCGGCCAGAAACGCCGCCCGGTGGTCCCTCACGAACCCCTCCCAGCGGTAATTCGACCCGATGCCGCAAGGCCCGTACCACATCATGTCCTCGGCCCAATAGCCGTGCGCGCCCGTCTGCCCCTTTGATGCGCCCGTTGCCGGGTCATAGACGTGCAGATCCGCCAACATCGCTTCCACAAGGTCCAGGCTGGCCGCGCCGTCGCCCGTCTGTGGCAGCACCCCGTCATGGGTCGCAGGCCCGGGAAACAGCCCCTCCAGCCCCAACTGCCCGCCAAACGGATCGCGCCCCGCCTGCCGCATCAGATCGGGCAGATCGAGGATGATTCGCGCCTGGGTTATGCGTCCATCCTCAACCCGGTAGAACTCTCCAGCACGCAAAAACGCCAATCGGCCCGAGGGTTTTATGCCGAAATATGCGGCATCGAAGGTGCCCACATAATGCGTCACCGCAGCAATCCACTGCCCGCCTTCGGCCCGCCGGCTCATACCGGTGATGAATATTTCGTCTCGCCGATGGACATGCCGCAGCGCCGCGCGCATCGGCGCATAGAAGCCCTGCACAATCGCGTCGATCCCCTCCAGACGGCCCAAAGGATGTGACATTTCAAAGACACAGGCCGGATGCAGGACATCCGCGCAGACCTGCCACAGAGCTGTGTCGTCTCTCTTGAGGAGCGTGTTTAACAAATCATGAATCTTGTGCTGGAGATCGGGCATCGGCTGGCGTCCTGGGAGCATAATTTCAGTTTTGCACACGTGTGCAAAAAATCCTTGCCAAGTGCTTCGTGTAATGTCTAGCGTGAATGCAACCTGCAAAATGCAGGGCTGCGACAGCGGGGGACATATGGCCGAGATTCAACTTCGGAACATCAACAAGCGGTGGGGCAGCTTCGTCGGTGTCGACAATTTCGACCTCACGATCGCCGATCAGGAATTCCTCGTGCTGCTTGGGCCGTCGGGCTGCGGCAAGACCACCACGATGCGCATGATCGCAGGGCTGGAGGACGCCACTGACGGTGAAATCATCATCGACGGGCGCGTGGTCAACGACCTCGACCCGAAAGATCGCGACGTGGCCATGGTGTTCCAGTCCTATGGCCTCTACCCGAACATGAACGTCTACGAAAACATCCGCTTCCCGCTGAAGGTGCGCAAGGTGCCGGAGAGCGAACACGACGAACGGGTGCGCCGCGCCTCGGCCATGGTGGAGCTGGACGATTTCCTGCACCGCAAACCGGCGGAGCTCTCGGGCGGCCAGCGCCAGCGCGTGGCCCTCGCCCGCGCCATCGTGCGCGAACCCAATGTCTTCCTGATGGACGAACCGCTGTCGAACCTTGATGCCAAGCTGCGCGTCTCGACGCGGGCGCAGATCAAGAACCTCAGCCACGAGCTGAAGGTCACGACCGTTTACGTGCCCCACGACCAGATCGAGGCGATGCCGCTGGCCGACCGTGTTGTCGTGATGAAACAGGGCAAGGTGCAGCAGGTGGGCACGCCCACCGACATCTATGACCACCCCGCCAACACCTTCGTGGCGAGCTTCATCGGCAGCCCGGCGATGAACCTGATGGAGGGCACGCTGCAGGGTGGTACCTTCACCGGCGACAATGTCTCGATCTCGGGGCTCACCGGCCCCGATGGCCCCGTGACACTGGGGTTCCGCGCCGAAGACGCCACGCTTGCCGACGGCGGCAGCGGCCAGATCACCGCGCCGATCTACACCATCGAACTTTTGGGCGATGCGACGATGCTCACCGTGCGGGCAGGGGGCCAGCTGGTATCGGAGAAGGCGCATAAGGAATTCCGCGCCGAGCTCGGCGATATGGTCTCCTTAGCCGTCCCGGTCGCCATTTGCCACCTTTTCAATACGGAGACCGGCATGCGCATCGACGCGGGCGGCGTGGACACGGGCGCCCGCATGGACGCGGCGGGATAACACACGCCCTGCGGGGCCAATCACGGGTGCAGCCTTGCAAGATGCACTCTGCAAAACTGCAAAAGGGAGTTTGCATATGTTTCTGAAGAAAATCGCACTGGCGGGCGCTGTCTCGCTTCTGGGGAGCGCGGCGCTGGCCTGTTCCTACGAAAACGAGGTGCCGATCAAGTCGCTCAGCGCGGGGTTTGAAGCCTGGAAGGCTGTGACCGATGCGATGGCCGAATGCGGCAATTTCCAGGCCGAGCTTGACCAGGAATTCCGCACCAAGCAGCCCGCCGCCTTTGAGGCGAACCCCTCGCTCTACCAGATCGGGGGCGTGTCGAACGGCACCATCACGCCGCTGCTGAACGCGGGCACGATCCGCCCGCTCGACGATCTGGTCGAGAAGTATGGCCAGAACCTCAGCCCCAACCAGCTCATCCGCATCAACGGCCAGATCATGGCTGTCGCGATGATGGTGAACACCCAGCACCTGATGTATCGCTCTGATATCCTTGCAGATCTCGGCATCGACACCCCGACCACATGGGATGAGGTCTACGCCGCAGCGGCCAAGATTCAGGAGGCCGGTGTGGTCGACTATCCGCTGGGGGCCACGATGAAATCCGGCTGGAACCTCGCGCAGGAATTCGTGAACATGTATCCCGGTCATGGCGGGGCGTTCTTCAACGATGACAACACGACGGCGGTTAACTCCGATGCGGGCCTTGCCGCGCTCGACACCATGAAAAAGGCGCTCGCCTTCACCGATCCGGAGGTGCTTGTGAGCGACTCCACCTATGTGCAGCAGCAGTTCCAGCAGGGTAAAATTGCCATGGCAAACCTCTGGGCCAGCCGTGCCGGCGCCATGAACGACGAGGCGGAAAGCCAGGTGGTGGGCAAGGTGGCGATGGCCGCTGCGCCGAAAGCCGTGGCCGATGGTGCGCCAGCGACCACGCTGTGGTGGGACGGCATCGTGATCGCGAAAAACATCTCTGACGAAGAGGCGGACGCCGCCTTCCGTCTGGCCATGGAAGGGCTGGATGCGGAGATGGTACAGGGCGCCAATGAAGCGGCAATCTGGCTGGTCGCAGGCTACGAGCCGACCGAGATCGCGAAAGGCGCGATCGAAACGGCCACCGCGAACCCCGCGCCGCCCGCCTATCCCTCCACCACACAGATGGGCCTGCTGCACACCGCACTCGGGAATGAGCTTCCGGCCTTCCTGACCGGTGAGCGCGACGCGGCCGCCACGCTGGTGGCAATCGAAGAGGCCTACACCACTTCCGCCAAGGAAGCGGGCGTCCTCAAGTAATCCGGCGCTGGCCGGGTCCGCCCGGCCAGCCCACCCCGCCCAAAGGGTGTGTCAAACGCAAGAGCCAGTGTTTTGCAGACCCTTCCCGGCCTCTTTGCAAACCTGTTTGCCGTTAGGAGAACGCCATGAAGTTCAAGACATTTGCCGCCTTTGTCGGGCCTTCCGTCTTCATGATGCTTCTGTTCATCGCGGCGCCGCTTGTGAGCGTGTTCATTCAGAGCTTTCAGGTCACCCAGCCGATCCTCGAACAGATCGAAGTGGAGACCTGCACGCCGGGGTTCCTGACCCAGACCTGCACGACCGAGATCAAGACAGTCCCGGTCCTTGATGAGAACGGCAAGACGGTGACCGAAACCCGCTGGGTGGGTTTGCAAAGTTACCGCAACGTTTTGCAAATGGACAAGTTCTGGGCGGCCGTCGGCAATGGCAGCTGGAACCAGATCATGCAGATCGACTTCTGGAAGGCCCTGCGTTTCACCCTGTCCTTCACGCTCTTGACCCTGCCGCTGGTGATCGGCGTGGGTCTCGCCATCGCGCTCGCGGTCAACAACGCGACGCGGTCCATTCGCGGCCCGATCATCTTCATCTCGCTTCTGCCCTTCATCATCACCCCGGTGATCGGCTCGCTCTCGATCTACTGGCTCTTCGTCGGTGATGGCATCCTGACAACGATGATGGAACGCTGGTCCGGCCAGAACATCTCCATGTTCGCGCAGGCCTGGACCATCGAACTGCTCATGTACTTCTACAGGGTCTGGCACGTGGCGCCCTTCGCCTTCGTGATCTTCTACGCGGGCCTGCAGACCGTGAACATGGACACGCTGGAATCCGCCGTGATCGACGGCGCCAGCCGGTGGGAGCGTCTGCGTCACGTGATCGTGCCCCACCTGATGCCGCTGATCATTTTCATCGCACTCATTCACCTGATGGACTGCTACCGCGTCTTCGATGAGATCGTGGGCTTCCGCAGCCAGGCGCATGTGATCTCGCTGCAGTGGCTGACCTTTGACTTCATGACACCGGACGATGCGGGCAACCGGGCCATGTCGCGCGCCTCCGCCTCTTCCATGCTCACCATGATCGGC
>ERZ1740065.3041-NODE-3041-length-10481-cov-3.037790_pt1 | contig 10481 bp, 13 predicted proteins | sample MGYA00581738_ERZ1740065 | MGnify/ENA primary metagenome ERZ1740065 (study PRJEB43018, sample SAMN04849749) | marine metagenome | isolation source: floating plastic debris | place: Pacific Ocean | collected 2008-09-01 | study: EMG produced TPA metagenomics...
CCACCAGTGTGCAATTGGCTAGAGCCGAAGCCGACCACAAGATAACGACCGCACAGCTAGAGCATGCCGAAGAGATGAGAACCGCGGAACTCGAGCTCATACGGGAACGGGTGCGGCTTAGGCTTCTGATCGTCGCCGTGGTCGGCGTGGGAGTCCTTGCTGTGGGCGGTTACATGTTCTCCGTCGTGATGGAAAGCAAGAACTATCAGCTACGTACAGCGAACAAAGCGCTCGAACTGGCCAATCAAAGGACCGAAGCTCTCGTCGCCGCCTTGCCCATTTGCGATAGCTGCGTCGATCTCTGGCAGAGTTGCGATGGGCGTTGGGCGCCACTTGAAGACTATGTCGAACAACAGAAAGCTAAGCGGCCGAGCAACGAAGTTTGCCAAGTATGCTCCTGCGCACTTCCCGCTGCTTGATTTGATGTTTCGCGATGTCCGGCAACGAGTCATGGGTCAATCATGCATTGATGTTCGACGGCAGTGCTCTCGTGAGCGGTCCACACCGGCAAATGCGCCGGTCACGCGACTCTCACGCATGCCTGCCATGGTAATGGCTCTGGGCCAACAAGCTCGAGCAACTCCACTACCTGACCTGATCGCGGTTCTCCGTCGCGCCGACATACAAGAGCGCTCCCGTTATCGCGATATTCTTGAAGAACAGCGACAACTCCAATCGCTGCATTGTGCCGTCGAGTCGCCAGAACGGATGAAGGAACCAGTTGGTTGCCAACGTGAACACCGCGAGGGCACAAGCGGCACCGAGAATCCATCGGCCACGGCCAACAATAATCAATGCGCCACCGAGCGCTTCGAGTGCAATAGTTAGCGGTAACAAAACATCCGCCGGGATCAAGCCCGCTTGCTCCATGCGCGCGTGAGTCATCGAGTAGTTTACTAACTTGTTTGTTGCTCCGAGCAGGAACAAGAGGGCCAAGCCCACCCGCCCCACGAACGCAAGGACGGGTGAGTATAAACCCCGCTACTTATTGCGTTGCTCAAATTTTGGACTCCAGTGTTCATGAACATCTGCAGCTCTGGTTCACGGCGTTTAACAAAGATCCGTGTAAACCAAGACGTCGGCTTGACGTTATAGCGCCATTCAAATCGAGTAAGCGTCGGGCTTAGCGCCGTGAACCGCTGCTCACCGACAATTTGCTCGATTCCGCGCCCGGCACCGTTGGTAAACACCCACACTTGGTAGCGAAACAGCTCTGGATTGTTCTCCAACACTCGCTCGATAACATAGTGACCGTCCGCCAGTTGCATCCTGCGACTCGCACCAGGCGTCATCCACTCTCCCTTCAATGATACCCATGACTTCGGCGGTGCGATGTTTTCGGTCGGCTCAAGGTAGTCGATAAACGCGTTCTCCCGCAGATACTCCCGAAACTCAGATAGACTCAAAGGGATATCTGTGGAGGCAACAACGGTAACGAATCCGTCGTTTGCGACGGCTGGCGGTGCGCTGTACTCAGGAGGCACAGTCGGTGGTGCTGACGAACACCCCGCCAGCAAGAAAAGAAGAAAAATCGAAAGAATACGCATGAGGATCACGGTCTCTCTATAATACGGAGTCCGTACTATAATCAGAATCTATGGCAACGACAACACCTTCAACAAAAAGCGCTAAACGGCTCCGCGAGATCGTTCACGTGATAATCCGGATGTTCTTGGTTTCAGGACGCGCAGGACCGCCAGCCGAGGGCCACCTACCGTTCAACCCTCTCTACTTCCACATATTGGGTCGGTTGCGTGAACGTGGGCCAACTCGGCCGAGCGAACTGGCGGCGACGTTCGGCGTCGCTAGAACCACACTGTCAACGGCGGTCAATGCGCTAGTCAATCGAGGTCTACTGCAGAAAGAACGCGATCCACACGATGGTCGCGCTCAGCTCGTCAAGCTCTCGGATAACGGATTGATGGTCGCCAAGGCCATCTACCGGCAGGATCTGACCAATATGAAAGTGCTGCTTGAACAACTTGACAATAGTGAGATCGAGCCGTTTCTTGAGCTACTTGAGAAGGTGGTGCGCGGTCTAGAGTTGTCCGCTTCGTCGGGCGATACCAAATAGCAACAGGCAATCCGGCGCCGCACGCCAAAGGCCGTCACGCCGCACAGAACCTCCTATGGAGACGGAAGGCCATTGCCGGTCCCGAGGATCGTGAATTGAAGTCGCCATACGTCTCGCTACGCCGATTCGGTCCGCTGGCGGAACCGGCGAGACCGTCTCTCCTGGTCGAGTGAAATAACAGAGTCTAGTCGCGACGTGGTAAAGAACCGGGTTAGTTCCTCCAGCTCCTTGGTTCGCGTTTCGATCGATTCGCTTGCAGAAGCTGTCTGCTGCACGAGCTCGGAGTTGTCCTGCGTAAGACTCTCGAGTTGCATAACGGCGCTTTCGATACCGAGTACCCCCTGCGCCTGTTCCCTACTGGCTAACGCGATTTCGGACACCACAGAGGACACATCCTGTATATCCGATTCGATTTGCTGAAAGGACCGACCCGTCTCACGCACCAGCTGCACACCCTCATCGACAAGGCGGGTACTGTGGAGTATGAGCTCCTTGATCTCTTTCGCCGATGCAGCGCTCTTGGCGGCGAGGTTACGTACTTCATTAGCAACAACCGAGAACCCTCTTCCTCGTTCCCCGGCTCTAGCCGCTTCGACGGACGCGTTCAATGCCAGTAAGTTGGTTTGGAACGCGATCTCGTCAATCGTACTGATGATGTCTGCCGTACGCGCGCTGGAATCACTGATGGCTACCATCGCTTCTCCCGCTCGATGCACTACGGCGCTGCCCTCGCTAGCCGTTGCCAGCGCGTCGTTAGCGAGCTTACTGGCTTCTGCGGAGTTCTCTGCCGTCTGCTGCACGGAACTTGTAATCTGCTGGACATTCGTCGCGGTTTGTTCAACATTCGACGCTTGGTCCGCTGTTCGTGTACTGAGGTCGCGATTTCCCTCCACAATCTCGCCGGCACCCACACCGAGAGTACCTACTGATGCCTTTATTGTATCGACGACGTCAATAAGCTTCTCGCCGGTGGAGTTAACTGTCGTTCGAAGTTCGGCGAAACAACCTTCGTAGTCGTTCTCTATGTGGGTCGTTAGATCCCCATTGGACATGTCTTGGAGCACACCCAAACACTGTTCTGTAACGTCCTGAAAGACATCAATGAGCCCGTTGACCGAGACCGACAAGCGATGTAGGAAACCAGATTGACCTACTACGCCAATTCGGGCCGTCAGATCGCCGTGAATGGCGCCCTCAACCATACGATGTACTTCGCGCTCGATGGCTACTACCGCCGTTCGGTCCTGCCACTCAAAAACAGTACCAATTCTCTCGTGTGAGTCTGAGAAGACTGGATTGGCCGATACCCGGAAAGACCGATCACCCAGCTCAAAGTCTGACGTATGGTCTGCGCTTCGGTCCGACAACAGTCCGGCCAGGTGATCCGTTTCCGCTAGCAGCAGATCCATACGCGATCCCATCAGTTGGTCGCTAGCAAACGCAGGCTTTGATTTCCTAATCTCGTCTTCTGTGTCGCGAAAAAGGTGTTCGATCGTCTTGTTGAGATAGACGATGTTAGAGTCTCGATCAGCCATCATGACGCTGGCAGACACACAGTCTAGCGCTTGGCGTACCATCTGATTGCGCTCTGCTTGAAGTTTCTGCTCCGTGATATCGCTGGCAATCTTCACAACATGAGATGGGGCGCCGTTTCTGTCGAGCACTGGGTTATACGTCGCTTTTATCCAAACGATTCGGCCACCTTTGCCCAGTCTCTTGAACTCCGCACTACTGTGCTCGCCGGACTTCAGGGCCCGCCAGAACGCTTCATACTCGGCACTCTCGGCGAAACTCTTCTCCACAAACATTTTGTGGTGACGACCAACCACTTCCTCCCGCGCGTATCCCATAGCGCTTAGGAAGTTGTCATTGGCCGACAGGATGGTTCCGTCGAGCTTGAACTTGATGACGGCCTCCGTACGATCGATGGCATCGATGAGACCGACGTCGAGATCGATTGACTGCGGTTTTTGCAAGTCGCTTCGTGGCGCGAATGCTAGCAGAACAAAGGCCGATACATTGAGTGCCACTACTAGAAAGAGAGAAACGGTGCTGTCGAGACTGGACAGACACCCGACCCAGGCTGAAAGCAGTAGCAGCCCAGCCGCAGTCGCTAGACGTATCACGACTGTTCCAAACGTTCTGAACATAGTTACTCACCTGCCTATCTGTTTGTTGATGAGGAGACGAGTCCGCCGCAGGATATTTCTTGATTACTCGCTTAAGGGCGAATTGTGGGTTGGTTGCATTGCTTTGGTGGCGTCAGGTTTATCTGAAGCCCCTCACGTGCAGCAGCTCGCTTCCATTGTGGCGATAGCGACCTGAGTTCATTCGACTTTAGCCAAAAAAGTCGACTTAAATCGCCTAAGCCAGAGAACCTGCGACGGTGCCGCCATGTGACTGTCTACGTCGGTTGTGCAAAGATCTGGCTGGATCTACTGGAACCAGTCGGTTTCAAGGTGTGGATCCGTGCGCCGAAAAGCCACAAACTCGCTGCACAGCACGCGACCGGCCGGCGGTTTGTTCAGGTGACGCAGTTTATTCGAAGTGGCGGATATATCCTGGCATAGCGACCACCACGGATAATCTGGATGAGTCCCTTCAGTTTCGCCTACTGGCAATTCGCTAGTTGGATGGCTAGTTTAGAGAAACCTCCGTAGGCTGGGCATAAGTCCAAGCAGTACGGATAGTCCGAGGGCGGCAAATTGGTACGCGGCGCTCGGGTGTTGTCGGAATATGGACCATTGCCGTAACCACTTGTCTTCCCGAGCTATACAGAACTGGCTCGCTACCGGCCAATTGTCTGTTCGCGGGTAATAGGTATGAAAGGTTTATTGAATAGAGATCAAACCCTAGTCTTCAGCGATAAACTCGCTCGCCCTTCAACGGTACCCGACAAAGCGGTTGTCCAGGAGCACTACGCTTCTTTGCACCCAACTGACCTCGACACTGCAAGAGGCGCTTATGACTTTCTCTTGTGGCTGGCAGGTGTTCGAGGCGAGGTTCGTACCGGTTTCGAGTTCTCGGGGGTCGTTAGTCAAGGTGCCGGATCTTTGAGTACTGGCGACAGAGTATTCGGATATACCAACGTCATGAAGGGTCCGAAGACACACCAGCAAGAGGTCGTCTTGGATCCTCACTACGCGGTGCGACTACCCGATGAGGTCAGCCTTGCACAGGGCGCCGCATTTGCGGTTGGAGCGATGACTGCTCAACACGTATGGAAGAGTATCGCTGAACTACAACCCGGCCACGAAGTTCTAATCATTGGTGGTAGCGGGGGCGTAGGCATCTATGCCATTCAGATTGCACGTCTAATGCAAGCAAAGGTGACTGCAGTCGCCGGGCCGGCCGGGCAGGAGCTGATGCGAAGAATGGGCGCGAGTGTCGTTATAGATTATAGAAAGCAGGACGTGACGCACCTAGGGCAACAGTACGACGCCGTACTTGATCTGACTTGCACAAAGAAGTTTAAGGACATTGCCGATCTTCTGACGCCCCGCGGCAAGTTCATACCGGCCGACCCAATGAAGAATTTGCTCGATTTTTGCGGCAACATTTGGCGGCGCAAAAGAACGAAGTACCTATACGTCAGCGAAGGGAAGCCTAGCGAGCTTAGGCAACTTGCCGAACTTGTAGAGGCTGGCGAGCTCCAGGTGCCAGCAGGACAAACGTAGGATGTCGATGACATTGATGAAGCCATAAAACGCCTCGAGGGTCCCGGTGTCCAGGTTAGTCTACTTCTGCGCTTCTGAGGGTTTCTGGTGCCGGTTCTGCAGTGCGACGGTACGTGTTCCTTGTCGCGTGGGCTGGCAGGCGCGAGACTCATTCCGAGAAACCCGCGCCGTGCCTGCCGTCTATGCGCTTCAATCATTCAGATCAGTGTGAACATCTTGTTGACGATCTTCCATTCACCGTCTTCTTTCAACAACCCAAGAAAATCGATGAAGTGCGCCGCGAGTAGCGGGACATCGACCTTCGCCATTGCCTGATCGCCAACGATCTCGAGCGATTGGATGTTGAAGTTGTACTCCATTCCCTCAACGCTCGGCACTGGCCGATCGGCGACGGCTTCAAGCCATTCATCACGCGTCTTCCGATAATCGTTGGCTTTGAGCCACGCATCAACGTGGAAAATACTGCGTAGTAGGTCTACGTTTCCGTTGTAGAGGCCTTGGAAGTATGCGTGCAGCAACCCCATGATGGCGTCGTAGTCTTCCTGGTAGCTTGCTACCGGTGCATTGGCAGTTGGTGTAGTCATTTACTCTCTCCTATATCAGTCGTTGCTTACTGTGAACCCGCAGCTTCTGCACGAATGTCGGTAACCAACTCGCCGGCTACGCCCCAGTTATCGGTAGGCACTTCCTCGATAACAACGAACGTTGACGCTGGCGATTTGCCCAGGACCTCCCGAAGTAGATCGGTGGTCGATGCGACAAGAGTTTCCTTCTGGTCCCGCGTGACACCTTCGTCAGTCACTTGAATCTTCACGTACGGCATTGTTCTTTCCTTATGGTGGTATCTGAATGGAACTCACTAACCGAACGCGTGGCCGGCCGCATGTCCGCCGTCGACGCGCAACGTCGTCCCGGTGATGAATTGGTTAGAGGCGTGCAGCGCGACAGCGTCGGCGACGTCCTCGGGGGCACCGAGTCGGTTCACCAAGTGAAGACCCGCCATGGCGTTGGTATCGTCGATGCCATGCTTCGCATGCAGCGGGGTCTCTACGACGCCCGTCGAGATGGTGGACACACGTATGTTGTCGCCGCCCAGTTCAGCAGCCAGTTGCTCGGTCAGGCTGTGAAGCGCTGCCTTGCTCGAGACGGCCGCTGACGCTGGGAAACCCGCAATCGCGTGCTCAACCAGCGTCGTACCGATATTGACGATCGCGCCGCCACCCCGCTACTGAAACACGGGGACGACAGCCTGAGCAGCGAAATAGGCTCCCTTGAAGTTAATCGAATGAAAGCGATCGATGTCACTCTCTTCCGTGTCGAGGAATGGTTTAGCCGCGAAAACGCCGGCGTTGTTAACCAGGACATCCACACCGCCGAAGGTCGACTCGGCAGCGTTGACCAGTTGCAGGCCGACCGATTTTTCCGAGATATCGCCGACGACGATGACAGCATTGGCCGGCTGGCCAAGCTTGTTGTATGCGGATTCAAGGTCAGCGGCCGTGCGGGCGTTCATAACAACGTTGTTGCCGTCGTTGACGAATCGCTCGGCGATGGCGTAGCCAATTCCTGTCGAGGCGCCCGTAACGATGGCAGTGAGAGTGTCGGTTTTTGTGGCTTTGCACATTGATCTTTCCTTTTCGATAAGTACTGTGTGTGATGATTTAGTGTTGTCGACTTCGGTGAGAGTCCCTAGCGGTCTCCGAAGTTGAGAGCTAGATTGATACCGATCATGTCGATACCCGGGTTGGTCCGGCTCAGTCCGCCGTTGGACGTATGTTGCGCACGCAGTGAAACGACAACGGATCCCTTGCGCCCGCAGGCCATTCCTATGGCCACGGACGAGGTGAAGTGAACGTTGCCGCCCTAATCTCGATCGTTGAGTTCCGACCCACCCACAAGTGTCCAGCTGAAGCCAAGATCAACGAAGACCGACTCACCGGCGATAGGTACTCGCCAAACAGGACCGACCGATACGAACAACCGATCGGATGTCTTGCTTACCAACTGACCGGCGGCGAGCTCGAGGTGTCGCGCCCTGAGTCGACGTGGTGCTCGTGTGTTGTAGGTCACGGCGTATTGTTGAACACCGTCGAACTTGTCGCCCGCCGCTAGGATGCGGTACCCGACGGCAGCACCCGTTTGATCTTGCGCATCGGCTCGGTTGGTGCACCAGGCAACCAGCGAAAGGGCGAGAAGTAACGCGCCCTGTTTACTGCGGCGAAAGCGGGAACGATGGATCGCTGTCTTCATGGTGGTATCCCAAGCTGTCCAGTGTGAGGCCGGTCCTTGTGACTCGGCGTTTATCGATTGATGACCACGATAAGCGCGTTCCAGCTTTGTGATAAGATCACCAATGTGCATAACATTTTTGCGTTTTATGCACAGAAAGAGCTTGAGGGTAAGAAAGGAGAACGAGCAATGGACCAGCTCGGCGCTATTGCACTGTTCAATAAGGTCGTGGAAACCGGATCCTTCTCTGAGGCGGGTCGGCAGGCCAATTTGGCGCCTTCCAGTGTCTCGCGTCGAGTCGTGGATCTAGAGGGCTGGCTTGGTGCGACGTTGTTTCACCGCACCACACGTAAACTCAACCTAACCGAGGTCGGTCGATCCTTTCACGAGCGTACGCGACACATCTTGCTTGACCTAGAGGAAGCCCGGACGATAGCCGCCTCCTTGGAGGACAAGCCGGCCGGGCTGGTGCGGATCTCTGTACCCGCAAGCCTTGAACAACACATCGTTGTTGCAACTGCGCGGTTTCAAGACCGCTGGCCGGTGGTGACCTTCGGGTTGATCTCATCCGATCGAATAGTGGATCTAGTAGCCGAGGGCTTTGACATCGCAATCCGCGCGGGTCAACTAAAGGACTCGACGCTACGCGCTCGCAAGCTGACAGACGTTACGCGGCGACTCTGCGCCAGCCCTCAATACCTGGCGATCGCCCCGAAGCTAGCGAATCCACGTGACATTGAGGAGCATCAGTGTCTTGCGTTAAGGCGAGGCCCTGGCAGCAATACCTGGCGATTCAGGCGAGGTCGGCGAGTTGTGTCTGTCGAAGCGGGCGGCGGCTTTACAGCTAACAGCGGAAATATGTTGGTCACTGCGGCGCGACACGGTCGTGGCCTGATACTGTCGCCCGATTGGATCCTAGGGCCAGCTCTCGCTCGAGGTGACCTGGTCGAGGTGTTGTCGGAGTTCGAGCCCTACCCGCGATCGTCGGGGCTTTACGCCGTGCATCCGTATCAACGGTTCATACCGCCCAAGGTCCGAATCTTTGTAGACTTTCTGGTCGAGAGATTCAGCGACAACTACGATTGGCGAATCGATCCATCAGATCTCGAACCGTCGAGCGCACCGTAGCTCATCGTTACATCGTTCGACCGGGCCAAGTGAGACGGTAAGCAGCGGAGACACTATTGTGAGCAACAATGATCTAGGCCAACCCATTGGGTTCCCCCTACCTAACTGGCCGGGTGCGGTCCAACCGCCTCGAACACCAATTCAAGGCGATTTCGCGATCATTGAGCCGCTAGACCCCGCCCGCCATGTGGATGACCTCCATTCGGCATTCGCTGCCGACCCAGACGGTGCTATCTGGACGTATATGTTTGATGGTCCGTTCCAATCAAAGGGAGAGCTCTCGTCATGGCTGTCTCGCGCAAGCGAAACAGACGATCCGCTGTTTCACGTGATCGTTGACCGTGCAACAGGGAAGGCCGCAGGGCTTGCGGCTTATATGAGAATCAAGCCGGATGTAGGTGTCATCGAGATCGGTCACATCACACTCTCCCCAGCGATACAGCGAACAAGCGCTGCGACAGAAGCTATGTATCTGTTCATGAAGCGCGCATTCGATGAACTTGGCTATCGCCGTTATGAATGGAAGTGCGACTCGCTCAACTCGGCATCGCGAAGAGCCGCTCTACGATTAGGCTTTCGCTACGATGGCATTTTTGAACAAGCCATTGTCTATAAGGGCAGAAATCGGGACACGGCCTGGTACTCTATTCTTGATCGAGATTGGCCGTCCCTGAAACACGCTTATGAGCTGTGGCTTGATCCGAGGAACTTCGATAGCGAAGGAAAGCAGAAGGAGCGCCTGCCCCACCTCATTGCCCAATCGCCAGTCGATCGATGACAGCACAGATTTCACAAGCACAACCGGGCGACCTCGAACAACTCGCTGAGCTGTTGGATACCCTGTTTAGTCAAGAAACAGAGTTCGCCCCCGCCCGCGAAACTCAGTTGACCGCACTCCGGTCGATTATCAGCGCCCCGCGAATAGGGGAAATCACCGTTGCGAAAATGAATGGACGGTGCGTCGGGATGGTCTTGATTCTGTACACGATCTCAACAGCACTCGGCGCGCGTGTCGCGCTTCTGGAGGACATGATCGTGGCGGAAGACTGTCGCGGTGAAGGGAGCGGCCGTCAGCTAATTACCACCGCTATGGAGCGCGCTCGTCGTTCCGGCTGCAGAAGGGTCTCCTTGCTGACCGACGCAGACAACATGAGCGCGCAGCGTTTCTACCGATCACGGGGTTTTTCGCACTCCAGCATGGCCGTTATGCGGCTGTTTTTTGCGAACGACGACGAATAACTCGTACGTCATCGGATGTAGAGGTCCCTCGTGTTAACCTCTGGGCCTCTCGACACATGGATTCGTATCGAGCGAGCGAAGCCGTCCTATCCGTCGGCGCAAATGGACGAAAATTGTCCGCGTTGGAGGTGGAT